>Ga0233403_10000331_pt1 | contig 22241 bp, 21 predicted proteins | sample Na_oxic_1_MG_FD_179866 | JGI IMG/M metagenome (GOLD analysis project Ga0233403, IMG submission 179866) | Seawater microbial communities from Saanich Inlet, British Columbia, Canada - Na_oxic_1_MG | ecosystem: Environmental > Aquatic > Marine > Inlet | place: Canada: British Columbia | collected...
CAGTTTATAAAAAAGGCGAATCACATCGTTTTACCGGTAAACGTGTTAGTAGAGGTTTGTACCAATGGTCTAAGGGTATAATTAATGCTGATTTGAATGGTGCGATGGGAATCGTTAAAAAAGTAGTTCCAGATGCTCTTGATTTACTCATAAAGCTACTTCATGCCGGTGCCGGGTTCGCACCATTTAAGGTTGTGAACACATTTTAATAAAATGCTTTCATATATTTTAATAAAGATTAATATTAATCGAACCTAAATGTCAATGTGAATCCTAACACCCAAATTAACAAGCCCTGGTGTAGCTAAACTAGCTAAACTATATTCATTGTAGTTATAACAAACAAATGCTATTTTTGACGTTCTGCCTCATGCAAACTGAAAACCAGCACCTTTCGACTGGCTTTTTACAACCGGGCGTGGAAACTTAAAAAGTTTATGTTTTGCTATGCGCGATTCGTAGCAAGTGTAGGGTGGGTAAAACTTCGTTACACCCACCACAATTTAATTCGAGCCTGACCTTTTTAATTACTTGTGCGTATCAAGCCTGGCCCCTTTACCCCCATTTATTTATACCTGTTCATTCACCTTACTAAACATCCAATTTAAGGTATCAAATACCCATTGCAAATCTGTAGTAGCTGATATTTTTCGAGTATCTCTGGTGAAGGACTTACCACTTTCCAGTTGACCAAACATCCAAATATCACCTGTCGTCACCGACGCATAACAGACTTTTACACCTTGCCTAGAGGCAGCTACCATTTCAGCTAGAGCTTGCGCCCAACCTTCATCAAACTTTTCGGGCGAAGCCTCAATGACACATAGAGGCGGCAATGCCATGCTTCTGTATTTTATCTTAGGTGCTATTAAATAATCGGGTTCACCTTTTAATCCCTCGTCTGGTTCTACATTGTAGGGTACATGCGACAAGACAAAAAGATTGCTGTATTTTTCTGCTACTAAGTCTAAAATAGGTTTGATAATATCTTCACATATTGTAACCTCATTAACAAAACTCATTTCATCTTGTAGCTTACCTTCAATCTTTGAAAACGGATAATTCTCTATTTCAATGACTAACCTATCAATAAAGGGTTTAGATACCACCTTAATACTAAATTTGTCAATTACCTCATCAATTGTTTTAAAATCACTATATGATATATCACAGTTCTCATAGAATTGATTATAATAGCCCTTTTTTATAAACAATCCTTGTCGTTATTTCTTATGATTGGCAAGTTGTCGAATTTAATTGATGCTTATGCCTAACATCAAAAACTTGAAGTTCGAGTGTAGTAGAAATTTTAATCTTATTTTTTCGGCATTGCAAAGTTTTGTTGAAGCAATTGAATATCAATATTTTTCACAAATCATAGCACGGTGATGAACGACTCTATAATAAAATTGAATTAATAGTGCCGATAAATGGCTTTTTACCGCGCCTGTTTTTTTTGAGTCATACTCCCCCACACTTAATTTAATATAAAGTGCTTATACGCGATTTTCTGATGCCTCATATATACGCCCTCGTTTGCGCTGTATGGCATTATTTCAGGATTTTAATTATTAATGAGTCACAAAAAATCTTAAGACTTTCATTTAAATTGACATACCTCATAAGGTCTTTTTTTCTTCTAAATTTCTGACTTAGTTTGTCAAATTTCTCTAATTCATTATCGCACTTTAAAATTTTGTTTATATCTTTTTTTGATAATTTTCTATTTAATACTTTATAGAGTTCATCTTTTGGATCATTATATTTACAAGTATCACGCTTTTGATCGGTATAGATAGTAAGTACCCAAGCTTCTGTTTCTTCTATAGCAATGGCATAAAAAATTTGCTCATTGAACTGATTTTCTAACCACTCATTAATCTTATCAATAACATTATTCCGTAGAACCCTTGAGTAATCAGGATTAGCACGTTTCTCCGGTCTCTCGACTTCATAATTTATTTCTTCTGCTTCTGCGGTATCTATTTGGAGAATGATATACCTTTCCTCTTCAACACTGAAAAAATCGACTAATTTGTTCTTTTCAACACAGGCTTGCTTGACAAGTTCCCAATTACTAAATTGCTCCTTTGACATATTATGAATATCCGTTTCATCAAAATCTAATTCTGGCTGTAAAAACGTCATATTGGAACTGTCAAGTTGTATTTTCCCTTTTAGAATGTTACGGATTACCGCTAAATCACTTTTCCCTTCGGCAATAATTCCTATATACATAACAACTACCTATCGTAAATTAATATGATTAATCAGCTCAGAAATTTGTTGGTAACCCTCCCAAATATCCTCGCATCCACATCTCAGATAGTTTCAATTTTTCGTCTGATTTCGGCTTTAATCGTATAGGTTTTGTTTGTGTTTTTCCATCATCATTTCTGGAAACGACAAAAAGCTTTTGTTCGTCATCATGTAAATTTAGCCCATCTAAAACAGAAGGATTATGGGTAGTTATCAGTGCCTGTTTATGATTTTCTTTTGCAAGTTGAATTAACTCTTTGAGTAATGTACGACAAATTCTTGGGTTTAGATAAGTCTCAATGTTATCAATGGCGAAAAGAGAAGGCGTTTTATGGCTTATAAATAGAGCCAAATAAAATAAGACATGTACTATACCATCATTAGCATTTTCGGCAGAAAAGACATTGTTCTTTTTTTGCATGAATTTATCTTTGAAATATAAAATAGAATTACTCCTGCCTAACTTATAACCTTTAAATTTTAACGAGTCTTTCTTATCAGTAAATGTTTCCTCAAGCCAAGAGATTAGGTAGTTATATTTTTGTAATTGTTTCCATTCTTGTTCTGTAAATTCGGAAAGCAAAACATCCAAACCTTCCCCATTAATACCCAACGGTATCCGCTTACTATTCGAGATAAACCCTTTCAAAGCTTCAGTATTTAAGTTGAATATTAAATATTCAGTCAATTGCTTTACATCATTAACAAGCCAAGGTTCTTTTTTGGTCTGTTCTTCATTATTAACATTAAGACGTATTTCGGTTTTATCAATGAGATATAGCCGAGATTCATCTTTCCATACTGCATAAATATTGTTATCATCGTCACAATACAAAATGGACGGAATATCAAACTTTGCCTCATTATTTCCTTGAAGTTCTAAGTTAATAATAATTTTGTTTTGTTGGCGTATTCCAGTAAATGAGCTAAACGTTAGGTTAGGTCTAGCAATCCTTACTCCTCTATTGATTAAACCTTCTACATCTAGTACGAGGGCTTTGGAAGCACTTGCCATAGCTAATGTTTCTAAAATGTTGGTTTTACCACAGCCATTATCACCAATGAATATATTAATCCGACTTAATTCAATAGTCGCATTGTGGATGGATTTGTAATTTTCAATTGTTAATGTCTTTAACATAGCTATTTATTCACTTTAATTTTTAATTTACATACGTGCTTTTTACATGACAACTTAATCTTGTCTGCAAGCATCTTGGGAACATCATACATTAAACTTTATAACCAAACAAGAGCATCACATCAATGTCAGGTTATGCTTTGGCTACTTGACTAACAAATTTGTGGGCTGTGGGAATAAAAAATAAGGTGCGTGGGACGCACCCTACGCTTGCTGTTTTTGGAGACGAATGTGACTCCCTTTTTGACGAATAACTACCCAAGCCTCTCGTTGTAATGCGTTGATAACTTTTTCATATACTAGGTTTGGAACCTTACTCATATAGTCACCTCCATAACTTGGGTGTTGGGGGTAGTTATTAAATCATCTTCAAGAGGTTCCAAATAAAGTTCAATAGCTTCCCTAATATTTGTCAGTGCTTCTTCTTTGTTATTACCCTCACTGATGCAGCCTGGGAGGCTAGGTACATATACGGTGTAACCTCCTTCTTCATTGGGTTCAAAAACAACTTTTAACATCATAATTTTTTATCCTTAATGGTTTATAATAATCTTCATGAATTAAGAAAAGTCAGGGTGGGCAAGTGTTGCCCACCATCGCCGGCATGACATAAGATAAATATTGTGGTATTTAAACGTTTTGGTAGGCAACAACGTTGCTCACCCACCAGGATTAATTGATTTGTATCATAAAAAAAGCTGAAGTCAGCAATGATTACTGACGACAGCCTTGATAATTTTTGAAAGTGTATGGGTTTTCCTTTTAGAGGAATGGTGGGTTTCCGCTTCGCTACTACCCATACGCATCAACTTAAGGAAAATGATTTATTTTCAATGAATTATAACATCACTTTTTTGAGGCTCTATTTTTGTCAAATGCTTAAACTGACGCACTCGTGCATTTTTGTGTTGGTAAAAACACATATTAATAAAATGGTTGCTTTATAACTCATTGTTTTTATTGTTATTGCTTAAGTTGATGCGTATGGGTTTCCGCTTCGCTACTACCCGCCCTACACGTAACCCATGCTACGCTCGCTAATTATGAATGAGAATTGCTGTCCTACACTTTATGATCATGCTGGTTTATCAGACCAAAACATTCTTATTGGAGTACACTTTCTTACTATTTGACTAACATCTTCATCTAAGTAAGTTGAATGCTGGCTATCTATATAATTCTTGCCGTCTTTGTCACAGATAATTTCATCTGCAATAGCAGACAAAACTGGTAGAATTTCTCTTTTTTCAATAGCATCCCGTAATTCTGGCTGGTCAGTTGTCAACGGCATTATTGTTGTAGGTTCCAATCCTTCCTGTGAAAGTTCGTAGTTAACAACACCAGTGTCAATAGGTCGTCTTTTGAGATAGAGAACCCCATCATATTTAATTATTTCTGATAATTCAGGCGATTTATTAACGGTATCAATGCTGGATAAGTATTTAGCTTGAGCCTCTAACCACTTTTTGAAATTTTCCCTATCAGTTGGTATTTCTAAAAATGTATCCATCCAGGATAAAATATCATTAACATGACCTAAAACACTAATCCGGGCTTCTTTGTCTTGCATATTCCAAGATAAAGTGAAAGAGAATACTTTTTCATTGCCTTTCAGAACTAAAGCTGAAAATAGTGTTTTTAATGCTGTTATAGTATCATTTAACAAACTCTGTGTATCTTTATCGGAATGACATACACAAGGAATGTTACAGTACATATCTTCTGGAATCAGATGGATAAGGTTGTCGGGTATGAACAAATTAGCACCTAGCCTATTGAGTGCTTTCTTTAATTCAAATACATCATATTCGATAGCTTTGTGAGTTTCTTGTCCAATAGAAAGACAATCGAATATTGAAATGAACCTATCATGTTCGAGCATTTCAGTTTGTTCATGATAGGACACCAATATTCTTATTCCTTCATCTTTGTTAATTGCGTATGGAACTAACTTTTGGATAACCGTTTGAGGTGCCTCTTCAATCACCCTTCGCATTCTTGGCTTTTCTAAACCAAAATATTCATATATCTGCGGATTTCCTTGCAAATAGTTAGTCACAAGGCTTTTCCATTTACCCAATGGTAGTTTGCCATCAACCCTAAAAATTTTGGTATACTCGCTGCGTCTTCCAAAATCTGTCAACTTGGACTCAAGCCGTTCAATCATTAAGTCTGTGTCGTAAGCCCGGATAGCTCCATCAAAGTGAGCAAAACATTCTTGTTCTTTATTATATATGGAATGAACGTATCTGCATCCGTAGGTATCTTCTAAAGTCGGTGCTGGTCCATTTCTCACTTCTTCCAATTCAAATTCATAATTGTTCTTATTATGCTTCCAGTTGAAATCAGTATTTATAATACCGTAATAACGTTTTTCAAACTCATCACTTTTGTATTGAGTTAAACCTGCAGGGATATTTGCTATATCATCAGAATATTTAGGTCCCCACCAATATTCGTATTCAAAAGATTTTAACAGTGAAGGGGCATAACCTACCATGTCCGAATCCAGTGATATTCGTACTTTAACATCTTTGAAATCATGTAAGCCAACAAGTTCATCTAAAAATTTAAAATGGAAATTATTCAGACGAGAAAGGGATGTTCGAAAAAAAGGATTAGCAAAAACTACGAATTCTGATTTTTTGTGTTTAAAAACTCCTTGAGATAAGTATTCAAATGACTGAAGCAAATCACTTAGATATATCAATCCCGCCTTTTCCTTCTGGGCTAATTTTTTTAGGTTAGGAAATATCTCATATAAGATTCCAATCTTCACATATGCAACACAAGAAGGATAACAAAAAGTCGCGTTCTCCTCTGAATAGTGTGAATTTAACAAGTTAATGAATGCTTCTTTATGTGGTTCGATAGCTTCAGTGTATTCTTGTAGTAGCATATTCTTTTTTACTGTACAAATCTTTTCTGAGTCTTCATCATTGTCGGCTATTATAGTTCTGCCCACTGAATATGTTATACCTGGTTCAAAATAAAGACCAAACGGAGTAGTCCAACCAATCAAGCGGTGCATGTCATGACTTAAGTGTGTAGGTATCCCGTAGATACCAGCTTGCCACATGCCTTCTTCCAAAGCAGAAACTGTAAAGCAATGACCGTATTTATTAGTTTGATTAGTGTTCAGTATGGCAAAAAGTTCTTTCATAAAATACTCTCTTTTGTATAATAGGGTTGTTGCAAAATAAGATCGTTAAATAAAAAATTCTTGATAAATCAAAGAGTTACTTTTCAATAGGTTATATTATAAATAGCTTTAATTTCAAATACTTAAAGTTATTTCGCAACAACTTTAGTGGTCAAATTGATGTTAAATATCGTCTTGACTCCATACGCATCAACTTAAGACAATCCAACCTAGTGGTTCGCCTTATTATCTTCGTTAAGGAAAGATGTCATCCACCTTACGAAATTTGTTCATGGTGTATGACGCTTTGTTTGTACACGGCATCTTTTCTAAACTTTATCTAACTCTTTAGCAATAGAAAAAGTAGGAACTTGGAAAAGAGGTAAAAGTACACCTTTAAATCCAGCACGAGAGATTAAGCTGAATACCTGTTCTCGAAGATAAGGATAGAGAATTAGTGGCGCATTCTGTTCTGCCCAACTATGAATAAATTTGGTGGGAAATTTTTCATCATCAACATTAAATCCCCCTAAAATCTCTACTCTAAGCTCAAATGGAGTATTTTCTACTGCTCTACCAATTTCTATCCCAATTTTGACCGCAATCATTTTTTTCTCATCATCATATCCATTATGCCCATGAAACAAAGAAAATTTTTCTATATCAGGTAATTGCTCATGTTCAGAAATAACTTTTATAGAAAGTTCAAGAATTTTTAAGGCTCTTAACTGGATGGGATGGTTTTCATATTTCTCACTCATAATTACGCTGCCAATAACTTATGTACATCATCGTTAACTAAAGTTTCTTTACCGATTAATCCACCGTGGGTTTCAATGGGATTACCAATATAAGAGCCAATAGACGAATTGTTCACCAGTATGGTGTATTCTTCAATACTTTCGTTCAACAAAAAGGCAAAAAATTCTTCGGCTTCAATAAATACTCTGCCAATCTGGCCATAATTAAGATTTTCATATTCTGCTTGTAACTCTTCATCAGACATTAAATCCAATTCATTCAACATATCATCTATCGCATCCAAGATAATTTGATTATTCATTCTTATTTTCCTCAAACTTGTTAATTTCAATACACTCTAAATCTCTTACCACATAACACGATGGTTGCCCAGTTATGTCTATTGGTAACATTTTCTCATATCTTTTTGGAGCTTGAACTTTTACATGGAGCATTGAGAATGTTTTTCCGATAGATTTTTCTAGTTTATTTACAAACCGGTTGTATGTATCCGAGATTTTTTCTATTTCGCTCTTTCCTTCAAATTTTTCAAAAACCTTTTGATAAAATATGATAAATTTTTCTCTAATTTGCTGATCCTCAAAGTCTAAAATATCCTGATCCTCAACATTTAAATGGACAAAAATAACCGAACAGTTTTGATTGGCCATATTTGCATAGTCACCTCTTTTTTTAGCAAATCGCCACCAAGCTATCGCTAAATCTCTTGCATAAATTTCAAGCTCATCTGACATATAACCCCAAAAGTACACTCCTTCACCTCTAAGAGCTACCTTAGAACACGTAAATCCGTTAGCTCTAATTGAATCAGCATTGGAAGAACAAGTACCATGTGTTCCTTTTATTATCATTTTTAATATTATCCTTATTTAAAATATAGCGTGGTGGGCTTCATTACACGCAACTTCGTTCCTGAGCTTGCAACGCTCAACTCACCGCAACCGTTAGATTAATGAAAAATGACTATCATATTAAGAAATGGTGAGTTTCGCTATTGCTTCTTCCCCTACTTTAACTACATTTCACCAAATTTGTTCTCGCCGAATATTAGAACACAAACAAAATAAAGATAGCAAACTTTTAATTATAATTAGCAATTGATAATTACATTTCCAAATTAACAATCAAAACAATAATCACACTGAGCGCGTTGAGCGAGCGTAGGGTGGGCTTCTTTACACGAAACCCACCGCAACTATTCGACTAATAAATAAAGAAATGATTATCATATATATTTATTAATTAGAGAAAAGGTGGGTTTCGATATTGTTCTAGGTGGGTTTAACTACATTTCACAAAATAGTTCCCGCTGCACAAACACAAATGAAAAAAGATAACAAACTTTTAATTCTAATTAGCAATTGATAATGACATTTTCAAATTAACAATCAAAACAATAATCACACAGAGTGTGTAGAGTCAATAAAGCATAAGCCGTCATCCACCTTACAAAATTTGTTCATGGTGTGTGACGCGCAGCGATACACCCTACGTGTTAGGTTTAATTTTATAATAAACATAGACATTCTACCCTAAATACTAGAGCCTGTTGACATTTGCTACAAAAATTCTATTTTTCAATGGGTTATAAAAATATCAACTTGATGAGAAATCAATGACTTATCGTGAAATGTCAACAAAACGAGACTAAAAAATACGTCCCAATCCAAATAAATTTGAACACCATAACTCAATACGAGTACTCAATAAAATACGAATTACCAGAGGGAATGGTGGGTAACAAAAACCCGTTACCCACCATTTCACGCTAAAGTTTCGCTCCGCGAAACTTTAGCGTGAAATACATTTTGATTTATTTTTAAATGGTGGGCAACAAAAACCCGTTACCCACCCTACATTTTGATTTATTTTTAAATTTAAATGGTGGGCAACAAAAACCCGTTACCCACCCTACAAATACACACTGGGATAATTTATTTTTTGCCTATTCTATCAGGATTTATGTCTCGTGATATCGAATTTCTTATCCTTTTTTATAAACAATCCTTGTCGTTATTTCTTATGATTGGCAAGTCTAACATCAAAAACTTGAAGTTCGAGTGTAGTAGAAATTTTAATCTTATTTTTCCTGGATTGCAAAGTTTTGTTGAAGCAATTGAATCTCAATATTTTTCACAAATCATAGCACGGTGATGAACGATTCTATAAAATAAAATTGAATTAATAGTGCCGATAAATGGCTTTTTACGGCACCTGTTTTTTTTGAGTAATACTCCCCCCACACTTAATCTAATATAAAGTGCTTATACGCGATTTTATGAGGCATCATATATACGCCCTAGTTTGCGCTGTATGGCATTATTTCATATTTAATTATTGAATACACAATGAATAGCTGAGTTTGTCGCTTGTACACCATTTTAGACTGTAAATTTAACGCGCTCTAATTTGCGCTGTATGGCATTATTTTAGGGTAGGTGGGGTGTTTAGTTGGGTACTAGCCTAAAATCGTCGCTTGTCGGCTATTTTTTTTCAGTCGCTTTTTTAAAGGCTGTGCGTTGTACTGCTTTCAGGGTTAATTTTATACTGCACATGGGCATAGCTTTTCACTTAAGAAGTTTTGCGCGCAAAACTGTATTTAGCTTCGCTGGCCGAAGGCCAGCGAAGCTAAATGTGAAAAACTTTTTCAGATCGATTTGGTGGGTAACAATCTTTAGCCACCCTTAAAAATAAGCACATACTGCAACACAAACACGATGATAATTTAACTTTCGTATTATATCAGTGCTGCGTATCTCATTGAGAATCATAATCAAGTCCCAGTGGTTGGATAAACGATTTTTCCAATTCAATCAAAGTCTTTCGCCGCTCTGAAAGAAATTGATCAAAATTGCTCTGCTTCAGTGCTTGTGCGGCTGTTTTAGAAATGGCATGGCTGCGTAAAAAATCGTTATCCCAATACTCTAAGGAAGGAAATAAATCGTGATTAAGACGATTATTTAATAAATAATTCCTAAATTGAGACGCTTCTTTTAGCGCAAAGATAAAACAATTTTCTGGGATGGATGGGTAGTCACTATTAAGGCGTGTTATAGCATTGTTACCATGTAATCCTAGTAATTCTCCTGCTTTTAAAAGTTTTCCATCAATATGTCGTGGTTTGAGTTTAGCCAATCTCAAGGCGAGTAATTTTGCACGCGATGATTTAAAATGAAATTGTTTTGGAAAGGGCGCAATTTTTTCCTTGAGTGTGCCAATTTCGTAAATTTCTCCATTGGCAAGAGATAAAATCTCCTCAAGTGCTCTTTGCATATTCGCTTCATTGATACCACTAAATTCTTCAGTATAAGCCGTTCGCCATAACCAATTTTTGAGTTCTTGATAAATAATCTCATTGGGAAGAGGGTTAGCTCGAATCGCTTCTGCTAAAAGGACACTTTGATAACCATAAGGTAATATTTTTGGCGAGTAGATATCGCAACTTTTAAGAAATTGAGCCACTTGAATAAAATTGTCAGCAACCTCATCAAGCATTTTAGGATTTTGAGAGATTTTTTGGCTAGTTATATCAGCATTCGCTTTATAAATTTCTAATCCTAAAATCGCTTTGCAAGCCGATAAAATTAATTTTTCATTCAATTCTTCCCAATCCACCTTGGCTAATTTTTCTTGGACTTCTCGTATTTTTTCCTTTAAATCAAAATCTTCACGCCAACTCAGAGCGGCTACCATATCAACATGACTCATCGATGTACCCGTGCTATTAATTCTTTGAAAAGCTGTGGTTGCATGTTCTAAGTCATCCGTTTCAACAACAACAAGTGGTATTTTATAACTTATAAACGTTTTTGAAAGCCGATCCGCTGGCTGAATTAATTCATCGTCTTTTAATCGACGCAAAAACTTCAGCAATGCAAGGCTATCTAACAAAACGTTAGCTGGCATCCAATGAGATTGAGGTATGTCACGCATTTTTAATAAAAGAAAATCTTCTTCTACTAAATCATAATAGATTCTCCAATTGATATCATCCACGATATTGGCTTTATCTTCTAAAGCCTCATTCACAGAGCGTTTAAGCGTACCAAAAAGTGTTGATAGCCTTTGATGCCCATCTAACAAATAAGCGCGTGGTATATGAGAGTTTGCTTTGGGGGGGGAAGGTACAGAAAGTCCCCCAATTTTGTCAAAAGTGTTCAGATCATATTGAGTTGTTTCCCAAAGGAGAAGACTGCCTACCGGAATACCTGATTTAATACTCCGTAAAAGGTTTAAACGTTGCTCATCTTTCCAAACAAAACCACGTTGAAATTTAGGCACGAAAAGTTTACCATTTTCAATTTGATCAAGTAGTTGATATAGATATTTAATTTGGGGTTCTGATATGGAAGTTTGAATACTCATAGTTTTTTATCCTTATTATTACACTAATGACAAAAGTTTTTCTAACATAGTCTCCAATTCTAAAATTAAACTTTCATCGTCATGTAACCACTTTTCTTTTATTAAAAATTGTTCTTCTTTAAAGAGTTCGGCAATATCTGTGCCGAAACCTTGAGCTAAGTTCCTTCTGATTTCGAGAGAAATATTCTGGTAAAAATGACCGACAAGCCGATACTCTTGTTCTGTTCCTGTTTCATCCTTTTTAAAATCGCCTTTAAAACCTTTTTTCAGGTTAAAATGACAACGTTGTTCATGCGAAAGTTGTTGAAAAGCTTGAACTAAATTTCTTCTTGATACGCAGATTTTCTTTTGTTTATGAATTTTTGTCCATTCCCATAATGCTGCAAGTGGTAAATAGTTTTCAATTGCTCTTCGCGTTAACCGATGAAAATAAATTGATTGACCACAAGCTGTAACTACAGCTTCAGATTGTTTACTTGGTTTATTTGGTTCAAGAGCATCACTATCAAAGAATACAAAATGACGATAATATTTTTCCGGTTGTTTTGAAATTTCTTTCACATACTCCTTAATTTCAGTAATTCCACCACCAGTGTTAAAATTGAGCCAGTCTTGATTTAAGAATCTTTCTAATTTTTGTTTTCGCCAACCAGTAGCAGTCGCTCTAAGAAAAGCTGAATCATTACGCCTATTTTCAACAAAAATAGTAAAAGGTTGAGATAAAAATTTTAAGGCAATATCTAAAGGTAATAGTGGTTCTTTTTGATACCATTGCGCTTTATCAACACGAGCAACTTGTATAGTAAACAGTGAAAATTGCCCATATTCATCACTGTCTAAACGATATCCGAAGTCAAACGCTAATTGACATTCTTCACGAATATTTTCACTTTGTTTATCAAGCCAATCATGTACTTCATCTGCATCGGGTGGTTCTACTTGTATTAAATGACGTTCATCAACACCGAATTTGATTAACGCAATGAGATCAAGATGCTTCATAAGCCGAGAAGCAAACACTTCTGCTTTTAAAATGACTCTCATGATTGTTTACGCCTTTCTTGAACCAATTGTCTGGATAATTCTATATCCGTATAAAAAACATCTCTAGGCCATTCACCTTGTGGTCGCCCTTTGCGATCAAAAACGACGGGTTTAGCAAGACTGCGACCATCATCTAATTGGCGCACCCAATAAACCATCACTAATTCTGGATCAAGTTTCCCTCGTGCAATTTCAAGTTGAGTGCGTAATAGAAAATTCTCTGAGTGCGTTTCAAGCAAAATTTTTGGAGGCTCATCTTGTCTAGCTAGTTCAAAAAAATGCTCTGCCAATGCGGCATGTAATCGAGGATGGAGATGTGATTCGGGTTCTTCTATCGCTAACATATTTGTGTAACCTTCACTTGCCATTGCACAAGCAACAAGCACAGGTAAGACTTGAATCAATCCTTCACCAACATCAACAATATTCACTTTGCACGGTGATTTGGTCAGACGTTGTAATTTAATCTGAAAATGTTCTCCCATTTCTTCTACAACAATTTTTTGTTGTAAGTATTTTTCGTACCAACTAGACACTTTTGGCAATATTAACGATTCTTTCGAAATGCTGTCATAAGCTAAAATGTCGGCGGCGGATCGCCCGTCAGGCTCTAAGTATTTTGGTGCAGCGCCTTTAAATGGGTTATTCCTCAACGGTGGTTTACGGACAGAAGTGAGCCATTGCAGATAAGTATTTTCATAGCGCATTTGTGTTTCTATTTCTGCCTTGAACTCCCTGATTGTTGAATAGTCATTCGCCAATAAACCCTCAAAATAGAGTTTGTTTGTATAAATATTACCCTGATTGATTTGAACCTCATATTCTTCTTTTTGCTTCAAAGGTTTAGCTAGCCATTGAGCATTTATAATCCAAGACTCTCTTCTGAAAAAATCATAAAGGGAAACAACATGGGTTTTTAATTCTGGTAAATGACGAATAGTCCATTTTAAATTATACTCAAAAATTGACAGTGCTAGATCAAATTCCTGTGTTCCGCTGATATGAGATAATAAATCACTAAAATGACTCCCCCGTATAGCTGGACTATCTAATGCCAATGGGGTACGGGATTCTCCTTTGAGTGAATCCATAATCAATGGCAAAGCACGCAACAACGCACTTTTACCAGAATTGTTATAGCCAAACAACAGTGTTAGAGGACGTAATTCAATAGTAGTGCGATCTACAAAGGAACGGTAATTTTTTAATGTAAATGATTGAATAGACATAGATTATACTGAAAAACAGGCCTTATAATTTAAATAGATTGAGCTTAGCAAAATTTTTATCGTTCCCAATGTCATTAAAGGGAATGGCTTTTCGACGCTCCGCGTTTTTTTGTAAACCCATGCTATCACAGTGGAAATGCGTACCGCGACGCGGGAGCGTCAAGTCAAAACGAAATACGACAGACATCATATACAAATACTCGACGCTAGAACAGGCGTAGAGTGCGCCCCAAAGCCCCTTAAAGTTTCATTCACCAAAATTCGTCAAAATGAATACCACCCCCAATGAACGGAATAAATACTCGCTTTGACATTTTGGTGAAAAGTGAAATACAGTCAATGACTTGTTTGACATAACCTGTTTAACCGGGTTGTAGTGGATATAACCAACACGAACACGATATCTACCACAGTTGTAAACACACGCCATCTCTTTATCATTTAAAAATCATTAATGCTGCCTGTTCAATGAATGGTGTGATGGAGGCACATACGCTTGCTTTTGGTGGTTAGCTGGATGCCATTGTTAGATTTTATTAGCTTTCTTCAATGGTTCTACCTTGCTCATCAAAAGTAAACGGTAATTCAATTTGACCATGCTGCCTACCTTGTAATTTGTCAAATTGTTGCCACATATGTTTCATATTATCTGATAATCGAAATAATGTAATTATCTGATTTATTTGGGCAGTCAAATGTGGATTTCCAATATCATCAGTCAGTAATTGGTGCAATCTAGCTGTTTTGTTTCCAAATTTGCTTTTAGGAACATTCTCTTCTAATTCTTTAAGCACGCCTTCTGGAAGTTGCTCATAGATCAGTCGCTTAGTCCATTTGCCAATAACACCTGGTCTTTTTTTGATACCTTTTACTGTGAAGTCCCATCCATTTAGCCTGAATAGTTCTTTGTAGAAAACGTCAGGAAATTTCTTTTGCCAAGGTAATAACTCTTCAGCTATGTATGCTTTTAATATTTTTTGAAGCGCATCATTTTCTCTCTCATATTGATAGCCTGTAGCCTCATCTACAAGAGCTGTTATACCCACTTTAGCAAAGGCTATAATAAGAATTTCACACCTATGAGCGACTATCATTTGTCGAATACCTAATTGAATTCCGCTCTTTTTTGCATCAAGCATTGCAATACAAATATCAACAAGAACTGTCGCTTCATAGCCGTTTATTTTTTTGTTACCCTTATAGCAAATAATTGGCTCAAAATGATCCGCTTCTTTATCCTTATAAATAAAAGGTTCGAGAGATTTTTGCCCCAATAGTCGTAATATTCTGCTTCCGCCTTTCTTGTTTTTATCGACTTCATCATTCACAAGATTTAGTGCGTCTCGCATTCCATGCCCAGAGAGTACTCTTGTACCATCTTTTAGGATATAACAATTAATGAGATATCCATTAAGGTTCAATTCCCCTTCATGTGTTATTTCATTTTTCATTTGACTTATAATCCTTATAGCGTTTCCATATTGAATCAAGTACACCATTATACTTATAATTATCAATTAGTTATTAATATAAGTGCAGTTTACTCAATAGAGTAACGCTATAATATTTCTATTGGATCATTGACGATATATTCATGCCTTCTTTTCTCGTTCCCAGCACGCCTGCGTGGAAATGCGTACCATAATACTCCTGTGTCAAGTAAAAACAAAGTACAAAACTCATCATAACAAATATTCAACACTGGCGCGTCTCAATACGCATTCCAAAATGGGATGTTGGGAACGAGACTAAATAACAATAAATGCCATTAATATATGTAATGTATTTTACCCTCTTAACGACATCGAAAATAATCTAATCAGCCATTAATAAAATGTCAAGATCAATTAATTATTAAAACCAACGAAAATAATTTAAGGAAGCAGCATCAAATAATTTCCAAATTGTTGAATCAAACCTGAGAGGTTTTAAAAACCTGTCAGGTTTAGTCGCTGGCTAGGGCACGGGCCCTGTGTGTCCTTCGCTCACTGTGTTAGCATAGTTAGGTTATAAAGGGACAAGTCTAATATTGACTTCAACTTTTGAACTCCTGAACTCCTAATTACTAAAAGCAAAAACTGGGGGAAAAAAATCATGACAATCAGCGTTTTATCTATCGGTGGGCTTTAAAAACCCGTTACCGGCCCCCTACATTTTGATTTATGTATAACGATGAGTAATTCGATAATGCTTATAAAATCCGGTTAATGAGTTAAAATATTTAAAGGCACTTTTATAAAGTCTGCTTCACAAACATTTTTAAATTTTTAATGCGAATTATTTATTACCGATTAATCAATTTATAATGAATGGCTTCAGCGAATTTTTAATTATTCTTTTAGAAACGGTGCGGGATGTTCTCCCAATTGTGGTGATTATTTTCGGTTTTCAGTTTTTGGTGATACGTCGTCCGATTCCTCAACTCAAAAAGGTGTTATTAGGATTGGTTTATGTCATCTTAGGTTTGGCACTATTTCTTCAAGGATTAAAACAAGCCTTGTTTCCATTGGGCGAATTGATGGCTGAACAATTGACGAATCCGGCCTTTATTTATGCTGGCATAGAACAAGTTAGCCAGTCTTTACATTGGACAGATTATAAATGGGTTTATCTTTTTGCGGCGGCGATTGGTTTTGCCACTACTATTGCTGAACCCGCGTTGTTAGCGGTTGCGATTAAAGCTAAAGAAGTCTCAGGAGGGACGATTACGATTTGGGGTTTACGCATTGCCGTTGCGATTGGTGTGGCGATGGGTATTGCGTTAGGGACTTTTCGGATTGTGACAGGCACTCCATTACACTATTATATAATTGTGGGTTATATCATCGTCATCATACAAACTTTTTACGCGCCTCGTATGATCATTGCGTTAGCTTATGATTCTGGGGGGGTTACGACATCTACTGTGACGGTGCCCTTAGTCGCGGCGCTGGGTTTAGGCCTCGCTGCTACCATTCCTGGGCGTAGTCCATTAATGGATGGTTTTGGCTTAATTGCTTTTGCCAGTTTGTTTCCTATGATGACGGTGATGGGCTATGCTCAGTTATCAGTCATCAAAAATCACTGATCAATAGATATTATACCGATTTGTTAAATGCTTGATTTCAGTTGCGCTCGTGCCGCGCCAAAGCGCGTTTTTTTTTCAACGCAAGAGACGCTAAAGACGCTATTTAAATCGGAATAATGTTTTATTAAGATTTCTCAGCACTGATGTGTTCACTGATAATTGATTTCCACTTAAGAAGTTTTTGCGCGCAAAAACTTTATTTCACGCGCTTTGTTTCGCGAAGCGAAACTTTAGCGTGAATTCGTGGAATTGATAATTGAAAAAGGGAGATTGGTGTGCATTTTAAATTGATTATTGCTTTTATTACTGAAGATAAAACGAATCAGGTACTCAATGCTTCTCGTGAAGCGGGGGCGACGGGGGCTACTGTGATTAACCATGCGCGTGGTGAAGGTTTGGAGCCCCCTAAAACCTTTTTTGGTTTACACTTAGAAACACAACGTGATGTATTATTGCTTTTAGTGGAAGAACATTTGTCTCGAAAAATTTTAGAAACCATTGCTAATGTGGCTGAATTTGAAGAAAGTTTGGGTGCGGGGATTGCGTTTCAAATTGATGTGGAAGATGCAGTAGGGGTTTCCCATCAGATGAGAAAATTGACGGCAGTGGTGGAGGAAACAATATGAGTCCGAACAAACTGGTACGGGTGCAGGATGTGATGAAAAAGGAGTTTGATAGAGTGGACGGTCTCATCACCGTTGCTGAGGCACTGCGTCAGATGCAGCATCCTGAAGTGAGGGCTTTAATTGTCAATAAGCGGCATGCTGATGATGAGTATGGTATGCTTTTTTTGATGGATATTGCGCGTCAGATTCTGGCTAAAGATCGTTCTCCTGAGCGAGTCAATGTTTATGAAATTATGGTTAAACCGGTGCTGACTATTTCCCCTAAAATGGATATTCGCTACTGTGCCCGTTTGTTTGATCATTTTAATGTGTTACGTGCGCCTGTGATTGAAAATGATGAAGTGATTGGTATTGTTGGGTTTTCCGATATTGTGTTGCGGGGTATGGTGGATTATTATAAAGATCAATAATTTCAATGAAATAGGCATACATCACGCACGCCCTTGGTGTGAAATTATTTTTCTAAACCTCTATATCATCAAGTAGATTGAAAGCTAATTGACATGCTTTATCCAGTTTATGTTCATCAAGGTGATACAAAACACGCTCATGCTATGACGATTCCTGATTTTCCTGGGTGTTTTTCGGCGGCCGATAACTGGGATGATTTGCTTTTGAAGGTTCAAGAATCTATTGAACTTTATTGCGAAGGTGAAGATAGGGCACTGCCGATGCCGAGTTCTTTGGAGCAAGTTATGAAGGATGATGAATATTATGGTGGCATTTGGATGATGTTGGATATTGATATTGCTAAGTTATAGCGTTTCCCGATTGAATGAAGTACAAATTTATTCGTTACAAATTTATTTTGCGAAGGCCCTTTTCGTTCCAAATTTATTTTGCGGTTTATTGGAGTGCAAAATTTATTTTGCGGTTAATTGGAGTGCAAAATTTATTTTGCGGTTAATTGGAGTGCAAAATTTATTTTGCGGTTTATTGGAGTGCAAAATTTGGGGTGTTATATGAGAAAACACACCTTAGGGTGGAAGAAGAATTTGGCACTATATTTGCTAAAAACGACGAAAAACTCTGTAAGTCATTGATTTTTAGTGAGTGGAATTTTACCTAAGTCCTTGAAAACATTAGATGCCAAAACGTTTTCCGAAGTTTTCAGTCTATTTATAATTTTTAAGGATAAAATAGAAACCCCTATATTCACCCGAAGGTGTCTTTTGTCAAATAACACCCCATTTATTTTGCGGTTTATTGGAGTGCATGTTATTTTGCGAAGGTGAAGTGTACTTTATTCAATCGGGAAACGCTATAAATCTAAATACCATGCGACTTGATATTTCTCTCCCTGCAAAACTCGTTTCACGTATTGATGCGTATAGTCGTCAATATCAAATGACTCGTAGTGCTTTTTTTGGACTGGCAGCGCAGGAAATCATGAACCGAAATTACTTTTTTGGCCCACTTTGAAATTGATATACTTAGCACCGTCATAAATTGCGCTTTTTGATTCTAACAGCCAACAGCTCAAGTCACCTAAAGGTGACTAACAACAAAAGCGCAAATTATAACGGTGGGCAGTATAACTAGCCACTTTTTTGCGTTTTACAAGTACTGCTCATGTCAACACATTTTCCGCTGCTATCCGCAGAATCTCTTAAAATTCAACGGGGTGAAGGTAAAGGGGCTAAATTGATTTTAAAGGGTAGCTCTGATTGCACGTTTGTTATTGAATCAGGGCGATTTTATCATTTGACTGGGCCTTCTGGCGTGGGTAAGAGTACTTTGTTGTGGGGATTGGCACGTTTGCATCCGTTGATTGCGGGTAGATTACAGTTGAATAATAAATGGCATACGGCAGTGCCGATGGCTCGCTGGCGTGCTGAAGTGGCTTTGTTGCCACAACAGCCGGTTATCTTGTCAGGAACGGTTGCTGATAATTTGCTCTATCCGTTACAACAGTTTAATGTACAAAAGGCGCGTTTAAATGAGCGAAGCGAATCGTTGCCGACGGTTGAAGTGTTGTTGAAGGAATTGGAGTCGCTGGGCCTTCAGGAAATCCCTTTGGAACGTGAGGCCATTTCATTGTCGGGTGGGCAGCAAGCGCGATTAGCTTTGATCAGGTTATTGTTGACGCGGCCTCAATTGATTTTAGCGGATGAACCGACGGCCGGGGTTGATGAAGTTGCGACGGTTCAAGTGTTTGATCGCTTACAGCGATTTTGTGATCAAGGTGGCGCGGTTATGTTCACCAGTCATCTGAAGGATGGGGTGAAGGGTGTACGGATTGAGTTTAAGGCTGATGGGGGCTTGAAAATGAGCGACAGTTTGAAGGGATAGTTAAATGGATAGAACGCTGATTAAACTGATAGACTCCTCCTGAAAAGTTTTGTCAGAGGTACAAAAGCATGCCAAGTTTGGCACGAAACATGACAATGGTGGGCAACAAACACACGTTACCCACCCTACATAGAAATCATTATGACTGTTGGTGCTATCAATATCGGTTGGCTAGAACTTTCTCTGGCTACCTTGTTTATCATGGCAGCGGGGGCTGCTTCCATTGCGATGTCATTGGGATTATTACAAACGCTGGCTATTGCGACATTGCGTACCTATTTGCAATTGATGGCACTTGGTTTTGTTCTCACTTGGATATTTGAGGTGGATTCGGTTTGGATCGTGTTGGGAGTATTTTTATTGATGATGCTGATGACAGCGCAAATACTCCTCCAGCGTGTGAAGCATAAACCGCCGAATCTCTATTTAAGCACATTAACGGCTGTTGTGTTGTCTGGTGTCGTGGTAACGTTTTCAGTCACGGGAGCCATTGTACAGGTTGAACCTTGGTACGATCCGCGTTATGTACTCACTATTGGCGGTATGGTGTTGGGTAATTCAATGAATGGCATTGCATTAACATTAGAACGTTTCTTTGATGATTTGAAAAAACGCACGGCTGAAGTCAATCAAGCCCTCGCCTTTGGTGCCAGCCCTTGGGAAGCGTCGCGCCCTAGCATTCGTACTGCGCTCAATGCTGGCCTGACACCGACTATCAATTCAATGAGTGCCGTTGGATTGGTAGCGATTCCGGGTATGATGACAGGGCAATTGTTAGCGGGTGCTGATCCGGTTGAGGCCGCTAAATATCAGATTGTGGTGATGTTGATGATTTCTGCTGCGACGGCTTTAGGTGCGATGTGTAGTGTCTATTTGGTTTATAAACGCGCTTTTGATCACGAATGGCGATTTGATTTTTGATACTTGATGTTCAAGTAGGGGAATGGGGGGCTTTAAAAACCCGTTACCTGCCCCCTACAAGGGGAATGGTGGGCTTTAAAAAGCCGTTACCTGCCCCCTACAATAAAGCAACCTATTTTATAACTTATTGATAAATAAAGAACATGTTAGACTACGATCCCTTGAGCCATCCCTTAGAATTGCCGATTCAAAAATTACTTGTTCAGTGCGTCACAGATCGTCCGTTATTTTTTCCACCGCGCCAAGGGAGTACACCTGGAACCAGTTTAGCGGGTGCTTATGGAACGGCCTTATGGTCAGCCGTTTGTTCATGTCTCAAAACCTCAGCTGGGCCCTGTAACAAATCTTCTCGTGAAGAACCGCGTTGCCAAGCGCCTAATGACTGTTTTGTACCTTGGTTATATAAACCTTATTCTACTGTACATCGTCGCAATTTTGCACGTCCGGTATTATTGCGTTCTGCCGAATTAGAAAACATGGAACCGCTTGACGCTTTCACTTTAGAAGTCACTCTGTGGGGAAGGCAAGCGATAGCGGCTCTTTCAGAAGTAAAAGAAACGATCAAAAAAATGGGAGAATTAGGGCTCAGTACAGAAGGGATGCTCGTACACTTTATGGTAAGCCAGGTTCAAGAAGGCCCGATTTTAACTCTAGCAGAACAGCTTCAGGTTCAGCCTCCAGCCACCTCAATTCTGTTAGAATTTCAAACCCCTTTTTTACATCAAGAAAAAGATAAGGAGGGTAAACGTTATTTTTATACCGAGGGGCCCTTACCGATTGTCAATATTTTGGGCAATATCGCCTATAATCTAGTCGCTTGGGATATAGAAGATCGGAAAGTAGGCGAACAGATTGACGGTAAAATGCGACATACTTTAGCACGAGATGCCAGAGATGTTGCTTGGGCAAGTGGAAAGAAGCTGTCAATGGTACGCAGCCATTTATCGCCAGTCAAAATGGGTGAACGGTATTCACGCGGCAATCAAAAAATGATGTCATTACAAGGGTTTGTAGGTATAGTCGAATTATCAGGCGATTTAGCATCAGCTTGGCCTTGGTTACTCGCATTAGCACTGGCTGGTGGTGGACAAAAACGAGCGATGGGTTTTGGAGCCGTGCGAATGTGGTTAAATTCTTTTTAAGAGTACATTCCAGTTATCAGTTTCACGCAAAAGTTGCGCGCAACTTTTGCGTGAAAATCAGTTATCAGTTATCAGTTATCAGTTATCAGGTAACGGCTTATTGTTGCCCACCATTCTTTAGGAATATACTGCACACGGGCACAATTTTAACTTTTAGTTTCCCACAAGCATTATGTGCAAAATTGATCATAAAAAACTTAAAACGCACAACCCCGAAGGGGTTGAATATGAATAGCCCCAGGTGGCAACCT
>Ga0233403_10000332_pt1 | contig 22239 bp, 21 predicted proteins | sample Na_oxic_1_MG_FD_179866 | JGI IMG/M metagenome (GOLD analysis project Ga0233403, IMG submission 179866) | Seawater microbial communities from Saanich Inlet, British Columbia, Canada - Na_oxic_1_MG | ecosystem: Environmental > Aquatic > Marine > Inlet | place: Canada: British Columbia | collected...
TCTACAATGACAGTGTAAAAAATTTCCCTATCCTCATACTCTGATTTCTTATGCGTTACAGCTACCTAATCCCCTTATTATTTCTATGGCTAAATAATGTTAGGGTACTTGTGGGTAAAGATTAGTTATCAAGGAGGGGAGTTCCCCCGCCTTACAAAGGAGGGGGCTAGGGGGTGGTTAGCGGTAAGTTATTTCGTGACTATTCCTTACCCACCCTACAAAATACCTGAAAATTTGTGCTTCAGTACTTATAGACATTTAGAAAAATCTTTGGAGCAAAACCTTCGAGGTTTTTAAAACCTCGAAGGTTTCTCGCTAGAATTATTTATCTGAAATTTTTAATATTTTAAAATATTTACTAAGTTTCTTCCACAAGTTGCCGACATAAACTATCAACGAGTTGGTTGATAGTAGAAAAATAGGCTTGTTGTGGCAAAGCGGGACGTTGCACAACGATAACTTCACAACCTTCAGTCTGGGCAGCTTCTAACTTTTCTGGCACACCGCCAGCCGCGCCGCCATCTTTAGTGACTAATACACCGATATTGAAGCGACGTATCACAGCGCGATTTTCAGCTACCGAAAATGGTCCTCGCGCTAAAATGATGTTTTTATCAGATAATCCCGCGACACGACAAGCTTGGTGAGAAGAATCAGTGGGTAACACACGCGCTATCAAAGGTATCTGAGTAGCTTGAACGGTGGTAACATAGGGCAATAAATTTTTAACTCCTATCGTCAATAAAATGGGGCGTTGATAAGTCACCGTTAATTGCGCGGCGGCTTGATGATTCGGCGCAAAACGAATCCCTGTTTCGGAATTCGATACACTGGTAGGGCGCACAAAACTAAAATAAGGCAGCTCTAATTGTTCTGCAATGTCATTGGCTGTAGCTCTAACAATTGTGGCATAAGGATGGGTGGCATCTACAATTGCTTGTATCTTTTTTTCTTGGATTAAGGCAATCATGGCGGTTTTGTCCAATACACCACTGCGACGTTGAATAGCTGGATGTTGCCCGATATTCAATGTAGCCTCGGTGGCTGTCGAAACGAGCACTTGATAACCTCGTTGTGCTAAAGCTTCTGCTAATGGCGCACTGTCACTGGTACCGCCTAATAATAAAATCAAAGTACCTCCTCTGTGTGAATGGGGAATGAAAAACACATCAATAAAAAATTATGAGATTAAAATAGCTTTTTTTTAATAACTTACTCATGTTACGCTTTTTTCTTCTTGAGGTATTTTTTCGAATCACGCTCTCTCCCTCCCCCTAACCTAGGATGTGCAGTTTGAGCTTTTTTGGAGGTGTATTTTTCATGCTATTTTTAGGTTCACGATCTCTCCCTCCCCCTAACCCCCTCCCGCTGTGAGGGGGAACCGCTCAGTGGAATTTTCCTATTATTAGCTAATACCAAAAAATAATAGATAATATAATCATTTATCGTTTTTTCCAAAGAATAGCAAAATGCCGCCGCGCGGTCCCCCCTCCCAGCGGGAGGGGGTTAGGGGGAGGGAGAGATCGTGGTTCTAAAAAATAGCTTCCGTTAGGAAAGATTTTTCTTGAAATCAAGACTCAAGCTTTTTGGAAGCACTGTGCGTAACATGAGTTAATAACTTACTTAATCATTGATGAGGTATTATACTGTTCACCTTTAAATTTTGTGAAAATCTAAAATGTCGAAGAAATCCCATTTCTTGAAGAAATCAGATTTCTCTATAATATATAAAACCTTTGGGATCGAAAAATATAGCATTTATCACTTGAATGGACCCACCATGTAAGGTGATTTCCAGAAAAAATTATACCGTTGCCTGAGCGGTTGGTGAGCTTGCGGTCCCTGAGCCTGTCGAAGGGTCAAAACCATGTCGAAGGCAAATTCTTGCAGTTGCCTTCGACATGATTCGACAAGCTCATCAACCGCTCAGGCAACGATCCCGGTATTTTCTTTTCTGGAAATCGCCTAAATGGTGGGCAACAAAAAGCCCTCTATATATCTCGCGGTCATCAAACTTTATTTTTTATATCTATCGTTAATATAATGGAACTTCAAACACTGGATTGGTTAATTATTATTTTGTTTTTACTCGTCATCTTGGGCGTTGGACTCAGTTATACCAAGCAAGCGGGTAAAAATCTTGAAAGTTTTTTCTTAGCTGGGCGCAATTTACCTTGGTGGATAGCCGGGACTTCGATGGTGGCTACGACGTTTGCGGCAGATACGCCGCTGTTAGTGACAGAATTAGTGTCCCAAAGTGGTGTGAGTGGTAATTGGCTGTGGTGGAATGGTTTGATTGGTGGCATGTTAGCGGTGTTTTTATTCGCTAAATTGTGGCGCAAAGCCAATATTATTACGGATGTTGAATTGACTGAATTACGCTATTCTGGCAAACCTGCTGCATTTTTGCGGGGTTTTAAAGCGGTTTATTTGGGCATTTTTATGAATGCCGTTATTATCGCTTGGGTGAATGTCGCTTTAGGTGCTTTGCTGCAAGTTTTTTTTGATATTCCCGAAAATCAGCTGATTTTTTATCTCGCCGGCGCAATGTTTATCGTGATGATTTATTCCAGTCTCTCCGGTTTATTAGGCGTTGCGATTACCGATTTTATCCAATTTACGATCGCTATGATCGGTTGTATTGTGTTGGCAGTCATCGTGGTAGGTTCTGAAAAAATCGGTGGGATTGCTGGATTGCAAGAAAAATTGCCCGCTGAGATGTTTCAATTTTTTCCAACGATTGAATGGTCAATGCAATCTTTAGCTGAAACGAGCCAAGTGTTGAGTATTAGTTTGGCGACTTTTTTGGCGTTTATCGTTGTGCAATGGTGGGCCAGTTGGTATCCGGGCGCGGAGCCGGGTGGTGGTGGTTATGTGGCTCAACGGATGATGAGTGCCAAAAATGAGGAACATGCGATTAAAGCCACGCTATTTTTTCAAATTGCCCATTATGCGTTACGTCCTTGGCCCTGGATTATAGTGGCCCTGTGTGCCGTTGTGCTTTATCCGGATTTAGCGGAGGGAGATAAAAAATTAGGTTATGCGCTGGCGATGCAAGAATTTTTGCCGACCGGTTTAAAGGGTCTTTTATTAGTGGCTTTTTTTGCGGCTTATATGAGTACCATCTCTACGCAACTCAATTGGGGAACGAGCTATATCGTCAATGACTTATACCGTCGGTTTATGCGTCCAGATGCCACAGACAAACAATTGGTGCGGGCCTCTCGATTCAATACTTTTTTATTAATGATTGTGGCCCTTATCGTCACGTCCCAAATTCAAACCTTGGAAAGTGCGTTTAAATTTATGATTGAATGCGGGGCCGGTTTGGGGGCCGTATTGATTTTGCGTTGGTATTGGTGGCGCGTGAATGCTTGGAGCGAAATTGTGGCTACGATTGCGCCTTTTATTGCTTTTACCGTTATTAAACTGTATACGGATTTAGCCTTTCCTTATAGTTTATTTATCACGGTTGGCTTTACGACAGCGGCTTGGCTGATAGCGACTTTTATCACTCAACCCACTGATTTTAATGTGCTAAAAGCATTTTATCGGCGCGTTCAACCCGAAGGCTTTTGGCAACCAATTATTAAGCAATTGGATATCACCCCAGAAAAATCTCAATTACCGCAATTACTTACTTGTTGGTTATTGGGCATTGGATTAGGCTATGCGTGTTTATTTGGTTTAGGGGCTTTGATTTTCACCAATTGGTACGCGGTGATGATTTACGGTATCGTTGCTGTAGTTTGCGCGTTGGGCATTCATTATTTTCTAAAAAAAATGGAATCCTAAAAAAATCTAACCGTTCCTTTACAACTCCTCAATTTAAATTGCTGCGGTTAGAAATTTCCCATGAACATCAACTCTTAATTTTATACTGAACGTTCTTGAAATCCGTGAAAATTTTGAAGTCTGAGAAATCCGATTTCTTTTCGATCTCGGATTTCTTCAATATTTAAAAATTGGCTTGGAGTCCAAAGCTTTAGCTTTGGTGGGTTCGCTCTTTCTTATCTTGACTGATCAAGTTTTGTTGAAATTGTGGATACCAAGCGCGTAATGCTTCTGGTGTTTTGGATAAAATTTGTTGATAGTGTCGTAGCGCAAACCAAACGCCTCGGGTTGAGGGTAATGTCCAACGTCGATCTAAGAGGTCTTTAATGGTTTGTGTGATGAAGCGTTGCCATAATAATTTCAAAAATTGTTTTTTAAATCGTTCCAAATCGGGACTATGAATGCGGTGCAAAACTGCTTGATTCAGTCCCCATAAAGCGGTTGTGGTTAATCGTGTCAATCGCCCTTCTGATACCTGCACATGACAAATCCGTGCTTCTAAAGCCTGTAACAGCATACCGATTCGAGAAGCGCGATAACATACATCATTATCTTCATTGACGGCATAACGTTCTAATGCTTCTTCAAATTGTACTTGCTCTAAAATCTCACGACGATAACTCATTCTCGCGCCGTGCATCATTGGCACTGGATGCACTGCCATATTTTTAAGTGTTTCTGGTAACGTATATTCGGGAAAGGAAAAATCATAAGGAATAAAAATATCGTCATCTTTAATCAATTTCTTCGCCAACGCTCGTAGTTTTACTTGAATTATTTTTAATTTATTCAAAAAGTTGGATGTTTTTTTGGGCGGGTTTTGAGGGCCCGTTGTCGGTTGACTATCAGGTAGTAGGGCTTCTAATTTTGGCATAATGCCGGCGACTTGATGTGCGGTATCTTGGGCATAAATGCGTAAGACTTTTTGGGCACATTCTGGATACATAAAGGAATCATCATCAATCAAAAACACAATATCGGCGGTAGCGAGTGCAATACCTTGATTTCGTTGTGAGGCAGAAGAGGCGCGTTTAGCTTGTACATATTTCCAGTCTATTGTGGGATAGTCTACTGCTAATTTGTGCATGACTTTATTCCGGGTACTTTCCCAATCGGCACTAGCATCGACAACGATGATTTCTGTTGGGAACAAGGTTTGTTGCGCGGCAAAGCCTAAACAACGTAATAATACCGCTTCACGTTGATAAGTTGGAATGACTAAAGCCCAGTTAAGTTGTTTCATGTTGGACGTTACCGGTTTTGATTTACTATCCATTTGAGGTATTTTTTAGAAGCACGATTTCTCCCTCCCCCTAACCCCCTCCCGCTGGGAGGGGGGACCGTCCAGTGCCTTTTCCTATTTGTTAGTTATAACAAGATAGAGAAAATCAACAGTCAAAATATTGTTTTTAAAACTATTTAATGACTCTCGTTTTAGCTAAAGATAGCAAAATGGCACGGTGCGGTCCCCCCTCCCAGCGGGAGGGGGTTAGGGGGAGGGAGAGATCGTGCTTCTAAAAAATATGAAGAATCAAGCTTTTTTGAAGCATTGTGCGTAATCATGAGTTTTTAATATAAATAGCACCACGTTGTTTAAAACATTGGCGACTGAATAAAACTTGATGAGGAATTTCTGTTAAATCACATTGTTTAATCATATCATTTAATTTATCTAATACTTTATTTCGATCTTTGCCATGAATCATACAATAAAGATTATAGGGCCAATCTGGTAAATGGCGAGGACGATGATAACAAAGTGTGACACATTTTAGTTGTCCTAACTGTTTTCCGATGAAAGCGATTTGTTGATCGGGCACATCCCACACGACCATTGCATTAGCTCGATAGCCTAGCTCGCGGTGACGTACTACAACTCCAAACCGTTTGATGGTGCCATTTTGAATGAGACGAGATAATTGAGTGATGACTTCGGTTTCGCTCATACCAATGCGTTTTCCAATTACCGCGTAGGGGCGTGAAACTAAAGGAAGGCCCTTTTGAATGGCTTCAATCAATAATTGTTCACGATTATCTTTCATAAAATGGTGAATGATGAATAATGGTGCATGAATAATCTATTTGCTTGCTCCCACGCGCTAGCACTTATCGTTATACATCAGAGTAAATTAACTCCCTAAGCCCAAATAATAGGCACCTCATATTTTTTAAATTGGGCATCATGCGTAATGATTGTGAAACCTTCGACTTGTGCTTGGGCAATCAACATTCGATCAAATGGGTCATCATGATGACGAGGTAAATCACCAGCAACAAGCCCATGTTTGGCTGTGATGGCTAGTTCTTGAAAATCTTCAGATTCAATGGCGAGTAATAATTCTTTTGGCTCAAATTCCAATTTTCCCAGGGCCCGTTTGATTGAAGCTTCCCAAATGCTGGCGGAACTGATGTAAATTTGATTATCTGGACTGGCTATCAATTTTCGAGCGTTGGAACGCAAGCGAGGACTATCGCAAAGCCACCATAACAAAATATGAGTATCCAGAAGAAACCATTTCATGGTTGTTCGCCCCGAAAAGCGGATGCCATTGATTCTGGTAAAGGTGCATCGAAATCATCCGCGATTTTGAGACGGCCCGCTAATGCACCAGGTTGCCGAGGTTTTTTAAGGGGTTGAAGGGGAACCAGTCGTGCCATCGGATGACCGGCTTTTGCAATGATAATTTCTTCCCCGGCGGTGACTAATTCAAGTAACCGCGATAGATGCGTTTTAGCTTCGTGAATATTGATGGTTTGCATATTTTATCTCCCTTGATTAAACTAAACTTAGTTTAGTTTTAGTTCACCACTTTGGCAAGGGGGATTTTCATTTTCAATTCTTAGAGCAATTGCAAAGGGTCCATGATAATGCTAATCTAATGGGCATTGAAGGCAGTATCGCGCAACAATATTTTGCCAAATGGCGTATGTGAAATGAACGTTAATTCCTAAATCCCATCGGAAACTGCACTGAATTTATTAGCAATGATTAATATGACGAGCTTAATTAAAATAATTTAATAAATAGAATCAGTTATATTATTTTTACCCAACTGAAAAAAACGCTTGCACTTTATTTTTGATTATGTTCTAATGTTTACAACATTAAATAGAGTGGAGTTTGAACCGGTATCGCCAATGAAGGCAATTGAAACCCGGTAAAGTCGTACACCCTAGTTTAAATCTTTGAACCGGTATCGCCAATGAAGGCAATTGAAACGTCCATCTTTCTTTTTCAGGACGGGAGGTTCTTTGAACCGGTATCGCCAATGAAGGCAATTGAAACTTGCTCCAGATGCGTCAGTTTAAACGGTTCTTTGAACCGGTATCGCCAATGAAGGCAATTGAAACTTTGGACACTGTTTGGAGCAAGCACTCGTTCGCTTTGAACCGGTATCGCCAATGAAGGCAATTGAAACGTCGGATTTGCTTTGAACAGCAGAAGGGACACTTTGAACCGGTATCGCCAATGAAGGCAATTGAAACGGGCATCCCATTTTACATCCTTGGTTGTAATAACTTTGAACCGGTATCGCCAATGAAGGCAATTGAAACTACATCCTCCAAATTCTGAATAGGAAATATGACATTCTTTGAACCGGTATCGCCAATGAAGGCAATTGAAACGTCATCCCTTGCCTAACATAACCATGATTCTGGTCTTTGAACCGGTATCGCCAATGAAGGCAATTGAAACATGTTGGGAGTTACTAAATAATTGAGTATATCTTTGAACCGGTATCGCCAATGAAGGCAATTGAAACGTTTTGATTCTGTCAATACCATAAGGCTCCCTTTGAACCGGTATCGCCAATGAAGGCAATTGAAACTGCCACGCAATCCTGCACGGCTTCACTTTTGATCTTTGAACCGGTATCGCCAATGAAGGCAATTGAAACGCCGTAAATCCGGCAGTCATCCTCATCCGACTGCGCTTTGAACCGGTATCGCCAATGAAGGCAATTGAAACGCACTCACATACTGGTTTAATCTAAATTAACTTTGAACCGGTATCGCCAATGAAGGCAATTGAAACGGCATAGCCCTCAATGAAATACCAATCATCTTTGAACCGGTATCGCCAATGAAGGCAATTGAAACCAGCTGTACTTAGACTATCAACTGGCTCAGTACCTTTGAACCGGTATCGCCAATGAAGGCAATTGAAACTTGTTTCCATTGATTGTGCGTCATTACTTTGTGTTTGAACCGGGGTCGCCAATGAAGGCAATTGAAACGAAAATAATCTTGCTGTCCAATCCTGTGCGTGTTTGAACCGGGGTCGCCAATGAAGGCAATTGAAACTCCAAAACCGTTGCTTTTGTTGCGATAAGGTTTGAACCGGGGTCGCCAATGAAGGCAATTGAAACAATCTAACAACCTCTTCAGTTCTCAGGTTGAAGTTTGAACCGGGGTCGCCAATGAAGGCAATTGAAACTTCTTTTTCCAAACATGGAAAAGGGGTATCGTGTTTGAACCGGGGTCGCCAATGAAGGCAATTGAAACCAATACTCTGCTGCGACTTCATTATTATCCGCAGCGTTTGAACCGGGGTCGCCAATGAAGGCAATTGAAACCGTCTTAGTCTTGTGGTTTGGGCTTTGGTTTTCCGTTTGAACCGGTATCGCCAATGAAGGCAATTGAAACATTATAACAATCCCACTTATCAGATTTAAAGGTTTGAACCGGGGTCGCCAATGAAGGCAATTGAAACAATAAGAGTCTACTATTATCACCCCAGCGTTTGAACCGGGGTCGCCAATGAAGGCAATTGAAACGCACAGCAAGCTGGCATCAGCGGAACATGGAAGTTTGAACCGGGGTCGCCAATGAAGGCAATTGAAACACTTATCCAGACAGACTCAGTCCATTCTAGTGGTTTGAACCGGGGTCGCCAATGAAGGCAATTAATTATTGTCTGAATCAGGATTCACAGGATTTTCAGGATTTTCAGGATGAAACTTACGATTATTTTGGTTTTTATCCTGTAAATCCTGTGAATCCTGAAAATCCTGATTCAGACAATAAGGGCCCAATGAAGGCCCAAGCATAAATGATTTCACCAATGTAGGTGGTTGACATAAAAAAAGGCCCTCCGGTCGTGATGACGGAAGGGCCTTTTTTTTTGGTTAGGTGCCATTTCTATTGAGATAACGGATTAAAAAATAAACGAATTAATGAAAAAAATCTATTCGTTAAAATTTTTTCAATTGATCACGACTAAAAGTCCATTCTGGCGTATAAAGTTTTTCACCAAAGTCTAATTCATACCAAGGAGTCATTTTGTCATGCGTAGGATTGTTTAAAATGTGAAGTTCCTGCGCTGGCATATAACTTTGTGCCAATAAAAAAATTGTTTGGCCGCTGGTTTTATGAATCGCCATATCAACCACAATAATCGCATGTCCCGGAAACCCTCCTTGAATAAACACATCACCTATTTTTATGTCATTGATAGACTTCACCGTTTTGAGTTCCAAACTGAGTGAATAGCTACCTGCATACATAAATACCGTGTTAGTATATTTTCTAAAAGTTTGATGAGAGTTATCATAACGTTGCGTTTTACGCCATTTGACATTGTTGCCTCTCACATAAGGACGATATCCGGTTATCCATTTTGGGTAGGAGGCTTCATCGCCGCTGGTAAAATTAAAATGGATGGCCCTATAATTTTTGATTGAGTAGAAATATTCAGCACGTAATCGGATAATCGCGTCAGCACATTGTTGTAAATCTTGCTGTCCCACATCAATATCAATGACGGCATGATGCGCTAATTGATTACCTTTTTTGCGTCCATTGTAGAGATAAACCGGCGGTTTCCCTGGTTTTAAAGGCAAATGACGTAACCAATTAGCAAAACTATCCGATGGCACCAAAACTCTTTCAAAACCAGAAGGTACAGCGATTCGATTGACAATCGCATGATGTTCTTGATAATTGTTGAGCCAAGGATAGTTGTTAGAAGCTGTTGCTTCCATTGCTAAACCAGGCAAAGTTACTATGAGAAATAAGATAAATGAGTTTTTCATAAATAATATATATGTCGGTTAACAAAAAGTATTTTAACTTTTCTAAAAACACTATATTTTTAATGCGGTGAGAGTTTTATGGCAAAACCAAACGAAAGTGAACAGCGTATGCCGACCCTACCCAACTAATCCGTCAAATTTGTGATTATTGGGTAATTATTACATGAATTTACTCAAGCAACGAGTCCAAGTCCAAATCATCATCTTCACTTTCCTCGTTATCAGGAGGGCCTATTGTTTGGGCCATAATTTCGGTTTCTGCATAGTTTGTTGAGCTTGCCAAACTAAGTTCACGCACTTGTTTGCGTAAGGTATCGGCTTGAAACCAAGTATCGTCCATTTCGGCTGGAAATTGCAGGGGGTTTGTGACGGCAATGGCCCAAAGGGTTGTCTTACCAAACGGTTGGATTACTGGCAGGGAATAGGGCAAGCCGTCATCTGGCAACACAAATAATTGCCCGGCAGTTTGCTTTTCGGGTTCATTCTGTTTGCTTTCTGGATATAACAGGGTAGAACGATTTTTAGCATCAAAAACAAATAGATAAATGTAAGCTGATTGATTGGTACGAATGAATAAACGCAACACTTCGCCATGCTCGTAAATGACATCATGTACACCATGCGAGGTAGACATTTCTATTTCTAAGTTACCTTTGGAAATGATTGGTTTAGCGTTTGGTAATGATTCGATTCGTTCAAGTGTTTCTTGAGGCAACAAATTTTTAGGAAAGTTGATGGTTGCATGGGCGATAATTTTTTCTGCCAAAAAGCTATCTTTAGTTAGAGTGATGTCCACATTAACTTGTTTTTTGTTAATTCGTACTTCACCAGTGAGTTCGCTGTCAGCGTTGATTAAGTCGGCGACAAGGCTATTGCACTGCATGGATGCTAATTGGAGGTTATCACATGTAGCTTGTTTACGTAAATAGTAAATATCTGCTGTTCCCAATTTTTCTCTTGGCTTCAAGGGAATTAACCATGTACTTTGGCTAAGCGCATTATGCAGTGCCGTATCAAAATCAAACATATCCAAATAGACTTTTTGTTCGTTTAAAACAAACAGAGTAAGCGGACGAATATAAATACCTTGCGATGCTTGAATGTTGGTTTTCCGATAATGAGCATCAATTTTTAAATCATGTACCAGCATTGTAGCTGATTGAGCAAGATTTTTAGGTGTTTGATAATAATGAATGGCTCCAAAAAGCAGAGACAAGCCTAAAAAGAATAATGCTAATATACCTAAATTCTTAACCTTCATGAATTTAGGCGAAGGTTTAGGAGACGGAACCTCTGTATTTGTAATTATTAGCTTTTTACGTTGATTGGGACTCTGTTTTTTGCGTAGAAACTTTATTGAAGCAATTATAGCGGTGATAATAGTAATAATTGCAGAAATAATGCTAATTAGAGAAAATATATCCATTTTTAATAGAACTACAAGGATTGCTTATAATAAAGGATTAAAACCCTGCTAAACCAAAGCTAAAGCTTTGGACTCCAAAACACGGGGCTGGAGTCGGGTTACGCTTCGCTAACCCGACCTACTATGAGGTTTATCTATCAATTCTCACCAAGGTGACACGTCGATTCAAAAAGCAGCCATGCTCGTCTCCATTATTGCAACGTGCTATCGGTTTTTCTTCACCCCAACCGATGACTTCAAAACGATTAGCTGGAAGATTAAGCTCTTTAACGAGCTGTTCTTTGATTTTTTGGGCCCGTTTTGCGGATAACCCTCGATTATAATCAGCCTTTCCTTGATTATCGGTATGCCCTTCAATGCGTATCTTGCTGTTTTTATCCGTTTTGAAGACATCACGGACGGCTTCAGCGATTTGACCATATTGTTGCTTTGCGTTGCCCTTAAATTCAGTGGAATTGGTATTAAACTGGATGGGAACATCCACTACTTTAGGGGGGCCAATGCTTCTTTTGGTTGACAGGGTTTGATAGATTTCAGAGGCGGAAACGATAATGTGGTTTTGGGCTTCCTTCAAAAGCCCTTTGTACTTTGAAACAAAGTCACTACTGCCCTGTTTTTCCTGTAATGTCAGGAATTTTTGAAAAAACTTGGCGGCTTTTTGATAATCCCGCTGTTTCATCAATACGTCACCGATGCCTGCGTAGGCATGAGCAAATTGACGGTCAGCTTTAATAGCCTTTTTGTACAACCGTAAGGCTTCAGACAAGTTGCCTTGTTTTTCCTTGATATTCGCCAGGTTGTTGAGGGCCGGCGCATGGTTTGGGCATTTCTGGGTGGCTTTTTTTAGTGAGTCTTCAGCTTGTGCCGGTGGTTGGTTGAGGGATTGCTTGAAGAGGTTATTAGCCTCGTCGCAAGGATTTGCTGCCCAAGTTGGCAATGGTGCCAGTAAGCTCAAAAATAAAAGGTTGACGATAATCGCCAAGTGGGTTGTCTTCATAAGGATGCCTCCTTTTGATAGTGATGAAAATAAAGTGAGTGGTAAAGCGATGCCCTCCCGGAGGGATAATGCCATGTTGAAAATAGATACTTTGAATTATTTCGATTGGAAATACTTTTAAATTAACATTTTGTTTGTAAAAACTGTTCTATATCTAATGAAATATCATAAGCATGACGAATCACCTGTTTTGCGCTACTTCGATAAAACGGAAGATGAAGTTTATAATCTGCTTGATGGCGTAGTGTTTTAGCTTGTTCAAGCTTTCTTCCTATTTTATTTAGCCTTTTATCAGAATAAGAAAGCAAAGTGGAAATGACTCTTTCATGAGATGCCCCTACATGGCCTTGTGACTGAGGCAGTTTTTCCAATAACTGGAGACAAAGATGAAAAGCACCGTAGTATGCACGGCTGGTAGCATTTCGATAATCCACTTCGCGGTTGCCTTGAATCAGTTCTTGGGCTGACATTAAAAAATCTTTTGCATCCATTTATTCATTTCCCACCGCTTTAAATAATGGTACAAACCCTCCCCGTATAATTTGAGGTGGGCATTCTTCCACTGCTTTGTCCGCCAATTCAGAATCCATCGCAACGATTTTTTCCACTGATTCATGTAGTAGTATCCCGTAATGAAACCATTGAGAACTCTCATCAGCATATAAATCAACCTCAATTTGTTCTGGCACAATGGTTAATTGATTTTGACGCAGGATCGACAGCGCAAGATCAATTAATCCTTGTAAATCATCATCGTTTACTTGTTGTTCATCCATAAATGCCATGATTTTGGCAGCCAAGTGAGAAAAGGGATGCACTTTATCGGGACAGACTTTTGCCCAAATTTTGAGTAATTCACTCGCTTGATGAAAGCGTCCAGCTAAACCATAAAACTGAATCGCATCCGCTAAATACTCTAAATTCTGATAAAAATGATAAGCTTGAGCCATTAATGTGGCGGCTTGGGCAAACAATCCAAAAGGTATTAAACCCTTTGCATAAAGGGTTAAAATATAAGCATGTCTCGCTGAACTTTTCGCAATGGCTTGTTGATAGCTTTTATGGATGGTTTCCATATTTCCCTCTAAACCAGCTAGACTTTTCAACACCAAATCACCCTCAAAATTATGATGCTGAATACGTTTTTGTGCTTCATTTTTAAATGGCATTAAGGTCAAAGGATTGAGAGGTTGGTTAAAAATTGACTGATTCATTTGCTTGAAAAATTCAGGCTTTTGAAAGGTTGGTTGAGAAGACATAGTTTTTTTTGCTCCGAAACCAAAGCGAAAACTTTGGACTTGATGAAATTTGAAATCCAAAGCTTTAGCCTTGAAAATAAATGGTAACCACAAATGTGGTTGCTATAATTCGTGCCATTTATTTGGCAACACAATTTTTGAGTTGGTGATATTTGATGGCTATTTGCCCAAATATTTGCAGAGAAAATTCTTCGTAAGCAGGTCATGGTGGGTTGATCTCGTTTCTCCCTTTATTGCGTTGCGTTTTGCTCTATCCACGCTACGCTCGCTTAATATAGATATTCCTTCTAGTGTAGGTAGGGTTGAGCTTTGCGTAACCCGACAAATAGGCTACCTAGCTAAAACTGCCCATGTAGTATCCGAAGTTTGGTCAATAGCACCATCACTATTTTCATCAACTTCTAACCGGACATTCACCGCATCAAGGGCCATCAACGTAACACTAGAACGGTTAGATGCAGTTATTTTCATGATACCAGCGTATAAATCATCGTTATTGTATCCTTCAAAGGGTTGTAAAGTTTCAAAAGAGACTACCCCACCTAATTCAGGATTATCAAATTTACCGTTGAAGATCATTGTGGAAATCAAGGTATTGAGATTATTTGTCAGTGTCAATGAAAAATCACTGAGTATCTTTATCTCTTCGAGATAAACAAATGAATTTCCCTCAATTACCAAAGATTCAAACGTATTGGTAGGACTTTCTTCAATGATCAATTTTAATGAAATGTTATTGAGAGTATGAGTGGTATCTGAATCAATAACGGTTAAATAAGCCATGCTAGTAGTAGATTCAAATAAAATACTGTCGTTTGTCGCAATGCTCATGGAAAGATCACCATTGAAAGTTAAAGTTCCCTCCAAATCAATGGCTGTGAAGTTGGTAAAAATAAAGTTCATTGACCAGTTAGGCTCATCTTCAATCAGGGTCATGGATAGCTCACCATAAGTCGTTTTTTTATCTTCTATACAATCATGGTTGATTATTGTGATTGTATCGCCAATGGAAAAATCCTGATTATCATCGTTATCTGCCAAAGCAAAATCAGAGATTCCACCTTGCTCGCAGGGAATATTATTATTAGTGATGACAGTGTCGGTTGCAAGAGTTGGTGTAGCAAGAAGTCCTAAATTTTCCACTCGTTCAATTTGTCGCTTAGCAAAATTGCTCAGATTAAAATCCCCTTCTGAGGTTTGAATGATAGAACTTTCTGCAAAACTTGTGGCTGTAGTCTTAGATAAAATACTTCCTATGTCTAGGGTATCAAATATTATTTTCCACGCAGAAGCTACCCACTTCGCATTATTTTGAGAGGTGATAGTAAGTGGGTTATCTGTTGTCTCTTCACACTCATCCAAGCAGAACATATCACCCTCTATGCTTGAACTAGCATCATCACCACCACCACACGCTATCAGTAGGAAACTAATCAATATAATGGAAAACCATTTTGAAATGTGCATATTGTTGTCCTTATGAAAATTAATGAAATAATTAACAAAAACATCAGATTTTAAAATCCCCCCCTAACTCCCCTTTTTCAAAGGGGAACTCTTTTGTAAAGGGGAATAGGGGATTTTAACGAAGAGGATTAATTGGTATTAATCTTCTGGAAAATAGTAGTGTGTATTCAAATCCATTGGTGTCGGTGGCAATACATCTCGAATGGTGATAATGAATTGACTTAAATTTTCTCTCGTTAATCCAGCGCATCGATTCGTCAATCTCTCAGCTGCCAAAAATTTAAATTGAGAGAAATAGATCATGTGATTCAAGTCTTCATCAGGTGAATCAATTTTAATTTGACCTTCTAAACCAAACTCAGAAGAAACATCTATGATACTCTCATTTGAACGAATAAAATGGTTGGTATTTACGTTAATATTTCCACCATCTCCGACAAAAGCATCAGCATGTAGTTGACTTTTATCAAGAATGACAAACTGGGGATGACTGACACTGAGATTGCCACCTTTATCTTGTGGTTTATCCCCACCGGCTTGTGCGGTTATTTCACTATCAGCAAGATAGAGGCGATCATGTACATTAACCGTAATATTTCCGCCTCCGGTTTGAAAGGCTGAAGTAGCAATCAAACTCGCGTTAGTAAGTGAAAGTTGCTCTGCTATTAGATGAATTGAGCCGGCATTTCCATTACCTTTGGAAAAATTGTTGATTTCACTTCCATTTGTTAATGTCAACTGTTGAGTTTCTAATTGAATATTGCCGGCATGACCACTTGAGTTCGTTGCAGTCGAAGCGGAAATGTTACTCTCATTTGAGAGAGAAATATGATTGGCTGTAATTATTATATTACCTGCTTGACCATAACTGGTAGTGCCCGCGTTAATAAATCCACTATTTTGTAAACTAAGTTGTTGAGCATTTATGAAGATATTCCCGGCATTTCCAATTGTCTTAGTCGCTGATTGTATTAATCCGGGGCTGATTTCTAAAAAAGGCGTTTCAATAGAAATATTCCCACTAGTTCCAATACCATATTTATTATTAGTGGCTATGGTACTTAAACTATTAAGATAACTTTCAACTTCACTATTTTGTCCACTGAAGAGAAGTGCATTGGTTGTTATTTTTATATGTCCACCTAGCGAATTTCCAAAGTTATCCGCTGTTATTTTGGCACCATTAATTAAGTGCATGTCTCCATCAATGACTATATCAATACCTAGCCCATTTTCATTTCCATAAGTATCAGCAAATATCCAACTTTTATTTGAAACAAATTGTCCAGCACGTATAAAGATTTGTCCGGCACCTTTTAAAGTTTTTAGATCGCTTACATCAAGGTTAGCAAGCTCCATTTCAAGCCCAATGTCTTCCAACATTTTAGCTGATGACCATTCTTGAAGTTTCTTTGAAGAAGATTGTGACAATTTTATGGTTCCAAGTTTTTCAAAAGTGTTGACTTCCAAGCCAAAAGAAGAAAGGATAACTTCACCCTCAGAAGCTACAGCCGCTAAATTAATTCGTCCTCCAGAAGCAAATAAAATACTGTCCTCAATTTGCAAATCACCACCAATAAAAGATAAAGTTTGACCATCATTTTGAATGAAACTTCCTTGAATAGAAATAGGCATTGGATTATCTAAAAACCCAAACGACTCAATCGACGCAATCGTTAAAATGCCTTCATTGGGATTTCTCGCATGAAATATTCCGCCGTCGCCAAAACGCAAATAATCAGCAGTGCTGGCATGAAAACTGCCCTGCACGTCCAAACTTGCATTTGGCCCAAATAGAATGCCATACGGATTAAGGAAATACATATCCGCATTGGGAATTGTAGAACGAATGAGTCCATCAATTTGGGAAGGATTACCGCCAGTCACGCGGCTAATCACATTTTGAATATGGTTGGACCCTGAAAATGTGGCACTTTCCAATCTTTGCAAATTAAACTCTTGAAAGCTATGGAAAAGATTACCGCCAAGTTGTTGACCCAACTCCGCACCAATTTGATAGTCGGGGCCCGCTAAATTTTGTGCCGGGCCTACGCTCCCATCAGTGGCGATTTGGGCTTGGGCTGAAATGGCCATCATCAAACCCAATTGGATAGTGATTATTATACTTTGTCGGAAAAAAGAAATCATTTTTTTTAGTCCTTTTTTTTAATCCTTTGACCTTATCTGCGATGATTTTCTCGTTACTTTGTTCTAGCGTTGGAACTTCAAAGCGTCAACACTTTGCTGGCGAAGTTCAGTTTTTTGCCGATGTGCTTGGCGAGGTGTGTCACATTTTGATAAGAAATTCCCCGCGAAAAATGCTGTTTACCATTGAGATTGGATGCAAGCCTGATATCTGATGTGGATTTAGTTGGAGAAATTTGCGGCGTTTTTTGCAATTCTTGCCGTAAAATGGCTAACTGAATTAATGCAAAGGATTTTTCCTGAGAATTGGGCAAGGCGGTTATCTGTTTTTGCGCCTCATCAATGGCTGATTTTGCCTGGTCATCATCCTCGCTACTGACTCGTTTTTTGACGAGTGCTTGAGCGATATTCAGCCGAATTTTGCTGATCAGCATTTTATCATTAATGGGATTTTCCAGACTTTGTTGATATTTTTCAATCCCGTGAGAAATTGCGAGACAGTCAAGGGCCGATTCTGTGAACCATATCTTATTGTTTATAGAAGTTATTTCAATGCAGTGTGAAAACGTCTCTGGTATTTTGGTTTTTATTAAGCATTGTTGAACCTCCTTTATTTCTAAACAGGTGAGATCATAAGAGGCCAGTTCCTCATTAGTCAGCATACTGTCTTGGTTATCCGATTCACATTCTTGGACTTTATCAGTAAACTTTGGCTTTTCATCGGCATCGGTTTTTGAGGGCAAACATAACTGATAATGAGCTTGTTGTTGTTGAAAAGCCTTTGACAAATCTCCTCGAATCATCCACAAATTACCTTGTTTATTCAAGATATTCGCTAATAACAATGGACTTTGAATTGAATGGGCAATACGTTGCGCTTGATTAAGAGATGCCTGTGCGTTTTGCCATTCACCGAGAGAAATATAAACATCACCCAAATGGCTGAGAACATTTGCACGACGCAATTGATCACCCATGTCTTCAGCGCGAGATTTGGCTTTGAATAAAATATTTTCAGCTTTCGGTGAAAATCCCAAACTTTGATAAGCCATAGCTAATTGCACGGCAGTATCTATGTATTGTGTATTTTGCCCATTCGCCTCAAATTGAGTCAGTGCGTTTTCCCAATATTGGATCGCCAATTTAAATTGGCCCTGTTGAAAAGCATTTTGACCCAAATCAATCGAATTTGAGTTTGCGACGACTGGTAGTAATAAGAGAAATAATAAAAAACATGGAACGATTGTTTTCATAATTAAACGGGTTTCATGAAAATTAAAGAAATCCCTTTTCTTGAAGAAATGGGATTTCTCATGGACGCGCGAAAGCATAGGGCATAACTCAATTCAAGGTAATACTTGGAGTTTGCAAAGCTTCGCTTTGAACTCCAGCATTCCACTATCTGTCCCCCTCATTATTTTTGAACCATGCCAAGCATCGTAATTTAAGTTGTCAAACATGGTTTGGCGAAACGAAACATCGTGTCCAATTTCAATATCAGGAATTGAAACGGGTATTTTATTATTTGCCTAAGCAAGGTACCTCAGCTTCCTTAAAGATAACATACTCTTTGAATTCCGCTGAGAACAAGTCGCACTGACAGAAATAGTATTTGTGGTTTAACGATCGTTCATTTCCAACCGCGTCGCCCCACATGAATAATCGCAGTGGCTAAATAGCCCGGTTTACCATCAGCCGCAGCACGTAAATCTTGGGTAATAAATTGTTTACCTTCTTGTTCTGCATAGCAGACAAGAAAAGCTTGGTTGGCGAGTCCGTGGCGTTCTAATAAGGTCGCTAAGTCACCAATTTTTTTCCCACATTTATATAAAACCAATGTTTCACAGCAAGTCAGTGCTTTTTCAACTTCGTTTAAATCATGGGCTGTCATTAACATCAGCCGATCCTCTTGCAGTGTTAAACCTTCACCACTAAGAGCAGCGACAGTTTGCATGGCAGAAATACCGGGAACGATATGTATCCTACCTTCTGGAAGTCGTGGACGCAGTTGCTCCAGTAAATAGCAACTGGTGCTATAGAATAATGGATCACCTAACGTCGCTTGGACGATAGATTGTCCATTCTGGCTACGTTCTGCAATCATTTCTGCGACTTGCCCCCATGCTTGCAAAGTCTTGTCTAAATTGCGTTCCATCGGGTAGGCAGGCTCAATAATTTCTTGATTTTGTAAATAAGGCTCAATAATCTGGCGTGCCAAACTGACTTCAGTGTGGGCAGAACGTGGCGTAATAATAATGTCAGCACTTTGGATTAAGTTGACAGCACGAAGAGTGAGTAAATCTGGGGCACCGGGCCCAACGCCAACGGCGTAAAAATGTCCCGCGATAGCTTTGCCCATCACATTGGTTTGAGGTTTTTCGGTTGTCATGATTGCCAGTTATACGAATATTTATAAAGAGGCCCAAAGCTAAAGCTTTGGACTTCAGCTTGGGGATTTGGAGTCCAAAGCTTTAGCTTTGGATGGTTAATTTTGCTAATGCCTTATCTAAATGATTGAAAAAAAGATGAATAATCTTGTCATTGTAGCCTAAAGCCGCAGCACAGGTACAGGTTGTGGCACCCAGCCGGTTTTTCCACGAATCCGCTTCATCACCAAGTACATCATTCAAAATGTGATCGCCTGCCACCATCATTAAGGGAATAAAATGCACTTTGCCGTCGGTAACTGCTTTTTTAACAGAGTCGATGTCAGTGATTTCTACTGCGCCTTCGACGCTGGCGACAAAAACATGGGGAAATTGTTGGCGCAGTCGTTTTGCTAAGCTGATATTTTGCTGGTTAAAATGCGCGTATTTTGAGTTGCCATGACAGACAATAATATTGGCTCTATCTGGCTGAAAATCAGCGGACAGTATATCAATGACTGCGTCTATGTCAGCTTCACTGCTCATCAAAGGAGCCCCAACCGCAATCTCCATTCCGTTTGGCTTAATTTGTTGCAATTTTTCAAATTCTTGTCCGGGGACAACGTGAAGAGATTGCATCACGGCTTGTTGCCAGCCTTGAGCCTGTAATTGAGCGATAGCTTCATCGGGACTAAAAGTTATCATGCCTTGCTTTTGTAGCTTGTCACGAATTTTACCCGAAGTAAATCCCCAGACAATTTGATGCTTTGGGTAGCGTTCTTTGACACATTGTTCAATATAGTCATAGACTTGTCGTGCTTTAATAATCGTGGTACCAAAGGTAACTAGCACAATCGGTGGATAGTGATGATTAAGGGTGTGTTTTGACATGTTTATAGCGTTTTTGCGTTTAATGCGTTATAGTGTTATAGCGTTAAATAATTTAATTATCAATGATTTAAATAATATTAAAAGTATTTTATTCAATCAAAACTTAAAGCACGATTGATCGTCGCAAGCGACGATCAATCGTGAAAAATACCCCAAAAAAAGCTCAAACTGCACAGCCTTGGGTTTATTTAAATTCATCAGATTCTGCTAACAGCGTTAACGCATTAACCGCCGCCGCGACTATGGGTGAACCACCACGCGGCCCAACATTAGTGATATAACATAAGCCACTTTCCAATAAGGCTTGTTTAGATTCAGCAGCACCCACAAAACCGACGGGAATACCAACGATTAAAGCCGGTTTCACGCCTTCTTTTTTGACCAATTCTAAGACTTTGAATAAAGCCGTCGGGGCATTACCAATCGCTATAATGGCACCATCAAAACGCTCACTGAGCTTTTGCATAGCGGTTGCCGCACGAGTCATACCATTCGCTTTAGCATTTTGGCGGACATCGTCATCATCAATCGCACACAAAACACGTCCGGCTAAACGCGTTAAACCGGCTTGTAACATACGCGCATCACAAATGACCGGTTTACCAGCCCGGATAGCCACAATGCCATTATCAACCGCATTGGGATGCAAACGCATTGAGTCAGCAAATTCAAAATCGGCAGTGGCGTGAACAATTCGACGCACAATGAGATATTCGTGGGGCGCATACCCTTTTTGCAACAGTTTTTCATCAATAATGTCAAAACTGCGTTTTTCGATGTCGGTAGGTAAAAGTTTGTTCAAGTGGTTTTCCTTTGTTCAATTTAAAAAATCATAGGCAAAACTTTTAATTTATATAATAACCCAATAAATAAATCCACATACCGGACCACAATAAAATCCGTTTATTCCGCTAATCCGTTGTACTATACGAATTTTTATCATGATTCATAAAAAAGTTTGATGGGCCCTATAAAAAATTTCAGTTTAAAAAATTTTCAAGCCATATAATGAAATATAATTTTGATTTCAATGATTTTTTTTAACTTGCTCACGCCGTTCTCAAACAAGTACCTTATAAAAAAGAGACCAAATCGCTTTACTGAAAGACAATCACTTACCATCATTTCATAAATCTAGCATAAAATGAAATTGAATTGATAATCAGTTATTTGGAGACAATTAGAATGAAGGATTACTATATTGATTTACTTTTTTATTACCGTCGCTTAAAATTACAAATTGTTATCAATTTATAAATCGGTGAATTTGAAGCCAGTTATAAAGGGGGTTAGACTCAAATAATGAGGAATATTTTATGAATACTGAAATTGAATTAAAACTGTTAAAAGAGATAGAAGAATTAAAGAGAAAAGTTAATATCTTAGAGGGTAAAGATGAAAATCAGATTCCCACTTATCAATATAGTCAAATAAAAGATGTTGATTTAAAAAAGTTGTTTGATATTGAACAGAACTTAGATAACAGTATTTTTGATGAATGGTTAAACAATGAAATCGAAATAGATAGCTCAATAGAAGTATTTCTTAAAGATTTAATCGAAGATAATAAATCTTTGATTGAAAGGTTTACTTATAGTAAACCTTTTATTAACAAATATTAATGAAAATTTACAAATAATACTTATGGTTAAAAATATTTTTGACAAACAATAAATAGTTTTAGTAGAATTATAACTAGTTAAAATCAAATGACTTTAGCTCAAGTGGCAGGTATTTGGTTCAGTCTGTCAAGTTAGACTGGTAAAACCTGAGACTTATAACCCGAATTTTTTGGCGAGAACCAAGCCAATTTGGGTTA
>Ga0233403_10000334_pt1 | contig 22186 bp, 10 predicted proteins | sample Na_oxic_1_MG_FD_179866 | JGI IMG/M metagenome (GOLD analysis project Ga0233403, IMG submission 179866) | Seawater microbial communities from Saanich Inlet, British Columbia, Canada - Na_oxic_1_MG | ecosystem: Environmental > Aquatic > Marine > Inlet | place: Canada: British Columbia | collected...
CTTTAACTGATAACTGATAACTGAAAACTTCCCCTTGTTTTAAATGTAGGGTGGGTAACGTGTTTTTGTTGCCCACCAGATGATAACTTAAACATCAATTTGGTAGGAGACATTATAATTATGTCAACTCGATACAAACGTACCGACTGGGTACGACGACTGGAGGACTTTTCCTCCGGTTGCTCAAGTGGTTTTGGACTTGGGCAATGGTTAATAGCGGGCATACTCGCTATCTTTACTGGGATAAGCCGATTACTACCAGTGACGCGGTGGTTATCTGTTACCATTTCAAAGAGTTTGCGTGGCGTACCTTCTTGTGCCGTACCAAAGGGGGTGGCAATGCGAACGTCTATTGGGCGGTGGCAACTCTTTGTCAACTGGCTATTTGAAAGCCTTACGCCGGGTGTGCCGGTGGTATCTACTGTGGGGGCTAGTTCCCTGAAATCTCCTGCGTCTGTTTGGCGTGGTGTTGTGTTGATTGCGTTTATCGTGGGAATGATGGCGATTGGGCGTGTTGCTTGGGCGCAAGAAGATGTAGCAAGTTTAACTGCATTACTCCTTTCTCAAGAACCTACATTGAGTCCAGATGATGTCAACAGACTCATTCTTGGCACAAAAGATGACTTTGGGGTTGATGGAAGAATTAACGCCGATCATGCTCTAAAAGCGTTGAAGCATATACAAGACAAAAAACTTGAGTCTTGGCACATTGGCCGTCATGTTGCTTCAAACGGAAAAATAGTTAGCAGCACTGGCACAGAAAAATATATCTTTGCGTCAGGTATCTATCTCGTCAAAAGGCATGATGTAAGATTTACAGTCCCTATGGACAGTTTTCATGGAAAAGCCTATGTTTGGGCTAGAGAAGGTAGTTCATCAAAAGGTTGGTCTATTGCAAATCCAAATCCTCAAACAGGTTACTGTAAAGTTGTTTCCTCTACGGATGAATCTGTTGAGTTGCAGACGTACATATATGACAAATACAGCTTTCTTGGGCAATCGTTAGGTACTGTGCCTTCTCCAAACCCTACGTGTGCCTACGGAATTGTGAGTCCACCTGCGATTTCATCATTTAAGATTAATGGTAAATCGTCCTCCGAAATTAAAGTATCCCCAATTGACCCCATTATTATGGACGGTTCAGCAAGTAAGTATGCAGCGGGATACTTTGTTTCTGTTCAATTGTCGGATAAGTTGTGGAATGGCCAGGAAAAGGAACAGATGAGATGGCTAAGTCTATCAGAACAGAAAGATATTAATCATTTCAATATCAGAAAGTTCACAGGTACTGAACTTCCGCTTAAAGCTGGAAATTATTATCGGGTAAAGTTAGCAGTCGGTAGTCCATGGTATGAGCTTGTTAAATTACTTTACATTGAACCTCTTTCTTCTCAATACTACTATGATGAATTCAATGATGATTTTCCTGATCTGAGGAAAGAGGGTGGCGGTATGCATGGATCATCATGCACAAATGCATCTCGTACCATTTGTTTGCCAGAAAATTGTGAAATTGATTATAGTAGAACTTATGGTGATGGTGATACCCTTGGATATGGACTGGCCATTCATTCTCACTTCACAACTGGTGGTGGTTATCGTAAGTACGAATTTAACGAAGATGAAAAATGTCTCACTTCTTCAATAAAAGTATGCCGAGGTGGTTGGTTTGCTGCAGGTGGTTCATATAAGGGTGATCATTTTGTTTACGGTATTTGCAGAAGTGCACCATTAGTCAAAAATGACATGTACTCTGTAAACGAAGATGAACAATTGATAGTCTTTGCTGAAAATGGTGTATTGGCAAATGATCTTGTAGAAATACAAGGTAACCAAATGACGGCTACCAAGTCATCTGACCCATCAAATGGGTATCTGAATCCTTTTAACAGTGATGGTTCTTTTGTTTTTACGCCCAAGGAAAGTTTCAACGGAACAGATAGCTTTAAATATGAAGCTAAGAGTAATATGAATTACTCAAAGCCGGCAAAAGTAACCATTACAGTCAATCCAATCAACGATCCACCTTTTTCTCCCTTCGCCCCTTCACATAATGGCAAAAAAGTGGATCAACTTGATCAAGTTATCAAACTGACTTGGAAGGGATTTGATCTTGAAGGTGATGCTTTGACTTACGAAGTATCCGTTTGGGATGAAGATGGAAATACGATTTCTTGCCCAAGCTCAGATGGTCCTCCTCCATATTGTCAAATAAGTAGTGGGAAATTGCAGTATGGCAAGACTTACTTTTGGCAAGTCATAGCCAAAGACATCCCTAAAACCCAGCCTAGTTATTCTACTAAAGGCCCCATTTGGCATTTCACAACCCGTGAAAATCAACCGCCATACGCACCGGTTAATCCTGATCCTGATGATTTGTTTGGAAATGCAATTTTGGAACCCGACTTATCTTGGGAATGGGACGTTGATCCGACTAATCCTGATCCTGACAAAGATAGTGTGGATTACAGCGTTTATGTAGGCACCAGTAAATCGGATTTTTATCCCACTTTGGCAAATGTGCAATGCCCTTCTGTGCCTTCTTCAAGCCTTACCTGCCCTTATACAACAGCTTCCAGTTACGACACCAAATATTATTGGCAAGTCGTTGCCAGTGACGGTGTGAGCAAGACTAAGGGTTTCTTATGGGAATTCACTACAGGGGTGGCACCTGAAGCCAACTTTGAAGTGAACACAAAAGAAGGTTTTGCACCTTTGGAAGTATATTTTACCGATAAATCCAAAGGAAATGGACTGACATATCACTGGGATTTTGGTGTTAAGAAGCAAGGCAGTACAGAAAATCAGACAAGTACTGAGCAAAATCCGCAATCCCCCACCACTTATAAAAAGCCCGGTAGTTACATAGTTACCCTCACGGTTACTGATACGACTAATGGTGGAACAAATTCTAAGCCAATGACTATCAAAGTAAAAGAGCTAGAAGCTGTTTCCTTAGAGGTTCGTCCCGGTGTTGACAACATGAATTTGAAATGGTTAGCCGAGGAAATTGGTTATGTACCTAATCCAAATAATGCTGTAATCAAGTTCTATCGCTGGTTGGATGGTGAGCTACCTACAGATCCTATCAAGATTGTAGGTTATATGGATCCTTTGATCTCAGCTAGTCAATATTTTGACACTGACAAGAATGGAATGACTCTGGATGAAAAATATTGCTATTACTTCAAAGTGATGAGCGATAGTTCCCTCACTGCTTATACTCTGGCCCAATCCGAAGAAACTTGTGATATTTTTGGTGCGATAAGAGTATTTATTGGTGATGTTGCTGCGGCTCCGCCGGGTGGTGATGTACTCATTCCTGTCAAAATCGCTAATGCTCAAGACTTGGCAATTTCAAGTGGGAAACTTAGCTTGTCATTTAATGGTAAGGTAATTGATCCTCTTGACCCACCAATGATCACGATACTAAGTCCTCTTTTGTGTAATGAATATGATGACGAAAATGACTGTATAGACAAATTGTACGATATTGGTAAGAATGGTGGAACACAAGACAACCCCACTACAGTGAAATTCGATTTTTACGACTGGGAAGCTAAGAAACTTTTTGGTTCTGATGAAAATTTCTTTTGGATTAAGAGTAAAGTAATAAATAATCAAGATCTAAAAGGAGAAAGTACTCCTCTTGAATGGGAAACTGGTGAAAACGATTATTCAATGCATGTGTATGATTCTCAAGAAGAAACCTATGAAATTCCAGTGAGTTTTGAGAATAATACGTTTAACGTGAGAAGAGGCACGAGGGATGGTGAGCATTCATCTATAGTGGCTGGTACCTTTATAGTGGACTCAAAAGGTATTTTAGGTGATCCTGATTTGAATGGAGTCTTGGATGTAGAAGGTGCTAGACGAGTGCTAAGACATATCGTTGATCCAGAAACCTATCCCTTGGATAAAAAGAAATTTGCTGCGGCTGATGCGAATGGCAACGGTATAATAGATGCCAATGATGCAAGTATGATACTTTCCCGTTCATTCACCGGTGAATGGCCATTCATGTCCACCAACGATAATACACAATCAGAAAATGACTCGCCAGTTGTTATTGAACTCAAAAATGTTACTGGTGAATCAGGCACAGAAGTAGAAACAGTGCTAACTACTGAAAATTTGACTGATTTCAGTGGTGGTGAATTTTTGGTGACATATGATTCAAATGCGGTGGAAAGTATCTTTGAAGTGAAACGCACATCGACAACACGTAGATTCAGCATATTTTTCCACGATGATGCTAATGGTACATTGCGTATTGCAATGGCTTCCCATGAAACTATCAATGGTAATGCTGATCTAGTAACATTGAAAGTGCGTCTAAAATCTGACGCTTCACAGAGAAGAAGAGCAACCAGAGATGGTATACGTGAAACCGCTGGTAGAGAAACTAAGTTAGTTTTAGCTCAAACCTTGCTTTACAACTCACGAGGGCTTAATTATGCTACCTCCAGATTGCAACGCACAATCGAGCGTCATAATGCTGAAGTAGTTCGTACTGATATTCCTGCCGAAGAAGTAACGCCTGACACTGGTGATACTGGTGAAAACCCAGACGATCCTACTCCCAGCAAATATAACGTAAGTGGGTATGTGGTTGACAGAGTTGGTAATCCCATTGCTGACGTAACAGTCCAAATAAAGGGCAACACGCTTGTCACTGATGAAATGGGTTACTGGCAACTTAATGACTTGGATAAAGGGGAATACGACTTTGCTCTTAACAAGGAAGGTTACACTTTCCCACCAAGAAATTTCACTATCGAAAGTGACGATGTTGTAGTCAACACAAGAGTGCAAGGCGACACAATCAATGTAGAAGATGAAGTCAACCAAATACTTAAAGTATTCGGTTACATTCTTGACGAATCCAATAATCCTATTGTAGATGTGACGGTGAAAGTGGGTGAAAAAACGGCTACCACCGATAACACGGGCTATTGGAAAATAGTTGATATTGCCAATGGACAATACTCTGTCACAGCGACTAAAGTCGGTTCTGATTTCGTACCAGAAGAGGTGACTATTGACAATGAGAATGCTGTAGTTGAGATCAAACTGGCTGATAAAGTTGAAGTTGACGATACTGGTAAAGTGATAGGCCCTTATAGTGCAGGTGGTCAGATCGTTGACAAAGAAGGGAATGCTATTGAAGGCGTAAGCATTGAAATAGAGGGTAAAACCACTATCACCGCTACCAATGGCTATTGGGAAATCAATGGCTTAGCCGAAGGCGAGTACACCGCCACTGCCAGCAAAGCGGGTTATCTCTCTGACTCAAAACCCTGTGTTGTCAGTGTCAATGAAAAGGTTTGTCAACCGGCATTGAAACTCGAACCAGTGTTAGATGTTAAAGTCGTGCCAGAACCGCGTATTGCCAAACAAGGTGAAGATGTGACTTACACCATCACCGTCACCAATCAAGGTGAGGAAACCGCTACCGGCGTGACTTTGGTAGACGTGTTGCCAGACAACACCGACTTAGTCTCCATTGAATCCTTGGATGGTGGCAGTTGTGAAAGCGAGGCGATAACGTGTAGTTTGCCCGACTTAACCCCCGGCGCGACAGCTAACGTGAAAGTCGTGATCAGCAATCGCTTCCCCGAAACCTTAATTAATACGGTGACGGTTAGCACGCAAGAGTACCCCACCGATCTGAAAAAGACGTGGACGCGAGTCATACCCTATCTCTCGGTAACGGTGACGGATTTGCCCGATCCGATAGAAATGCTCAACGTCTTGCATTACAGCGTCGCGGTAGAGTTGAGTCATAACGCGCCGACTGATGCAACCGGTATCACTTTAGTGAGTCAGTTGCCAATCGGGGTTGAATTGAAATCCCTGAACAGTGATTATGGAATCTGTGATACCAGTGCATTCCCACAAATCTCTTGTGAAATGAATGACTTGAGTATTGCCAGTGCTGACAGTGTCAGTCATGCCACCGTGGAAATGGATGTCGAATTGAAAGATGCCGGCTTGCTCTTGTTGACGCATGAAGCCAAAGTGACGGCTTCTGAATATCCGGCCCATTTAGTGCGTACACGCACCACAGTCTTTGTGCCAGAAGATATTCAAGTCGATCTCGCTTTAGTGATCGATGTCACGGGGAGTATGCAGGAAGAAATCAATGGGATCATCACTGGCTTGACGGAATTTGCGGATCAAATTGATGCCAGCAGTGCCCCACTGATGGCCTTACTCACCTTTGGTGATGATGTGAAACTCGCCGCCTTCACGCGAGATATGGATGTCTTAAAAGGAGCCATTGCAGACTTAACGGCCAGTGGTGGCGGATTATGCGAAGAAGCTTCCGTAGAAGCCTTGTTAGTCGCCATCCCGCATACCAAAGCCGGTGGTGAGATATTGTTTGCAACCGATGCCTCACCGTATGATGATGCCGAAGTCGAAAAAGTGATTGAATTGTTGCGCGGTAAAGGGATTCGTTTTAATGCGATGATTACGGGCGATTGTTCAATGCAAGAGAGTTGGAATGAATTGCCTTAAATAGGCTCTAAAAATAAATAACGCAAAAGACGCAAAAGGCGCAAAAGGCGCAAAAGGCTGCAAAACGATTGGCGCTGATTTGATTTATAAACCTTCGGGGTTTCCAAAACCTCGAAGGTTTTTTTTTGCGTGTGTGTTATATTAAATGGCTATCTTGAAGTTGGAATTGAAGGCTTCGCTGATTTTTGAGAAGCCTAAATCAGTTTTTCACGCAAAAGTTGCGCGCAACTTTTGCGTGAAAATCATGAGAATCTGCGTTCGATTGATTTAAATGGATAGAACGCAGATTTAACTGATTGTCATGATTGGCGCTGATTAAAAATCTGCGTTAATCAGTTTGATCATGATAATCTGCGTTCTATTGATTAAAATGGATAGAAGGCCTCATTAACTGATAACTGATAACTGATAACTGTTCAGGCTTGGCTACGATTCCAATAGCCATTTCCATAATGGTTTGATTTGAATGGTTTGTCCATCAATTTTCAGGCTGTCTTCTTCATCTTGAGTAATTAATATCGCTTCATTGAGTTTGAAATAGCGCATACCTTCTTGTAAGGCTTTGATTTCTCTTCTTTTCGTTTCTAAGCGACTGATATCGTAACTGATATTGATTAATTGTGGCTGTTCTAACCGACAATAAAAATCGACTTCCTGATTTTGCTTGAAATAATAAACTTGGTTGGTTTGATATCTCAAGTGTAAGTAGGCGAGATTTTCATATAATTTACTGTAGTCAACTGATAGTGAAGTATCGAATAGGCTTTTGAAACCGGTGTCTATTGCATAGATTTTGCGCGGATGGCGTTGCTCCTCGCGAACCGAATTTCTGAATATGGGTACAGTAAACAGCGCATAAACCTCTTCAAGATAAGTCAAATAATTATAAAGTGTATCTTTGCTGACTTTGTAGCCTAATGATTTGTATTCATTATAAAGTTTGTTCAAACTGATTAGGGTGCTGATGTTGGAAAAAGCGTATTTGATCAAATGTTTGAGAAAAGCACGATTTTTGATCTGATAACGTTCAATAATGTCTCTATAAACAATCAAGTCTAAGTAATCGCGGAGTATTTTTTTTTGTATATCACTCGGTTCATCGAAAGTTTCTACAAAACCACCCGCTTGTAAATAGGTGGAAAAAGCATTTTTGATAAAGCTCAGGCTTTTAGATGAATGGAAATTGATCTCAATTTGCTTGTATCCAAGATACTCCTTAAATGAAAAGGGAAAAATTTCAAAACTTAATGTTCTACCACGCAAACTGGTTGCAATTTCTAGGCTAAGCAGTTTGGAAGACGAGCCAGTGACAAAAATTTGTAGATTGAGGGTGTCATAAATTCGGCGAACAAATCGCTCCCAATCAGAAACATTTTGGATTTCATCCAGAAAAAAATAAAGCTTCTGCTCTCTTTTTTGGGGATAGAGTTCAAAATAAGCTTCGATGAGATCATCTAAGTCTTTTAAAGTTAAGGGATAAAGACGATCATCTTCAAAATTGATATAAACGATATTGTGTGGATCAATCTGTTGGCGCAATTGTTCAATCAGTGCATAGATCAGAAAGGTTTTTCCACTTCTTCTTACCCCAATCAATGATATAATTTTACGGCTATTGAGTGGAATAGCGTAGTCACGAGGTATAACTTGTTTAGGTTGTGACTCGTGAAAGTCGGTAATGAGACGTTTAAATAGTGTTTTCATCGTTTATCCTTTTTTACAAGGATAAATAATTGGGTTTATATCCTTGTTTACAAGGATGATAGCATGACGATTGCCATTCATCGTTAGAGAAAAGTCTTTAACTCATTGAAATATAAATGATTTTTTCAGTGTTAATCAGTTTGATCATGAGAATCTGTGTTTTATTGATTTAAATGGATAGAACGCAGATTTAAGTGATTGTCATGATTGGCGCTGATTTATGATAATCAGTGTTCTATCAAATCAAACTCAAATTTCTGATAAGCAATATCTTAAGAAATGAGATAACGATAATTCATGTATTTTAATACGTCTTAATATTATTATTCACTAATATTCAATTTTTTGTTGTTTTTTGCTTAAATACTTATATAATGCCAGTTCCGATTAATAAACGAGCATGAGACAATACTTCATAACTTATTGTTTTTTAATCAGTTTCTGCTTAATATTTTGAACTTTTGGATTTGAATGAACAATAAAAATGATGCAAAAGTCTTGCTCTCAAGTCGATTGTATATCATGGTGGTGATGCTCTTTATGGTAAAAAGTCTTGACAAAAACGGATAAATGGCCCATTACCCACCACATTAAGGAGGAATTTAGCCTATGTTAACATACGATGTTCTAATCGTGGGTTCCGGGGGTGCGGGGTTGTATGCTGCTCTGAAATCTAGGATGGAGGAGGACTTACATGTTGCGGTACTGACTAAAGTGTATCCAACTCGCTCTCACACTAGCGCGGCCCAAGGAGGCGTGAATGCCGCTTTAGGCAATAAAGATGCCACGGATACTTGGCAAGATCATTGGTTCGATACGGTTAAAGGTTCAGATTATCTGGCTGATCAAGATGCCGCTGAATTGATGTGTCGAGAAGCGCCGGAAGTGATACGGGAAATGGAGCATTGGGGTTGTCCTTTTGATCGTACTAAGGAAGGCAAAATTGCTCAGCGGCCTTTTGGTGGGGCCTCTAAAATTCGGGCCTGTTATGCGGCCGATAAGATTGGGCATGTCATGTTACATACGCTTTATGAACAAGGCATTCGTCGTGGTGTGAATTATTTTAATGAATGGATGACGCTTTCTTTGTTACATGATGGGCAACGTTGCTTAGGTGTCAATGCTTTGGATATTCGTTCTGGTAAGCTTCATACTATCCAAGCGAAAGCGGTGATTCTTGCGACGGGGGGATATGGACGTGTTTATTGGAACAGAACGTCTAATGCTTATGGTAATACAGGTGATGGTGTGGCGCTCGCTTACCGAGCGGGATTGCCGCTTAAGGATATAGAATTTGTACAATTTCACCCAACAGGCTTGCGACGGACGGGTATTTTGATGAGTGAAGGGGCGCGGGGTGAAGGGGCTTATTTGCTCAATGCCTTGGGGGAACGGTTTATGACTCGTTATGCCCCAGAAAAGATGGAACTTGGCCCGCGCGATATGGTTTCACGCGCTATTGAAACTGAGGTACGCGAAGGGAGAGGGGGCCCTGACGGTGAAGTCTTTTTAGATTTGGTTCATTTGGGTAAAGAGCGCATTTTGAAACGTTTGCCACAGATTCGTGATCTGTGTTGCGGTTTTGAGGGCGTTGATCCCCTCGAAGAACCTATCCCAATTAAACCAACAGCCCATTATTCTATGGGGGGCATTTCTACCGATATCAATGGTTTAACGCCCATAGAAGGGGTTTACGCCGCCGGTGAAACGGGTTGTGTATCCGTCCATGGTGCTAACCGGTTGGGCGGTAATTCACTGTTAGATATTCTGGTATTTGGCCGTCGAGCGGGCAGCCATGCTATGGAATATGTACGTCATACTGATATTCAACCGATGCATGACAATCCGCTTGCACCGGCTGAAGCCTGTATCAATGCATTGATGGACGGCGAGAGTGAAGAAACCATAGCCGATATCCGTCGAGACTTGGGCAATTTGATGGCGAAAAAGGCGGGAATTTACCGAAACGCGGCTGATTTGACAGAGGCGCAAGCGGGTTTAGTTGAACTCAAGGCACGTTATAAACGCCTTAAAATTAAGGACAAGAGTCAGGCCTTTAATACGGAATTAACCACGGCCTTGGAACTGGGCAACTTGCTGGATTTAGCCGAGATTGTTGTTGAAGGGGCATTGGTACGCCAAGAATCCAGAGGTTCGCATTATCGGGAAGATTTTCCACAGCGCAATGATAAGGATTGGTTGGTTCATACAGTAGCGACGAGAGGCAGTGATGAGCGTCCCGTTTTGCATTTTGAACCTGTGAAAATTACCCAGTTTCAACCGGAAGCACGGACTTATTAATGGGAGTTTCTTATGACTGAAAAAATCACCCCGAAACGGGAAAAAATGCTTGCCAATCTCCGTGTTCAACGTTATACACCAGGCAAGGATCGGGCCCCTTATTTTGATAATTTCAAAATGGAAGTTGAAACCGGTATGACTGTTTTGGAGGCCTTACGTTATATTAAGGATACTCAAGATGGTTCATTGACTTTCCGCGCTTTCTGTCGTTCGGCCATTTGTGGTTCCTGTACAGTCGGTGTGAATGGTAATCCGGTACTGGCGTGCAGTACGCAATTGATGCCTATTTTGAAAGATTTTGGCAAAGCTTCTGTCACGATAACGCCATTACAAAGGCTGCCCATTTTGCGGGATTTGGTAGTCGATATTGATCCGGTTATTGAGAAACTCGCTAAAATGCACCCTTACCTGATGGAAAACCGTGAACGTATTCCTGAAACCCTAGAACAGGAATCGCTCATGTCTCAGGAAGAAGTGGCAGAATTTAACTACATCACCGACTGTATTTTATGTTCTGCCTGTTTTTCAGCTTGTTCTACTGTTAAAGCGGATGACAATTATGCTGGCCCATTAACCATCGCTAAGGCCTATCGTTTTTCCGTTGATGCGCGTGACAGTTTCCGTGGAATGCGTATTCAGGCTGCTCTGGATCAAGGATTATGGTCCTGTGTTCAGTGTCGTAAGTGTATAAAAGTGTGTCCAAAAGACACACGTCCGGCCGATTCCATTCGGCATATGCGCCGTATTGCGATAGATGACGGTATCCACGACACGCCCGGATCGCGCCGCGCTAAGGCTTACATGGATGATATCGAAAAAATCGGTCAAGTCAATAAACCGATGCTACCCGTGATCGTTCATGGTACCAAAGGTTGGGCCGCTCTGGAAGAGGCTGAAGCGGGTTTAGTAAAACACGGGCTTGAACCGACTAGACAAGTGTGTACTTTGCCCGGTCAGAAAGGAACAGCCGAAATCTACAAAAAGGTTCGTGAAATAGAAAAAAAGGAGAAAGCATGACAGAACAACAATACAATGACGGTAAACTGCATTATGCATTCTATCCAGGCTGCTGTTTTCAGGGTGCAGAAGCGCGTTTTTTTAAAATCCTGCAACAAGTTTTTGATAAGGTTGATATCAAACTCCATATAATCAGGGAAGCGATATGTTGTGGTGCAGGAGTGATTGAAGAACGTTCTGAATTGACATCCTTGTCAATCAATGCTCGCAATATGGCTGGTGCTGAAAAAATGGGCTTACCTTTTTATACGCCCTGTTCCACCTGTTTCAATGTCATCTCCAATGTGCAAAAGCGGCTAGGGGAAGATGCTAAACTCTTTGATCAGGTTAATGAGATTCTGGCTGAGGATGGCATTGAGTATAAAGGCGATTGCCAACTCACTCATACGTTGTGGATGTTGGCTCAAGATGTGGGGTTAGAAAAACTGAAGGAACGCATCACAAACCCGCTGAACGGTATCAGAGTGGCTTCCTATTATGGTTGTCATACTCGTAATCCGGCGGATATTCAAAAATATGAATCCTCACAAAACCCGACTTCTTTGGAAGATATTTTAAAAGTGTTAGGGGTAGAAATTGTGGATTATGAGACACGCGATGATTGCTGTGGTTATCATCTGAGTTGGCCGAATAACCAATTGTCTCAAAAAATGACGAGTTCAGTGCTTCAAGGGGCCCATAAACAAAATGTTGATTTGATGGTGACATCCTGTCCGTTGTGTTTTAAGAACCTAGATGGTGTTCAACCCAAAGCATTGGCAGCGGCAGGGCAAGATTTTGAACTGCCTGTATTGTTTTTACCCGAATTGGTGGGATTAGCTTGTGGCATGTCTTCTAGTGATATGAAATTGGAATTCCATAATGTGCCCGTGAATGTGCGGTTGTAAAACAAGCTAAATCTGGGCGCATTTCCAAAAGATGACCTTTTTTTTAGAAATGCGCCCTCTAAATTTCCGTTTCAAAAGGTTGTCATTCGACAATTTGCCCCCTGTTCATAAACCGACTCTATGCACATAACCTTTTAAACCATTGATTTTTATATTAATTAACATGAACAGGTTTGATGGCATGGTGGGCTGCATCGCCCCATGATTTGTGGTACTGAATGAAGTTATGGCCGGCCCGCTTACCCACCCGTTGAAGACTTGTGTGCATAGAGCTTGTGAGGGAATTACAGCGTGAACGGAAATTGATTGAAGATAGGGCGCATTCCCAAAAAAATGGGCATCGCAAAATAAATTTGGAACGAAAAGAGCACGGCAAAATAACATGCATTCCAAGAGTACGGCAAAATAACATGCATTCCAAGAGTACGGCAAAATAAAAATCAAAACTGGCATGAACAGTAGCTGTTCATTATTTCACGCAAAAGTTTTTGTTTGCCTCAACTTCTTAAGTGAGCCTTCGGTGCGCGAAGCTAAATATAGTTTTGTTCAAAAGTTCAAAAGTTCATTTATTTAAATTTGGGCAACTTGGGCAACTTGGGCAACTTAAACTGATTTTCAGGCAAAAGTTTTGCGCGCAAAACTTTTGCCTGAAAAGCATGGCACGATTTTCAAAGCCCCCTTCATTTCGTTCACGGGTATTGCGGTTAAACCCAGTTTCAACATAAAAAGTTAGGGTCAGAATTAATTTGAGCCTGGCCCCTTTTCTCACAGCCTACGCTCGCTTAAATCAAAGAGAATTGCCATTTTGATATTTGGGGCCAGCAAAATAATTCGAGCCTGGCCCCTTTTTTGACCTTTTTTGAATTGCTGATTTTTCTGAAGTCGGCCGCGATAAATCGTACCATGCTTCAAGCAGTTTAAGTTGCCCAAGTTGCCCAAGTTGCTAAAATATTACAAATGAACAGATGGACTTTTGAACAAAACTATAAAAATGAACAGCCACTGTTCATGCCAGTTTTGAGTTTTACTGGTATTAAAGTCTATAGTTATTGTCATCAAAATATGTTATTTTAAAAATTTGCAAACTGAAGGAGAAATAATCATGGTGATTAGAGGTTCCATTTTGTTGATGAGTCTATTGGTGTCTATGTTGGCTTACGCGACAGAATTGTCAGTGTCACCCACAAAATTGAAATTGTTCCCAAAACAAAAATTCACGGTTCTCAATATCACTAACAGCAGTGATAAACCGGTCAATGTGCAAGTTTCTGTCCAAACTTGGTCACAAGATGAAACGGGGCAGCCGATCTTGCAAGATACGTCTGATCTCATCGTTTTTCCCAAACTCTTAAAGGTTGAGGGTAAAACGGAGAGACCGATTCGTGTTGGCTATCGGGGAAAATGGCCTCAAATAGAACAGGCTTATCGTATTTTTGTGGAGGAATTGCCCGTCACCGATCCAAGAAAGGCGGACACGTTGGGGGTAAGCGTTACACTGCGTTTCAGTGTGCCAGTCTTTGTCAGGTACCGTGAGGAAACAGCACCGAAACCAAAATTTCAGATAGAGAACGTTGAAAAGCGTGAGTCGGTGCTAACAATTGGGGTGCGTAACACCGGCAACTCTCATTTTACGGTTGATAACATTGTGGCCGATTTGTGGGATGAAAAAGGTGCATTTTTGTTTTCTCAGTCTATCTCAGGATGGTATGTCTTACCGCACCAGCGGAATGTGTTTGAGATGTCGTTAGAACAACCGGATTGTTTGGCCGCGCACACGGCAAAAATCAGTGTCACAGTTCAAAAGCAATACCAAGTAGGCCGTTTTCAACTTCAAGCTGACGGTTGTAGTTCTCAATAAACTTGCCTGAAAATGGTAAACGTTACAAAGAGCAATCCTAACTGATAACAGATAACAATACCTTCGCCAATTTAAAAATTTTCGTTCGTTGTTTCGTTCATTATGTACGAAACATCAATTTTCAACTTTGGCGACGGTATTGGAGAATTAATATGTTTTATTCTCGTCCTCAATGGATAATAAGTGCCTTTTTATTCTATTCTTGTTCACTGGTATTTGCCCAAACACCTGAACCCGTTATCTTTAATGTCATTGTTAATGGCCAAAATCATGGCGAATATTTTTTTCTATTAAGCGAAACGGGTGAGGTGTTGGCTTCACCAGAGATGCTTAAGTCACTACGGTTCAAAGAATCGTTGTGGCATGAACAAGCCACTGACACGATTTCTTTGCAATCCCTTTCCCCTGATTTAAGCTTTGAAATTGATGAAAACACAGTTTCCTTAAAAATTTCGGTTCCCCCCGCTTTATTGGAAAACCAAGAGGTTGATATAGAAGTGCCCAGCGGACTTCGCTATGATATCGTCTCGCCAGAATCTGTCAGTGGGTTTATAAATTATGACATTAACTATTTTTTTACTGAAAAAGGCTTTCAATCGCTGGACGTGCCTTGGGAAGTGGGTATCAAGATGGGAAATTGGCTAGCTTACAGCAATTTTCGCTATGCAGTGCAGGCGAATCAAGCCGGTGAGCATCAACGTTTATCTACCCATTTGACTTGGGATGATCCCGAACAATTGCGTCAATTCGTCATTGGAGATTTCACAGTGCCGGGACAACGATTGGCTTCGGGGGGAGAATTTGGGGGCCTTTCTTTGAGAACGGATTTTAGGTTAAACCCTCATTTTGTGCGTCATCCAGGGGTTGATTTTGAGGCCGTTATTGATACGCCTTCAACAGTCGAGTTATATGTAAATGATAGTTTGATTGAAACGCGAGACTTACAGCCCGGGGAAGTGACGTTTCGGGATATATTCACTCAAACCGGTTTCGGTGAAGCGGTTTTGGTGATTACTGATGTCTTTGGTACCACACGACGTATCACTAAACCTTTTTATGTGGATTATGATTTACTCAAAGAGGGGCTTAATGAGTATGGTTATCATCTGGGCTTTGAGCGGGATTTTGATCAACAACAGAGCAATTATGGCAAACTGACTGCTTTGGGTTTTCATCGTTTTGGTTTTTCTAAAACCCTCACGGGTGGGTTGCATTTTGAAATGAACCCGCAGATGACCAATGTTGGGCTAACTACCACTGCGGTGTTTGGTACTTCCCATAAAATTGAGACGGATTTAGTCGTTAGTTACAATCAAGGCAAATGGGGTTATGGTGTATTTCTCAATTATTACTACATGCCACCGTCTTCTTTTAATGCCCAATTAAAAATTAAAATCCTTAGTCGTCAATACGCCAACCTCTCCACCCAAGCAGAGGATGATAAAGTACGGAAGCATATCACTCTTCGCCTGACTTGGAACGGTCAGAAGTGGGGCCGATTATCCCTGTCTTATTCAGATATCAGGCGTTGGTTGAAAACACACCTTAATAGTAAACGCCTTTCCTTGTCTTACCAAAACACTTTCAAAGATATCTTCTTATGGCTACGTGCCAATCGTACCGTTGATACATCAGTACACGATGAAATGGTGGCCGAGTTATCATATCAATTGGAAGAGAATCAAACATTAGAATATTCATTTCGCAATAACGATGGTGCAAGTCAGCACACTGTCAGTTTGCAAAGTGAGGAAGACGGCGAAAATTATCATTCGACCCAACTTCTCGAACATCAAGCGGATGGTTCCACCCAGTTGGATAAATATCTTCGATATAAAGGTGATTATGGGACTTATACCACGAGTTATCATCAGACGGGTGACACGTATTCAGGTTATCTCAGTCTTGCCGGTGGTATTGGGTTGTTGGGACAAGGTGCTTATCCCACTCGCCCAATATACGATAGCTTTGCGCTGGTTCAAACGGGCTTAGCCAATGTGCCCATTTTTCTCAATCATAATAAGGTAGGAAAAACCAATAGAGCCGGTGAGTTACTCGTTCCTGATTTAATGGCTTATGCCAAAAATCTTCTCTCCATTGATCCCTCCGACTTACCGGCTGACTATAATGTTGATAAATCCACTCAGTTGGTGCAAGGCGGACGACGTAGCGGGAGCGTGGTGACGTTTGATATTAGCAAATTCAGTGCGGTTGAAGGTTATTTGTATTTAAAGACACCCGCTGGGGAACAGCCTATCGAACAATTACCGTTAGAAGTGCGGGTGAATGATAAAAAAATAGCCAGTTTTTTGGGGAAGGATGGTTATTTTTACTTGGAAAATATACCGATTGGACAATATGAAGCGACCGCCATATTAGAAAAGGGAATATGCGTGGTGACGTTGAACATACCCGAAATCGAGGCGGTGTTGACAGATTTAGGGAAATTGATTTGTAAGAGAAAATGATAGGTTTGATGTGAAGAACTTTGAAGTTTTCAAAACGGAAGAGGTCCGTTCCATAATTGATATGTACGGCGTACTTGCCCATTACGGTAACTCCCAAATAATTTTAGAATCCCTTTGGGTAGGTTCGGTGGGAAGACCTCTGAGGTTTTAGAAACCCCAGAGGCATGCGGGACGTTTTGACCTAAATCACACTGCGGCCCACTTATTTACCCGTTAGAATGGATGGAATACCGGTTATTCAGGAAGAACCTTAGAAAGAAACGGTGGCGGTGAGTTTGTCAGTATATTTACCGTCCGGTTTCTTATCTTTGGTTTGTACGCCCGAAATTTGTCCCGTGATTCGTATGGGTGTGGTATTGCCAGTCGCAGTGTCGCTGACAAAGTGGTCGTTCGGCGTGATCGGCTTACCCCGATACAGCAAGTCATAATTGAGGGTTGCTGGTTGAGTAGCGTGCTTCATTTGTCTCTGTTGCCCCCCGGCGGCGTGACTCCCTTCATTCACCGTCAATTCATACTTAACCCCTTTTTCACACTTGACAGAAAGAACTCCCTGTTTTTTCTGCTTTTTTTCTAGGGTGATAGTACCAAAATCGATATTCTTCGCTGTCAGAGAGCATTTCGCCTCATGCGGCTGCTCGATTTTAAGCGTGGCTGAGACAATAAAACCGTCTGAAACGGACTCGGCGGCTTGAACGGGCGTGGCACCAAGAACCACAACTGGCGCGGTTGCTAACAACAGCTTGATAGGATGACGTAATAACATAATAGTGTTTCTCCTTTGGAGTAAGTAAGTATAGTAATGTTCCGCAAATGACGACATTGTCGCAGAGACCAAACCCTATATCGAGACGTTGTCGTATTTGCGTGTTTGTGAAAATACCGAATCAATCAATGGTACTATAGTATACCAGATAAATATTTTGGCAGAAGTCCAAACGGAAGGAAGGCGGGCCCAAGATAAATCTTGGACTCCGAGCCTTAACATTTTGTCTTACAAGCTATAGAAGACTAAACAAATGTCTGGTTCAAAAAAGAACACTCCGTGCCAGTTTCTTGCTTGTGTGAAGCTATCATTAATCTGGGGATGTCGGGTTAGTGTTGTTATTGTACTCTTCGAGATTGGTGCGTCCATCCCCGTCCGGATCACCGTTCGGGTCATCAACGCCCCATAATTCCTCCCAGATGTCGTCCAACCCATCGTTGTCGTTGTCAATAAAGTCTACGACTTGAATAGTTTTAGTGACCGGTTCTGCGGCTAGAAATTGTTCGTTCCCGTCTTGGTTAGCAGTGACTTCACAAGTACCGGTCCTGTTAAAGTACAGGGTAACGCCGTTTCCGCCGATCTCACAAATTAATGGAGGCTTAGAGGAAAATGTCACTGAATTGCCAGACGCGCCTCCCTGTGCCTTGAACGTGAGTGAATCGCCAAAGAGATGAGCTTGAGAAGGTGTGTTAAAGTCGGTAATATGTTGTGACTGAAGAGGTGCCTCTACTTTCACATTCTTCGTTGCCGAATTTGTCGCACCGTTATTATCGGTCACTTCAAGGGTGATCGTATAATCTCTAACTTCGCTAAATGTCAATTTAGCATTTTGCCCTTTTGCCTTTTGTCCATCAGATGTCCAGACATAGCTGACAATATTACCGTCGGTATCTGTGGAAGCACTACCATCTAAAGCAACGGTAAGTGGGGCTTCGCCTGATTCTGGAGTAATAGTAAAGGTGGCTGTTGGCGGTTCATTAGGAATTTCAGCAAATGTCGCTGTACATGATTTTGCCTCGTCTAATGTGACAGTCAATTCTGCCGTCGCACCTGCACAATCACCGCTCCAGCTAACAAACTGATAAGGGGCATTCTCTGATGCATTCAGTGTCACGCTGTCACCTTTTCTAAAAGTGGCACTGCAAGTATCAGTGGGACAATTGATACCACTACCAGTCACGGTTCCGTGGGCAGGACTGGTGATAGTCAATTTAACAGAAGCTTGTTCAACTTGCTCTTCAACTTCAGTTGCAGTGTTGGTAACTACTGTTGAGATAATGTTTTCAAATTCCCCAACCGAGGTAACATTTCCCGATGCCCAGTTAAACGTGCCACCGGTTTCATCAGCGATGCTTTTGTAAACAGCTTTGTCGGCTGCTTCATTGTCGCAACTATCGAGCAACATTACCTGGACTTTGACCTTTTGTTGTTGCGCTTTAGCAATTGCGGCTGCGGCATCTTTATGCGGAGAAGACGCGGTTACCAAAATGATTTGACCATTTGGCCGGATATGTTCTAAAGCAGATTCCAAACCAGCAACCGACGCATTTGGGCAATCATCACCACCAGCAGGTTGGAGGCCACGAAGCCAACCAATGACTCGCCCGATGTTGTCAGTAACAACACGGCTAACCGCTTCATCTTTGAAGGTGATCAACTCGACAGTGGGTAAATTAACCGGACCTTCGCCTTCATTATCAAACTGGTTTATCAAAAAAGTTTCCAGTGCATTAGAAACCATGATGAGTTTACCAGTCATCCTCGCGGTATCTTCAATAACCACTGTCATATCTGATTTTTCATCACCACGAGGAGGCGTGATGATTTCTTCTTCTTCTGCCCTTACCCCTACGCGAATTTCTGACACTGCACTTACTTTAGGATCACCTTGTGATGTTGCTGTGACAGTAAAGACATCTTCGGCACCACTTGTTTCAGGCAACGTGACATAAAATCTTAATTTAAGATAACTTAAACCCTTGACCGTCACGGTGTTTGGCAAAGAAGTGAATTTCCAACCTTTTGAGTCAGTCACACTCAAGGTGTAAGTGTCAACCGAAGAACTTTCATTAAACAGTACTGGTTCGATCCGTACAGTGGCACCCGCTTCATCAATCTTGTGTTTTGCATAAGACCATCTTGTACTGTAGAGAATTTTGCTTGGTGCGATGTTGAAGATAAGTCCCTCTGATGACACTGCTTTTAAAGCTTCCTGAGCTTCAGCAACCGTTAATGTATTCCCATTTAAGCGAATGGTATCCGCAAAAACATCAATTTGTTTTCCTGAAAACACTTTGCCGCTCGTGGGTAAATCCACTACACCACCTTCACCAACACTTATGGTGATGGTTTCGGTTGCAGAAATCGCGCCTTCGCTTAACCGCGTCAAGTCTATAGACCCGCCTTCATCAGCATAGATAACAACTTCTTTAGAACCTTCAAAACGTGTGGTTTCCGTTGCGGTTAGTTTGATGGGATCCCAATAGGTGGCTTCTGAATTACATCCTTGGATAATTCCCGACACCGTTTCTGTATTAATTTTTGTGACTCCCGCAGTTCCTACGACAGAAAGAGAGCTACTACGAGCATAAGCCGAGCCACCGCATCCTGTTATCACTGTACCGCGAATTTGTGAGGATTCTAGATTACTAGGGGTAATATTTATATCGCCACCTTTGCCACCTGTAGCACGACCTTCAACATATCGTCTTCCACTAGAATTTCTTCGAGTGTTCGCATTGCCACCATGGCCAGCCCGTATGGTTCCGGTGTTGATGATACTTGCGGCATAAATCTCTATCTGGGCACCATTACCACCAGTGGGGTTGTAACTGGCCCCTTGGGCATAGTGTAAATAAGAAGATTGATCATTACCACCATCACCACCTTGCCGTTTTTTTAGATTTAGAACATCGCATGGTTCCCGTTTATCACAACCTATCGTCCCCTCATTCTGGAATTTAGTCCCCCAAAATTCAATATTATTGGCATCCGTAGGACTTTCATATCCACTACCATTCCCACTCGTATTGCCACTCAGACCCCCACCACTCACAATCCGGCCTTTGTTATGAATGTTGCCATAAAGATTTATACACGAAGATGAATTTGATTTCCTCGGGCTGCTAGTATTCATCAATTCACCATTCTCTTCAATACACAATCCCATTACCTGATGCTGCTGACAACCTTGTGGCAGAAGGATTTGATGTCCTCCTCTAATCCGTACCCAATCTCTTGTAGTTGGGACCTGACCCGTACTCCAAGTGTTTGGAGAATTCCAACTTCCTTGTTGCCTTGACACCACCTGTGCAACACCTCTCGCGCAAGGTTCAGTGTACGTACCTCTGACATTGACAGTCATTTGGTCTGATCCAGAACCTTCGTCACTTATGACTCTTAAAGTCACAGGATATGTACCGGCCTGATCGAAAGACTCTTCAACTGAGACATCAGCATCTAGATTGGGAACATTAGCTCGGGGATGACTAGAATCACCGAATTCCCATACGTATTCATAGTCAGCACTGCTGTCAACTTGGCCATCTTGATCGCTGAGACTAATTGGCTGGAAACGATGTAATTCAGTCGCATCTAATGCAATGTCATCAGGCAACTTAACTACCGGGGGTGACCCCACAACCGTTACTCTCAGACTGGCACTGTTGCTACGATTGTCATTCTCAGCTATAATGACTTCATAAGGGCGTCTCCGTGTGTAGGTATGTGAAGTGCGTGACGTAGTGGTTTGAACCTCTGCAGTTCCATCTCCAAAATCCCAACTGACAGTGTAGTTATCACATGGATCAGGATCAGTAATTGAGACAAGATCAAAGGTGAATGGCTTATGCATGGTAGCCCTTACATCTGGTCCCGCATTAATTGTTGGTGGGCTATTGGAACGACTGGGATCAAATAGACCAAAGTTCTTGGTCTGGGTCTCCGAGCTACTGGCTATTGTGAAATCGTGCTTCACAAACCCCTCACCCTCATTAGGGCTTGTTTGTCTTTGTCCAACAGGGATGTTAGTCCAAATAGAAAAGGGTCCCGCGTTAGGTACCGATAATTGGTATTTGCCTTGCTGGTCTGTCTCGTACTGATAATTGTCTCTCGATGTATTGTCCCTGACAAAAATAGGGTGATTGGCCAGCACTGGCTCACATGTTTCCCTATCACCATTTTCGTTGATATCCTCAAACGCTATGCCTTGAATTGTGGCAGCAGAACCAATTGTTGGCTGAACACTGCCCACAAAAAAGGCAACGAGTACAGCCCCCATTACCCATTGGGTCATAGAGTTTCGCCATCGTGTTTGAAGTGGCTGTTTTTTATTTGCCTTTGGTTTGGCAAAAGTATATTGCAAATACAAAATTGTTTCTCCAATTCAATAAATGTTTGACAACAGATGAATTCTCTGATTCTTTAGAATAGATACTTTCCATCCGAAAAGAAATTCAAATTAATAGCATGAAAATAGGGGACATACCACATTTATTATCGAAGCTCCCTCGGCTATCAAAATGGAAGTTTTCCTTGGCCTCCTTCCAAATGTGCTTTTTGTGGTATTCCCTATGTAAACCACGCAGCCAACTTGGCTACGAGATCAATAGAGTCAGCTGCATAAACTAACTCAATTAAAACTATTTTAAAAATTACCTCCTTTAGT
>Ga0233403_10000337_pt1 | contig 22168 bp, 20 predicted proteins | sample Na_oxic_1_MG_FD_179866 | JGI IMG/M metagenome (GOLD analysis project Ga0233403, IMG submission 179866) | Seawater microbial communities from Saanich Inlet, British Columbia, Canada - Na_oxic_1_MG | ecosystem: Environmental > Aquatic > Marine > Inlet | place: Canada: British Columbia | collected...
GGTTATAATTAGTGCTAAAATACAAAAAAAAGAGAACAGCCAAGGTAGAAAAAAGCATTTATAAAATTTGTCAATTTTATAATCTTTAAAAATATTTTTTATGTACCTTTTCCCTTAAACAGCACCAAATGATGATTGATATGGCTCATTTATAGTGTATTATGAACTCTAAACAATTTAATTTTGAGCTGTAAGACAGAAGTGATGGGCGGTTTTGCTCAGGATAACCAGGCGTTGGAGCGGACAATTTACGTCCTTGAAAAATGCCATTCAACAATGGATATAAGGTGAAAATTATGATTACAGATCAAGATGTTGCCAATTTTTTCATCATGAAAGGAATAGATGATGATGAATCAGGCATTTCAAATTTAAAGTTGCAAAAATTGCTTTATTATGCCAAAGGTTTCCATCAAGCTATTTTTGAAGAGGCATTGTTCCCTGAAAATTTATGGGCATGGACATACGGGCCTGTTGTTCCTGAAATGTATCAAGCCTACAAACAATATGGCAAAGACCCTATAACTCAAGTAGAGTATGACCCAACACATAGATTTGACGAAGAACAATTAGAATTGCTGAATGAGGTATGGTCTACATTTGGTCAATTTAGTGCATGGAAATTAAGGGATATGACCCACAATGAAAAACCTTGGCTAGATCATGAAGAAGATGCTTCCATGATTAATGATGAAGAATTACAAGATTACTTCAAAACAAGGATTAAGTAATGGGCAAAAGCAAAGGCCGACTAAAGGTTAATAATCAAAACAATAACAATAGGCTCACCGTAGAGCAACCTCCTGATTACAATCAAATGGTTCCTCTTTTTTCATTAGAGCGTGTTCAAGAAGGAGATTATTGTTTTTCAAAACTTGATCGTGATAATAAGGCCGCCTTTGCAGAATCAATATTTAAGCGTAGGGCGATTACTTGGAACGAGATTCAACAGAAAGATAGGCATAAATTGGGGTATGAAAAGATTTCCATATCTAGTATAAAAGTCAGTGTTCCAAGATTTATTACAGAAGATCAACATAATTTATTAGCATTTCGATTCAATGGAAAGAAACCCATGATTGGTTATAGAATTAAAAATATTTTTTACGTGTTGTGGTTTGAACATGATTTTAGCGTATACGATCACGGCAACTAAATTTACCACATACAGTGACGAGATTGAATGAAGTACTCATATACTTTGCCTTGCAGCCTTTGCTGCAAGCTACAAGCAGCAGTGTTATCCTGATAAAACGCTCCATCTACTACGCTTCGTCCAAATCGCTTTGGTTGGTTGTCGCTCAGGATAACATATCGTTGAAGCGGACAATTGACATCCTTGGAAAATGCCGTTCAACTCAGGCATTAATGTTACTCTGACCCCAATTATTCCTACTTATCGTTAATGGTAGGTGGACAATTGACTAACGTTATAAGAATGATTATGTGCGTCTTTAAAGACGCAAAGAGGTGTGGAAAATGAATATATCAGCAACATACGATGTGAATTTTATCGCTCAAAAAACTAAAGATGTATCCAATAATCCATCTGAAGATTTTGATATAAGTTTACGCGAAATTAATAGAATGGTGACGAGCAAAAGAGCCTCAAAAACTGAACCTAAGTTTGGCTCATTACGGGAAAAGATGGAGTGGTTTGCTAAAAACTATGCCTGAGTATGTTTTACATAAGTCTGAATATTATGTTAGAAAATTTGCAAAAGATTCAAAGAAAGCATTAGAAGGTGATGATAAAAGTTTAAGGTTAATTGAATGCTTAGATAGATTTGAAAAATCATTCCTCGAAGCAGGATTCTCTGAACTGAAAGGCAAATACAAGAAATCCATACCGAATCACTCAAACAATAACTATCAGTAAATCATGAGGTTAGTTAACGCTAACAAAATTCATCACTACCATATAGGTTTTCCAAAGTACGAAGGTTATGGCAGCAACTTAACTTCCAGTTATGTGGTTTTCTACAGTAAATACTCAGAATTTGAAATAGAATTGTTAGGATACGGACCACACAACCCGCCTCAAAGACCTATGAATTTACGAAGAGATACTGGAAATCTGTGGTAGTTAATTCCACTGCTAAAACTAACACATGTGAAATAATTGGGGTCAGAATAACATTAATTTTGAAAGGCATTATTGTTTCATATTAATTTTACTCTGACCCCAATTATTCAGAATCAACTACTCTGACCCCTTGATTGCCAATTCTTAATTTACCTAACTTAATGGCATTGACTCGCTAGCGTGAGAATCTCAAACTACCGTGCTGGGTGTAAGTTGAATCAATTGATATTCTAAATAAAATTATGGAAGAAATATTTGCATCAGAAATAAATGTAAAAGAAGCAAAGGTTGTCAAAAATCTATCAATACCTTTGTCCGATAAAGAAAGAAAACATTTGCTAATCACGGGGAAAAATGGTAGAGGAAAAACGAGTTTATTAGAAGAATTAGATAAATACTTGGGTAGTATATCAAAAAGCCTATTGCAAGGCTATCAAAATGATATTAATACACTTAACAATTTGAAAAAACAATTATCAAACCTTGAATTTACTCCAGATAAAGATACAAATACATTTCAACAAATTGTACAAGTTAGAAATAAAATAGAAAGTTTAGAGAAATGTATGATAAATCTTGGTAACGCTAGAATAAACTTTAAAAACGAACATCTTTTATGGGAAAAAGCAAATAGTGGAACTTTTATAATTGCTTTTTTTGATGCCAAAAGACATTCAAATTTAAAGAGGCCATCTGGAATCACTAAAATAAATTTGCAGCAACGCTATAAATCACAGGAAAATGCAAACCAACATTTTTTACAATACCTAGTTAATTTGAAAGCAGATAGGTCGTTTGCTAGAGATGAAAATGAAGAACGTATAGTGGTATCTATTGATAAATGGTTTAATCATTTTCAAGAACGACTGCGAGACATTTTTGAATCACCTAATTTGGAATTAAAATTTGATAGGAAAAACTATACTTTCCAAATCCTTGAAGAGGATAAAGAACCTTATAGTTTTAACACATTATCAGATGGTTATTCTGCGATAATTAGCATTGTTAGCGAACTATTGTTAAGAATGGAAGCGCATGAAGCCAAAAACTATGACATGGAAGGATTGGTGTTGATCGACGAAATTGAAACGCATTTACATGTTGATTTACAAAAGAAAATATTACCATTTCTGATTGACTTTTTTCCCAAAATCCAATTTATAGTGTCAACCCATTCTCCATTTGTGTTATCTTCCGTGGCAAACTCGGTAATTTGTGATTTAGAAACCCATATTGTTACATCGGATTTGTCTGGATACTCTTACGATGCCTTAATTGAGAGTTATTTCAATTCTGACAAGTATTCAGACATAGTAAAAGCAAAAATGCTTGAATATGAAAAACTGGTATTACAAAACAAACTAGATGGAGAAGAGAAATATAGATTGAGAGAACTAGAAGAATATTTTGCCCATGTTCCTAAATATTTGAGCAACGAGCTTTTAGTTAAATTGCAAGAAATAAAACTGAAATCTCTTCCAACCAAAAGGTCGTAGAATATGGTGTTTTTTGAGAAAAGCCAGCCAGCCCCAACTTGCTTAGAACACGAAAAAACTAAAGCGAAAGGTGACTACAAATGTGGCGATGTTTTACCCCGCTTAAAGAGTGACTTTAAAAACAAATGTTATATATGTGAACTTAAAGAACCAACAAGTATAAACGTTGAACATTTTATCCCCCACAAAGGTGATAAAGACCTCAAATTTGACTGGGATAATTTGCTTTGGTCGTGCTCACATTGTAATAATACTAAATTAGATAAATATGACAATATTCTTAATTGTACGGATGCAAATGATAAAGTTGAAGAAAATTTACGATACAAATTCAAACCATTTCCATTGGAAAAAGTCGAAATAGAACCTTTAGATAACAGTGATAAAATAATAAATACTAAAGAGCTTCTACTTGCTGTTTATAATGGAACAACAACTCCTTTGAAGAAGTTAGAATCTGCTAATTTGCGTAATAGGTTATTGGAAGAAATAAAGTTATTCCAACAGAATCTCATTGACTATTTTAACGATACAAATGATGCTAATGACAAAGCATATTTCTTAAGAGAAATAAAACGCCATTTGAATACAGCTTCTAGTTTTACTGCTTTCAAGCGTTGGATTGTTCGAGAAAATGAAGGACTTTTCAATGAATTTAAGCAATATTTAGAGCCTTAGTGAAGAATTTTGTTATTTTAACTGGTGTAGCGAGCGTCGGAAATTCGACTTTTTCTAAATCAATATCATCATCTTTTTAATTGGTGGTTGTGGTGGGTTTTTCTTCGTTCGACTCACCCTACCTAACTGCTGAATAACCATAGTAGGTAAAACTGAGCTTGTGAACTCCAAAAAATGTTTGGATATAAATTGAAGCTCCAAATGGTGATGTTTAAGGTAAAAGGTACATAAGCTTTTTTTCATCTACAAGAAAAATTCCTTTTTTATCTGTTTTTTGGTATAATCTCTCTAATAGTACCAATTTTACAAAAATGATTATTTTCGTAAATAATTTATAGTGATGACAATTATTATGAGCCGAATTCGTGAACAAAATAACCATAATAAAAAAGAAGAAATAGTAGAATGGGCAAAAAATTTTACTAAATTTAAGCCATGTCTATGCAATCGCTGTTTTCAAAACGATTCTAAATTGCTTGATCTAGAAACATTAATACTTTTTAAACAAAATTTAAATGAATTACAACCCAGAGAATATGAATTATACATCTTAACTTTGCTTCAGCAAAGCATTCAAAATAATCCGGCTGTTGATTGCTTAAATCCACTAAACTCCAAACGTACAAGGAAAATAGTCTCCTATCGAATTGCCCCTTTCGGAAATATTTGCCGATCAGTATTCAAAGAATTACTTGGGATAGGTGAAAAAAAACTACGTAACTTATATAAATATCTTGATGAACAAGATGTTCCGATTTTACGCAAACATGGAAATATAGGGAGGACTCCTCAAAATAAACTCTCTTCAGAAAAGACCAAAAAAATTGAGGTATGGATTAATGATTTCGCTCAACGAATTGGTTGCCCTCTCCGTCGTAATATTGTTAAAAATGATAAAAAACCGATGATATTTTTACCAGCCTGCTATACAATTACAATGCTTTTTGAATTGTGTATTAACGACTTTAGTAAGCAATCAAATATTAAATTTTCTAGATCGACATTTTATTCTATTCTAACCAGTGATGTTTGTAATCATATTCGAGTAAGTTCTCCTAAAACAGATACTTGCGAAACATGCGATTTATTACGAATGGAATTGAATTCAATTACACATGCGCTACCATACCAAGAAGGACAGGAAATCCCATTACCATCAATTTCTCTTTCTAACCATCTTTTTTTAGCTCACAGTGTTCGTAATGAATACAAAGAAGATCAAATACGTGCTAAAGATGGTACTATTAGCCACTTTTCATTTGATTATTCACAGAATCTCGTTTTGCCACATAAATCAAGCCAACCGGGGCCATTTTATTTTTATTCATTAAGAAATTGTTATCTTTTTGGCATAACGGATGAGTCATGTAACCATCAAATGAACTATCTAATTGACGAAGCATCGTGTAATAAAGGTTCAAACGAAGTTGTCAGTATGCTCTGGCATTTTGTATCGAAATTATCAAAAAAAAGAAAAAAACACATCATTTTCAATGCGGATAATTGCGTAGGACAAAATAAAAATAATACACTGATGAAATTTTTTGCTTGGCTTTGTTTGACTGGTAATTCACAAATTATCGATTTCACGCTAAAGTTTCGCTCCGCGAAACTTTAGCGTGAAAAGTTAAATTTATGATAAAAGGTCACACTTTTTTTTCCCCTGATTCTAATTTTAGCCACATTAAACAAAAATATCGACGTAGCGAAGCATTTAGTATTGAGCATCTTGCCGAAATTGTTAGGAATTCATCAAAAACTAACAATGCACAAGTACTTGATAGTCGTTATTTTTTTGAATACGAAAAGGTTCTTGGAAAGCTCTTCAAAAATATACCAAATATAACCAGCTACCACCATTTTTATTTCGATGCTTCTTGCCCTGGTATTATCAAGCTAAAAGAAAACACTAACAGTATGTGGACGAACCAAAATATACTAAAGGTAAAAACTTTAGAGCTAAAAACATACGCTAAGAACTTAATTTTTCCAAAATGTCTTCCTCCTGGCTTGTCAGACATCAAACAACTTGAACTTTACGAAAAAGTAAGAAAATACGTACCAGAAAAATATCAGGATATTTTGTGTCCAAAACCTTCAAATGAGGTTATAATTAGTGCTAAAATACAAAAAAAAGAGAACAGCCAAGGTAGAAAAAAGCATTTATAAAATTTGTCAATTTTATAATCTTTAAAAATATTTTTTATGTACCTTTTCCCTTAAACAGCACCATTTCTCGCTGCGCTCAAAATAACAAAAGTGCAGATTATGCCGGTGCTGACAGCCTCTCTATTTCTCCTAAAGTTTTAGGGAGGTGTTTCCTATTATTATTATTATCAATAAGTTAAATTAAATATTTTGGCCATTTACCATACAAGCTATTGAAATTAAATATTTTATAGATATAGTCAAGCGGTATTTGAATGCTTTTCTGGAATCATTTTGAGGAAAAATCAGTTTGACCGAAACTACACTATCGAGTTTTATGATAAAAATAACTTAAAAATTAATAATTTGCATTAAAATGTATCAAAATATTCATCGTAACTAATTAATAATAAATAGTTTTTCAAGCATTCCAAAAATACTCTAGTTAGTTAAAATGTGACTTGAAAGCTAATAAAATAGTTGTAGAAGCACCATCTTTTTTTGATAATTGGTTATTTTGATATAAATATCATATAGTTATATTAATATTTGTAAAAAATAAGCATTTTTGACCTGCGGAATGTGGGATAAAATTCACCTTTAAATACAATGAACAAAACAACTAATACCGCCTCTTTTTCTGATTTTTCTCGGCGCGATTTCATTGTGACAGGGGGAAAAGTATTAGTATTGGGTGTAGCAGGAACGATGTTAGCATATCATTGTACGCGCAATGATCCTCCTGTTGAAAGCAATGTTCACCCAGTCAAATACATAAATACTAAACCCTTAAAAATCGGTTTTATAGGCGAAAACAGCCATTTTGAATTTTATGCTGAAGCGTTGAAAAAAATTCCCTATATTTCCTTTGATCTCATTGATAGGGAATCTGCCTTTCATGGACAAGTTGAAGCGGTGATTATCGCAGCACCGCTTTCAGTACGGGCAAAGTTGGCGATACAGTTCCTCAAGGCTGGTAGTCACGTTTTGGTGGAAACCCCTATGACGACTTCTTATGAGGAATTTGATGCCATCGTATGGCAAGCCAACCAACAAAATAAGCGTTTGGCAGTCACTTATTTTCATCGCTTTTTAAAATCGGCAAATCAAGCACGAGCGTTAATCAATGAAATGGGGAAGATAAAAAAGGTTTCAATTAAAGTCAATGAATTGATTTCGGAACCACTTTTGTCACGACAGCAAGAAGGTTTTATTAAAGGACTCCCACTTTTAGATTTAGTACGCTGGCTTCTTGCCAAAAGTCCAGTGAGTTTGCATGCCAATGAAAATAAGTTTGCCCAATTTAATCAAGCTGAGAAAAATCTATATCTGACTATTCAGTTGAAAAAAATACCTTTGTCATATAGCACCATCTCAAGAAATTCACCTGACGGTGATTGGACGATCATTTTCTATGGACACAAAGAATGTTTGAAATTGAGTGCCAAAAGGGGGTTAGCGTATAGGTTACAGCGTACCTTGGCTGACGACAACCAATGGGAAACGATTTTAGATGAACGTCCATCAGATTATAAAGAAGCAGTGCTTGGCTTATTAGAAGATTTTGTAGAAGCCTGTCAAACAGGGAAAGAACCTGAAGTGAACGCATTAGATGGTATGGCAGGACTCAGTTTCACTTTGGCAGCGGTACAATCGGCTCAAAGTGGGCAAACGGTTTCAATGGTTGAACCCTCTTATGGTGCGGAAAAAAACAAAATTTGGTTGCGTAGCTATTATCAGCAACTCAAGCATGATGACAAAGAATCAAGTCGCTTATCTTCCCTACAACGCTATTTGTATCATTTAATAGGCTCTGGTAAGGGATGTGAACAAATCCAAACGGGAGATGTTTCTCATATTAATGGCCTAAATCCGCTTAAAATAGCTGATCGCATTGCTCAAGATGTGATGGCTCGGCATGAACATTATTCAAGTTATACTACGGATATTGCTCTTGAAGGATTGTTGTATCTATTTGATGCATCAGGTCAAGAAAAATATCTTGACCATGTACTCAAAGTATGGCAATTCCGCGCAAAAGAAAACGCTGACTCTCTTGACTGGAAAATACTTTTTGTGTGTCTCCATTTTGAAATTTTCCTGCGTACTGGGAACAAGAGCTACATTGAAACATTCATGGATGTTGCTAAAGACTTTCAAAAAAACGTGCCTCGTGATTCTGACGGGGCTGTTGCTTATTGGATTCGCCCTAAGAAAAAGCGGATTTTTATTGATATGTTGCAAGGCTACGCGATTTTTATGGCACGAGCAGGCTGGTTGTCTGGCGATGTTTCTTTTTTTAATGAATGTGTCAATCAATATCAAATATACCGCAATATCCTTCGTAATCCCAAAACAGGCTTATGGCATCAGGGCCGTGGTTGGGGGCCAACATCTCATCACATTTCGCCCGGACACTGGAATCGTGGTCAAGGTTGGGTTTTTCGAGGCATGGTAGAAAGCTTATGCTATCTTCCTGAAAGCTATTCAAAACAACCCCTTATGTTAAAAATCATGAGAGAATTGGCGGACAGCTTAATAACATATCAGGATTCGCGAGGCTTATGGCATCAAATCACTGATTACCCCGCAGCTTATCAAGAAACCAGTGGTACAGCCATGTTTGTACATTACCTTTACAAGGCTATTCAGAATGGTTGGCTGCCGAAAGAGATTTTCTTACCTGTTGCTGCAAAAGGCTTAGGTGGATTGCTAGGTTTTGTCCACAAGAATGGTTTAGTTTCAAATACTAGTCATGGCAGTGGTCCATTGATGACATTGGAGGGTTATCTTCACCGTCCTTCTGTACCCGGTGATGGCCATTCAAAGGGGATAACTTTGATGGCTTGTGCAGCTCCCTACTTGTCTGGTACTTATTCGCGTCTTAAAGCAGGGCCAAACAACTTTTGTTAACTCGACAATTCTCGTAAGTAGGCACTGGGGTAGTTCAATGGGATTGGTTCTAGGATATTAAGGAAAGAGGAGTTTTCCAACAGGAACCATTCAATAAAATATGTGGTATTTATTAGTTTTTGGTCAAACTTACCCATTATTAAATTCCCATTGCCCATTACTCATAGAAGCAATCCCATTGAACGACCCCAGTGCCCGTAAGTGCAGCAGATTCTAAAATGAACGGATTGGTGTGGAGGCATTATTGAGTTATTACTCCCTATTCGCTATACTTAATAAATAAAACATCAATTATCCTTATCCCTTACCATTCGCTTAATAATCAGCAAAAAAATCTCATTTTGACCTCATTTAAAATCAATAATTTATATGTTCAAAGTCCTAATTGCTTTGCTGAAGACAGATTAACGAAAGAAAAGTAGGTTCCTTCACTCGAGTGCCAAACCGACGATAATTCTATGGCATAAAAAATGCATTTATAGATTATAAAAATATTATTTTTCAATAGGATAAAAAATAAATATTTTGCGATTTTATTAAGCGAATGAAGAAGTTTATATTAGGAATAGTCACGAAATAACTTACTGCTAACCACCCCCTATCCCCCTCCTTTGTAAGGCGGGGGAACTCCCCTCCTTGATAAGGAGGGGTTGGGGGAGGTGATTTCTCAAACGGGAAGTTATTTCGTGACCATTCCTTAGTAATTTGATCATGCCAGTTGATCCGAGTGGTGATGGACTTCATTTAGCAACAGCATGCTACTACAAAATTGACATCCTGTTAACTTGGAACTGTAAACATATTGCTAACATGAAGAAAATTGATCACATAAGGCGAATTAATGCCAAATTAGGATTAGCAACACCTCTACTAATAACACCACTTAATCTCATTGGAGATGATGATGAAAAATGATCCCTTAATTGATGAAATTCGTCAAATTTGTCATCATCAAATATCGGCAGAATTTGACCACAATACAAAAAAAATGTTTGCTTACTATAAACCTTACCATTCGCTTAATAATAAGCAAAAAAACTTAATTTTGACCTCCTTTAAAATCAAGCGATTATGTGTTTAAAGTCCAAACGGCATTGCTAAAGATAGATTAATGGAAGAAAAGTAGATTCTTTCACTCGATGGCAAAAATGGCTATCAATTCTATGGCATAAAAAATGCGAATTAGTAAAAAATATTATTTTTCAATAGAATAAAAAATAAAGTTTTTGCGATTTTATTAAGCGAATGAAGAGATAAACAAGTTGAAAAAGAACTAAGAGCAAGCGGTCAATATTCATTTTTGGAAGATAATATTGCTCCCTTTTCTAAGAAGCAAGCGTAGGGTGCAGAAATCCACCATTTACCCAATCAATGTTATCATCTTTTTTAATTGATGGCACGGTTGTGGTGGGTTTCACTTCGTTTTACCCATCCTACATTTCTACCTACCTCCTACTTTCATACATATTTTAACCTTGAGGTTGCAATCCTTTCCCCGGCGACGACTCAAAAAGCCTAGCAGATAGATTGGGTTAACTTTGCTAAACCCAACAAAATTGAACGATTTCCCACGTTCAGAGTTTAAAAAATAACGAGCTTTGCGAAATCACCATGCGTGACGTGCCAGCGTCACTCCTTAACGAAGTCCAAAATTTATTTTGGGTGCCCTTGTTACGGTGCCGGATTAGGATATTGTTGATGAACCTCTTCAATAGCTTCCAACACATTGTCATCCAATTCTAAATCAATACTGGCGATATCCGTTTTGAGTTGTGCCATCGTTGTTGCACCAATGATGGTACTGGTGAGAAAAGGACGAGTATTGACATAAGCCAAAGCCATTTGTGCCGGATCAAGATTATGTTGTTGAGCGATTTGCACATAAGCCTCCGTTGCTTTAACAGAAACTTCATTTTTGGTATAGCGGTCAAAACGATCAAACAAGGTGAGTCTAGCACCGGCAGGACGGGCCCCTTTCAAGTATTTACCCGATAAGAAACCAAAGGCCAAAGGTGAATAGGCTAACAATCCGGCTTGTTCACGATGGGAAATTTCTGCTAAACCAACTTCATAAGTACGATTTAGGAGGTTATAGGGATTTTGGATAGAGACAATTCTCGGTAAATCGTGTTGTTCAGCCAGTTTGAGATAAGTCATCACTCCCCAAGGCGTTTCATTAGAAACACCCACATAACGAATTTTACCAGCCTTAACTAATTCCCCTAAAGCACTCAAAGTTTCTAACAGCGGCGTAGTTTCCTCATCCGGTTGATGGACATAACCCAATGCTCCAAAAAAATTGGTAGAGCGTTCTGGCCAATGAACCTGATAAAGATCAATATAATCCGTTTGTAGCCGTTGCAAGCTATCTTCTACCGCTTGCCGAATCTGATCACGAGTCAAGCGGGCCCCTCCTCGAATATATTGGACCATTTCACCAGGGCCCGCAACTTTAGTCGCTAAAATAATTTTATCTCGGTCTTGACGTTTTTTTAGCCAAGTACCAATATAAGTTTCTGTGAAGCCATAAGTTTCAGGTTTTGGTGGCACAGAATACATTTCGGCAGTATCAATAAAATTAATACCTTGGCTGATAGCATAATCCAATTGTTCATGAGCCTCAGCCTCCGTATTTTGCTCGCCATAAGTCATTGTGCCTAAACATAAGCGACTGACTTTGAGATCGGTATTTCCTAATACATTGTATTTCATATTTTTTCCTTTTTTTGTCTAGGACATTACATTTTGAATGGGGATCCAAAATAAATTTTGAACTCCGTTTTGCTTTAGGAATTTTAGAAAAATCATCCTCCCAAACGAAAATCTAAGAAATCCTATTTTTTTAAGAAATAGGATTTTTCACCTCCTCAAAATTTTGTTCTGGGATAATTTATTTTTTGGATATTCCTAAAGTGTTTTATACTGAATATCTCATGTTACGCACAATGCTTCAAAAAGCTTGATTCTTCGAGTTAATAAAAATCCCCTTAACTCTAATATTTTTTAGAACCATGATCTCTCCCTCCCCCTAACCCCCTCCCGCTGGGAGGGGGAACCGTGCTGTGCTATTTTACTATCTTTAGCTAAAATGAGAATCATTAAATAGTTTTAAAAACAATATATTGACTGTATTTGATTTTATCTATCTTGTTATAGCTAACCAATAGGAAAATGGCACTGGACTGTCCCCCCTCCCAGCGGGAGGGGGTTAGGGGGAGGGAGAGATCGTGAATACAAAAATAGCCTCCGTTAGGAAAGATTTTTCTTGAAATCAAGAATCAAGCTTTTTGGAAGCATTGTGCGTAACATGAGTGAATATGACGAAAAAATCGTGAAAATTTTCAATACACTTAACTTAAAAAAATAGAAAATATAGTGTTTCAAAATGATTTGTGAAAAAAATTGGCTTAAAAGCCTTTAAATTCATTGGAATAAATTTACAAATCCGTTAAGATTGTTTATAGTATTGAACAGGCAAATAGATTATTCATTTGCCATTATTAAATGCACAACGATTATTTTTATAATAAATTGATTTTAAAATAATAATTAAACATTTTATCTATTTTTAATGATAAAGCTATTTTATCTTTCTGTCTAATCACATATAATTGTCCGTTTTCATTTTGATTTGCGTTCTAAACTCACATTCAGTACACCATCTTTGAATTTTAATAAATGGTTAGTTAATATGCTATCCAAATAAATTTAATTTTATTATTAAATATCAAAATCTTAAAATGTGTGTAATGAATGTCGGTTCTAAATTACTTAACAAAAATATAGAGAATAACATAACAATGGTTGCCATTCGTTTAAGTCGTGGTGGCGCAAAAAAGCGTCCCTTTTATCATATTGTTGTTACTGATTCACGTAATCGCCGCGATGGGCGATATATTGAACGTTTAGGTTTTTTTAACCCGATTGCATCCGGGAAAGAAGAATCTTTGCGCATGGATTTGTCACGCGCTAAGTATTGGTTAGGCGTAGGTGCGCAACCTAGTGAAAGAGTTGCAAAGTTAATAAAACAATGTGCGAAAACTCCTCCAATAGAAACAGCATCTACTGAAACTACGCCCATCGAACAAAGTAGTCCTTTGGCAGCCTCAACTGATGAACAAAGTACGCCTACCGTTGTAGTGGCTGAAAGTACCTCAACTGATGAGCAAAGTACGCCCGTTGCAGCGGCTGAAAGTAGCTCAACTGATGAGCCGCCCGTAGCATCGGCTGACAGTAGCTCAACCGAACCCTCTTCCACCACTGAAAATGCCTCAACCGAGGCACCGGTTTCAGACACAGACACCACAACCGCCAAATCGCCAGCCACTGCTTCATAACACAAGGCACGGCGATCCCAAATTCTTTCCTCACAAGTCTAAGATAAATCTTAGACTCCAAAATGGGTTTTTATTTTTAGAATTTTGGTATTAAAAAAATCCCTAACTTCTTCCCTTTTTCCCAAAAGAGAAAAATCAATTGTGAATTGTGAATTGATTATAGTAGTCCTGAATGAAAGGTAAAATTCCCATTTTTAAAGGGGAGTAGGGAGATTTACTGTTTGGGAAAAATTTACCATTAATTGATGTGATAACGAATATGTCCGCTGAAAAACGGATAATAGTAGGAAGAATCAATGGCTTGTATGGGGTAAGCGGCTGGGTCAAAATATTTTCTTATACCACTCCCATAACCAAGATTCTTGAATATTCGCCTTGGCAACTTTGTCAGAAAGGACAATGGCAAATATTGTCAATGTACGAAGGAAAGGCGCATGGTAAGGGAATTATTGCCCGCCTAGAATCAAGTCATGACCGTGATGAGGCGGTTCGTTTATTGGGTGCAGATATTGCGATTTTTCGTTCTCAATTACCCCCAGTATCAAAGAATGAATATTATTGGAACGATTTGCTCGGTTTGACAGTGATAAACCATGACAATATTACGTTAGGGATAGTCGATCATTTACTAGAAACCGGGGCAAACGATATTTTAGTCATCAAAGGGGAAAAGGAATGTTTAATCCCTTTTGTGCTTGAACAGGTGATACTTGAAATTGATTTGACACAGCGTATCATTCGAGTAGATTGGGACAAGGATTTTTAAGTGAATGAATAAATGGTGAATAGTGAATTATTAAGTCATGCACAATGTTTCATCAAAAGTCAACTATTTCTGTCATTTCAAGCTAATTAAAAGAAAATATAAACACGAGGTTCTCATTTCGGTTTAAACGAAATAACGTATAGATCAGCACAGAGCAACAAAGTGACTTTGTTTTAAACAAATAATGACAATATTGTATTTTGAATCAACTTTGAAATATTGTGCATAACATAATTATTAATTCATCATTCATCTTTTATAGCAAGGGACGTAGCAGAAAATAACTTACGCACTATCAACAAATACTATTTCTTTTCGATCTAGCTTATGTAGAAACTGTAGAAACCTCTATTTCAAACTGACGTATTTTATTGACTGCCGTGTCCCCAATTCTCCATTGAATAAAATACCGTTAATATAATTTAAATTATTGATAATTAAAGTATTAAACGTTATAACCTTAAACTCAAAAACGCTATAACATGCACATCGGCGTTATTACTTTATTCCCAGAAATGCTCGACGCACTGCATTGTGGCGGTATCACTGCCCGGGCTTCTGAAAAGGGCCTATTAAAGATATCTACTTGGAATCCAAGAGATTTTACTCAGGATAAACATCGTTGTGTTGATGATAGACCTTATGGCGGGGGCCCCGGCATGGTAATACAAGTGCAGCCCCTACGGGCTGCTATTCGGACCGCTGTTACCACAATGGGTCACGACACGCGAGTCATTTATTTATCTCCACAAGGCCGCCGTTTAGATCAGGCGGGTGTGCAGAGATTATTAAATTATCAGCGTTTTATCCTAGTATCGGGCCGCTATGAGGGTGTTGATGAGCGACTTATCGAACAAGACATCGACGAAGAATGGTCCATCGGCGATTATGTACTTAGTGGTGGCGAATTAGCCGCAATGGTCATTATTGATGCAGTAACGCGTTGGCTACCAGGTGCCTTGGGACATCAAGAATCAGCGATAGAAGATTCATTTTATAACGGTTTACTAGACTATCCTCATTACACACGCCCAGAAGAAATTGACGGGCAACGGGTACCCGCAATCCTACTGTCCGGTCATCATGCAGAAATTGCACGATGGCGACAAAAACAAGCATTAGGACGGACTTGGCAGCGATATCCTGAGTTATTAGAAAAACTTGAGTTAACCGCTGTCCAAAAAATGCTTTTAGATGAATTTTTTGCTGAACATACGAAGGAGGTATAAAATGAGTAACATTATTGATGAATTAGAACGGGAACAAATGACCAGGGAAATTCCCGCATTTAGGGCCGGTGATACTGTTATCGTTCAAATCAAGATCAAAGAAGGTGAACGTGAACGTTTACAAGCTTTTGAGGGTTTAGTCATTGCTAAACGTAATCGGGGGTTGAATTCTGCCTTTACCGTACGCAAGATATCTCATGGAGAAGGCGTTGAACGGGTATTTCCAAGTTATAGCCCGTTGATTGAATCCATCCAAGTCAAGCGGCGTGGGCGTGTGCGACGTGCTAAACTTTACTATATGCGTTCTTTACGTGGTAAGGCTGCTCGCATTAAGGAAAAAATTGTGTCCAAAAAAGCCAAATCAGCGTAGCACTATTAAGTTACTCGATATTTGAGATTTATCTCAAAAAAGGTTTTTAATTGATATAACGCACGTTTTCAAAACAGCAGTTATAAATTTGAAAAACTGAGTCATAATACTTAATTAATAAGGAGTATTTTTATGATATCTTTCTATTGGGCAAATTACTTATTGCCATTGTTAACTCTTGTCAAAGTCTATTTACATAGTTTGGTTTTGAAAATGATGACGAGCGTATCCAGTATCTTTCAGATATTCTCTGCTCAGATACCAGCCATCAGTTTTTGACAACACTAAAACCAAACCTTATTTTAGCCATTTTTAGTTGGAGTCCCAAATTTATTTTGGGCTATTTGAAACCGACTTAAATCAAAATTATTACGTTTTGGCATTAACTGGACTGATAATTGCTATTCAATAAAATTCATTTCCAATAATTCATTTCCAAAATTCATAATTTAAAAGGTGTTATTATGCGTTTTTCTCTGATGTTTGCTTTGCTGGTTGTTAGTTCATTCGCTTTTGCAGAAGAGTCAACTACTTCTACCCAAGAAATCCCTAGTGCCGTAACAAATGCATTAAAATCGACCTTTGGAGCAACTTCTAAAATCTCTGCCATTGCCCCAGCACCAATTACCGGCTTATTTGAAGTGGTCATTGGTTCGGAGCTGCTTTATATTACGGTTGATGGTAAGCACTTTATCGCCGGCAATATTTTTGAACTCCGTCCTACTTCGACGGACAAAGATAAGTACGAACCTTTCAATTTGACTGATCAGAGACGTACCGGCTTACGTACTCAAGAACTCAATCAACTAGATGAAAGCGAAATGGTTGTTTTTGCCCCAGAAACAGAGACAAAACACACGATCAATGTGTTTACCGATGTGGATTGTCCCTATTGTGCCAAATTCCATCTAGAAGTGGCTGCGCTCAATAAAGCCGGGGTTAAAGTGCGTTATTTAGCTTTTCCGCGTGCCGGTGTTGGTTCCAAAACTTACCAAACTATGATGTCCATTTGGTGTGCAGAAGATCGGAAACAAGCCATGACAGATGCCAAGGCAAGGAAAAAGATCGAAGAACGTCAATGTACAAATCCCATTACCAAGCAATATGAACTTGGTAAACGCATTGGCATTACTGGTACGCCAGCAATGGTTTTATCTGATGGACAATTAGTTCCTGGTTATCTGCCAGCAGCTCGATTGCTTGCCCTTCTTAATAAAAAATAGAAAGCTAAACGCTAAATCGCTATAAAGTTCATCATTACCTGAAATACGATTGTTTATAAAGAGTCCCTTTTAGGGACTCTTTTTTTTTGCTTTGATTTAACACAAAATAAGAGACTTATCCGAAAACGAAGTAACGAGCGAAGCGAGATCAAAACAAAAAAACAGGTTCACGATCTCTCCCTCCCCCTAGCCCCCTCCCGCTGGGAGGGGGGACCGCCCGGTGGAGATTTTCAATTCATGATAAATTAAAAATCATATATTATATAATAATTTATAATCTTACTACCTAGCCGAAAAATCAATGCCATTAAGTTAAGGATTTTAATTGGGGTAACCACAAGGGATTACCCCTACAAATCATGATCTTATGTAGGGGCAATCCTTTATGGTTGCCCTTAACTTAATGGCATTGAGCCGAAAAATGCCAATGAGCAGTCCCCCCTCCCAGCGGGAGGGGGTTAGGGGGAGGGAGAGATCGTGAACATTCTTTTAGCATGAAAAACATACCCCTAAAAAAGCTCATAATCAACACCCTAGGGTGAGGGGCCATTAAAAAAACAATTTTTGTTTGAAAATCTGAATCATGCAAAATCCTTCAATTCATTTAGAACCATTAGGGTTTAATCATTGGTTTCAAAACCAAGTTGATCCTACCCAATTAAACGATTTTCAGCTCGCCAGAGTAACAACTGTTCATAAGGAAAATTATGTCATTACCAATGGCAAAAATGAAACCGGTGCTGAAATCACCGGCAAACTTATGTTTACAGCCAATTCTGCACTAGATTATCCAACCGTCGGAGATTGGTGTTATGTCCAATACTTTGATGATGAGTCCTTTGCCATCATTCATGACATTCTACCAAGACAATCGTTGTTAAAAAGAAAAACCGCTGGTAAAAACGTTGAATTTCAATTAATTGCTGCCAATATTGATACCGCCTTTATTATTCAATCACTTGATTTCAATTACAATCTCAGGCGATTAGAACGATATTTGGTCATGGTTAATGAAAACGATATACATCCAGTCGTATTATTGAGTAAAAGTGATTTATTAGCACCAACCGAATTAGCAGAAAAAATCACGCAAATTCATTCCATCATGCCAGATATTCAAATCATTGCTTTTAGTAATACCAACAATTTTGGTATAGATAGCGTCAAGAATTTATTGAAATCAGGGGAAACATTTTGTTTGCTTGGCTCATCCGGCGTAGGTAAAACCACCTTATTAAACAATATCTTGGGAAAAGATTTGTTTGAAACCCAAAACGTCAGTGAGAAAGATAGTAAGGGAAAGCACACCACAACCCGCCGTCAATTGATACATTTAGAAAATGGCGCAATGATTATAGATGTACCCGGTATGCGAGAATTGGGGAATATTGGTATAGAATCAGGCATTAGCGAAACTTTTTCCGAAATAATCGAATTATCAAATCAATGTCGCTATGCTGATTGTTCTCATACCCAAGAAAAAGGATGTGCTGTACTTGATGCTCTCAAAAAAGGTATTATTTCTGAAGAACGTTATCAAAACTACCTCAAAATGCTTAAAGAATCCGCATACAATGACCGCTCGTATTTAGAAAAACGACAGAAAGACAAGCAATTTGGAAAAATGTGTAAATCTGTGCTGAAACAGAAAATTAAAAAATTTCAATAGAGTGTATCCAAAGCTAAAGCTTTGGACTCCAAAACCCTGAGCTTGGAGTCCAAAGCTTTAGCTTTGGGATAAATTAACCACTTAATTTTGAAAATCACTTAGAAAAGTCGTGATGAAAGGAGTCCAAAATTTATTTTGGGCAGTTTTACCGATAAAAATGATACATTAAATTGGAGCTAATCATGAAAAAAAACGTGTTACTAATTAACGGACATCAATACTGGGAAATTTCCAAAGGGAAATTGAATAAAAGCCTGGTGGATTTGGCAGAAAAAATCCTAAGCCAAAAGGGCTATGCCGTGAAAACCACGCATGTAGAAGAGGCTTATGATCCGAAAGCAGAAGTTGACAAAATGATGTGGGCTGACTTCATCATTTTCCAAACACCCGTCTATTGGTTTTCAATGCCTTGGAAGTTTAAGAAGTATATTGATGAAGTTTACACAGCAGGATACGACATCATGTTCGATGATGATGGCAGAACGCGAAGTGATCCAAGCCGGAAATATGGCTCAGGTGGACTCATGCAAGGCAAAAAATACATGCTCTCAACCACATGGAACGCGCCATTGGAAGCCTTCACTGCTCAAGAACAGATATTTGAAGGCAAAAATGTCGATGATGTCTATTTTTACTTTCATAAAGCCCAACAGTTTGTTGGCATGGAACATTTCCCGGCGTTTGCTTGTTATGATGTGATGAAAAATCCCAATATTGAAGCGGATTTTAAACGTTATGAAGAACACTTAAATAAATTCTTTTAAGGATAAGTCAAAACCTTGAACTACAAGGATTGCTTATAAAAAGGGATTAAAGTCAAAACCAATTTTTTCTCGTTCCACTCCTCCAGAAAAGTTTTATTCCTGGTAAAAACCTGCCAGGTTTTTAAAACCTGGCAGGTTTAGTCTGACCCCTTGATTCTAGTGCCTTTGAGCCAGCGGAAATGCCGTTAAGCCGAAAGTCATGGAGCAAACCTGACAGGTTTTAAAAACCTGTCAGGTTTACGCTTTACTCAACGTCAAACTGCACCGGTTCACCACTATTATAATGAATGGTGCCATCTTTAAATGGAGCAAACCTGCCAGGTTTTTAAAACCTGGCAGGTTTACGCTTTACTCAACTTCAAATTGCACCGGTTCACCACTATTATAATGAATGGTGCCATCTTGCAATTGAATGCCAACATAGACCGTAAAACTACCCGGCATGGTACTCAAATCGCCGTCAAAAATCTGGACATCTAAGCTTTCTGGCAACGCCTCGACATTTTCCGCGGTGGTTAAATTGCCAACCTCACCATCCCAAGCATTCCAATTGTTTCCATGACGACAGTAAGACGCACCAGAACCATTAGCCGCTTGATAAAGACCGACTATCAGGATTTTAACACCTTGCCCAATTTGAACGGAAAGCGGAGCAATCGTGAGAGACACTTTCAACTTCTTCGCGTCTTTTTTCGAGAGCTTGGCACGGTTGGGTCGTTTTTTACCCGCAATTTCCAGTTTGCTGCTAAAGCAAGCGGAACTATCAACCGTTTCATCCGAATCAAGACTTATCGCTTGGGCCTTAGTTTCACATTGGGCCTCTGTTTCTTCGGTAGCGGTTTCCTCTTCTTGAGTTTCGGTAGTGGTTTCCTCTTCAAGAGGCTCGGTAGAAATTTCCTCTTCTGGAGTTTCCGTAGATGTTTCATCAATGGGCGGATTAACAAATTCAACGCCATCACCCAAAATCACTCCTTCTTCCAAAACCACATCGTTGCCAATAATGACATGAGACAATTGACTTTCAGATTGAATTTTCACGGATTCCAGTAATGCCGGTGCTTTTGCATCTCCCTCAATTCGGCCCACGAGTTTGCCAATGATGGTATTACCGATTCGAGTGCCTTTAATGTGCGTGTTGGCGGCTAGATGCACATCTTGGAAATAACTATCGACTAAAATGTCACCGCCCGGCTTGGTGTCTCCGCGTATCAACACATCGCCGGCTAGAGTACCACCCTTAATCCAATAACCCCGAAATTCAAAGTTTTTCAACATGCCGTGATTATGAATTAAACCCGTGACAATTCCTCCCTCAACAACGCCGTTTTCACCGATGGTGGCTTGAGATATCCAGCCTTGATTAGAAAGGGTGCTTTCAAGCGTAAAGTGGGACAAATATCCGTGTTCACGAATTTCGTTTAGGTCACCATTGATCGTTGCCCCTTGCGCGTTGCAGACCCAATCCATCCAAACTAAACCATCTAACCAACCTTCTCTATTATGACAAGGCTTCATCACTGCCGGTATGCTGGCAGTTATGGTTGGAGCAAGGTCTGTGGTTATCGTCTCAGTTTCTTCTGTGATTTCAGGTTCTTCTTCGACGGCGGTGCTTTCGGTTTCAACCGGTACGTTTGTGATCGGTTCTTCGACCACTGGACCTTCTAGTTCTACCGGTTCAGAGGGTGTTTCTGGAACCACGGTTTCTTCAGAAGGGGGTAGTTCGATATCAACGGATTCATCACTGTCCACAATGGTGACGGTCACATTTTCAAGCGGCAAGCCGTTGTAATTGGGATCGTCGCTTCGCACGGTGTGCATGATGGTGTTGAGATGGCTATCTTCACCGGCGACCAAGTCATCATCGACGGCTGAAACGGTGACGGTTTGCGGAATATTCCAATTATTTGGCGTAAACGTGAGCTTATCCTTATCCACTTGCGTATGTGTACTGGCGGTTAAGTAAATATCAACCGGCTGACTCGGAAGCGTCGTTAATTTCATCGTATAGCTATCATTTTCACCTTTTTCAAACACGGTGACTTGATGGATAGACAGCGTGATACCCGCAGCGTCATTATCGGTGATGTTGACCGTGATAGGTTCCAAAAACAGCGTGTCGTAGTTGGGATCATTGCTTTGGGTGTTGATACGGATGGCATCAATGTGTTGGCCTTCCGCACTGTCATCATCAAGCACGGACACTAAGACGGTTTGTGGCTGATTCCAGTTAGTACCATCAAAGCTCAACGATTGGGGAACTATTTTCAAATGCTCATGAATGCTACCAATCAAGTTGACGCTAACGACGCTGGTTGGTTCAACAGTGAGGGCCAGGTTCAGTGACGTTCCCGTTTCGCCTTCTGTGATAAATAATTCAGCCAACGAGAGGTTCAGATTGGCGACATCATTGTCGCTGAGGTGAACAAGCACGTTATTGAGCGCAAATCCGTCATATTCAGTATCTTCACTGCTGACTTGATGCTGTATAG
>Ga0233403_10000338_pt1 | contig 22162 bp, 18 predicted proteins | sample Na_oxic_1_MG_FD_179866 | JGI IMG/M metagenome (GOLD analysis project Ga0233403, IMG submission 179866) | Seawater microbial communities from Saanich Inlet, British Columbia, Canada - Na_oxic_1_MG | ecosystem: Environmental > Aquatic > Marine > Inlet | place: Canada: British Columbia | collected...
CAAATTTAACTAATCCCGCTTGCCAAATCATCAAGGTAGTAATATCGCCAAAGGGACTAAACACCCCACCGGCATTCGCGGCAACCACAATATTGATGCAGGCAATATTAATGAATTTAGGATTGTCTTGTGCCACTTTCAAGACGATAGCGCACATCAGCATAGCGGTGGTTAAGTTGTTAGCAAACGAAGAAATCAAAAAGGCCAGAATCCCTGTCAACCAAAACAAGGTGCGCAGACTCATCCCCTTACTTAACATCCACACTCGGATACGGTCAAAAATACCGCGCTCTTCCATCGCATTGATGTAAGTCATAGCGACAAGTAAAAACAACAATAACTGGGCGTATTCGAGTAAATTATGATTAAAGGCTTCTTCAGCCTCTGTCGGAATGCCATGATTAGTATAAATCCAACCTAGCGCGATCCAAATGATCCCAGCAGCCAATAGCATAGGCTTGGATTTTCGAATATGCAGAAATTCTTCGCCTATAACAAAGACATAAGCAATAATGAAAACAGTTAAAACGATAACACCCGGCAAGGTGTAAGTGAGGTCTAATGTGCCCATTTGAGCGGCATTAGCCGGCCCAGCGAAACAACATAAGAATGCGAAAAAAACGAGCTTGTACATAATATCCCTTAAGCAACAATGATAATAACAATTTTAAAAATAAAGAGGATATTATTCTTTGGGAGGGGCTCGAATAACGGTTAAGGCATCAGTTATGCTGGGGATTGAGAAATAAGACAATGCCCATAAGGCTGTTAATGGTTGGTTCGCTGTTACGAATTCTGAGCTCGATAAGACCGCAATATCAATGTGTGTTGGTTCTATTTCGGAATGTTGAGAGGCCTGGTTGATATAATTATCAGATACGTCCACTGCTGTTATTTGCGCTGTAGCAAGCGCATAACAAAATGTCAGTACAGCAACAGTGAGGTAAAATTTTAACATTATAAAAATTGATTAAATATCAGTATTGTTAGCTTAAACACGTATCTGTTTCAGCGCAATTGTACAATAGTATCAGTGCGTAAGTGCTTTGGTTAGCACCACACTCAAAAGTTAGCGCCACGATTTGTGATCATTTGCCGTTTCCGTCAGCACTAAAATTTCAGTTTTAGCAGCTAAATCTTGCAAGGACTGTTTTTGTTTTGGCATCAATATCACTAACAATGTGCCTAAACCACCCAACGAACAGAGCAAACGTAACCATAAACGCCCCATCGTCATCGGAGCTTCAGACGTACTAAAAATACGCATGCGCCATGCACGCATACCAATGGTCTGGCCGCCTTTGGCCCAAAACCATAAGAAAAATCCAATGATCCAAGCCGCCACCCAAAATTGTACCACACTCATAAACAACAATGATTGACTCAGAAAATCGCTGAAATGCTCAACATCTTGCCCGATCAGACCACGCGCATGTAAAATAGTCAGTAACACAAGGATAATTAACCCTGCACACATACCAACCGCCACAGCAACTAATGCATCATAAATCATGGCTGCGACACGACGAAAGAAACCTGCACGAGGATAAGTTTGCTGCTCGATGTCATTTGGTTGATTTTTATTAGCTTCAGTATGCTCAGATGACTGACGCTGAGGCCGTTTTGGCGGATGCTTTTTACCCATAAATAAATTCAATTATTGTGCACTAATGGCGGCATATTACCCTATTTAAGTAATGAAAGTCAGCAAAATAACCTGCAATAACATTATTCAATAATTAACTTGGCCAACCACCTATCTTGAGCATTATGCGGCTCCATTTCGCTTTCATCATAAAAGGGAGTCTCCGTTTGCTCAGGAGCTGAGGCTAATTGATTTAAATCGACACCTTGGGCTGTTCCAATCCACAGCTCACCCTCTTGTGTAATTTTATAATAAACGCCTTGCCACAGTTTAGCGCCAAATTGATTAGATTTTTTGTACATGAACAACAAGTCATGTGAAAGCCACGCCATAGTATCATTTAATTGTCGATGCAACGGATAAGGATAAGCAATATGACACCAAAGTTCTGGTCCCTCTAAACATTTCATTTCTTTCATCGATAAAAAATGGTCGGTGAATAGCTCATCATTACGCATAAATTCAAATTGACCGTCAGCATGCACATGCAATTGCCCAATATTAATACGTTTGCCTTGTTTGTCTAATAAATCGACTTGTTTAATCTCGAGAACTGGAGGTACTTGCACGGCAGATACTTGCGCACTGTTAAACGATAACATGAGCGCTAACATAAGCATCAAAGGGCAAAGCACCAAACGTCGAAAAGACATCGAACAAGCAAGCTTTGTACGGATTACTGTCGTTTTTATTGCATTTCTTGCAGTATAAGTAGAAAAGTATATTTTAGGTTTCAAGTTCGATAAAAGCTGCACATTGACACTCCAAGCTGTGTTATTCCCTACTGTCATAACGTTAATTGTGGCAGAATATGCCAAAACTGCCACAAAAGACTTGCACCATTTATCTAGGTGGTTATAATCGCACTCCAATTTTGAAATCCAACACTATCACGTACTGTTGGACATACATATCAAAATGCCGGTGTGGTGGAATTGGTAGACACGACGGATTCAAAATCCGTTGCAGCAATGCGTGGCGGTTCAAGTCCGCCCACCGGTACCAATATTTCAGTTCCTAATAAAATTCAATCCTCTATCACCTTTACTTACCAAAGCTTGTCACTATACTAATACCAACAAACACGGACAGTTAGGTTAAATCACTCTTGTGCAATTTAGAAAAGACCTCAATGGCTTAAGAGCCTTTGCCGTCATTTATATTGGACGACAATGACACGTTAACAACGGCAGCGAACATTCGCTTATCCGAGATTGCTGACCAGTACCCTAATGTAAGTTTTATTAAAAGGTCGTGGTTATTTACCAACAACAATACGTTTACGATCAATGAAGTGGCTATTCCTTACAGTCTAGATGGTAAGCACATATCGATATTAGGGGCTAAGCAATCAGCTAAATTTTTTATGGAGCAAACACACTACCCAATGCTAATGGAGAAATTCGATTTTAATTAAGAGGGAAATAGCTCCCCCTTTTGAGGTGACGTGTTTTAGAAAGGTGTTTCACACTCACACATTATTATTCCATAACGTTAGCTAAGTCTTCTAATATAGACATCACGGAACGACTGGCATCTTCCATCTTCACTAACGCATTCGCAGCATCTTCTTTGCGACCTTCAGCGATTAGCCTTAACGCATCAACGCCATTGGAATGGACTGCCGTATGAGGCATTTCTAGTTGTCTAAAAGCGTTGTGTTGAGCAAATTGTCTTTTACCATCGGCTTGATACCATTTCCCTAAGCGACACATTGTATGATCTGCAAAGTCACTAGATTTTTTATCACTCAATCCATAAATAACGGCATAAACCTCACTTTTCCACACTATATGATCTAGTTTAACGGTTTGCATAAATGAACGATGAGAACTATTCGTAATTGTATCTTTCATACTGCTACAGCAATCAACTATCGACGCATAATCCGTATTTAATTTCTCGACACCGTTGGATAAATTATCATTATTAAGTCGGATATCATCCACTGACTCGACAGCGCCTTTGGTCGAAGCAATGATCCCTCCGACTAAATCAGCGACTTCACTTGCCGACTTATTGGTTTCATTTGCCAACGATCTCACTTCATCCGCCACCACGCTAAAACCGCGGCCAGCGTCTCCTGCTCTGGCAGCTTCAATCGCAGCATTTAGCGCTAATAAATTTGTTTGATCGGAAATACTGGTAATCGTCGCAACAAATTTGTTAATGTGATCAGCCTTATCCGACAAGCCAGATATATTGGTTGTCATCCCACCCATTTTAGCACTCAAGCCCGTCATTGATGACGCAATCGTATTTAATGAATCGGAAGAAACGCTAAACAATTGATTAATATCTTGTAATGCCTCGCTTTGCTTTTCGATTTTTTGAAATGAATCAAGAACTGTTTCTCTTATGTCCTCGACCTGTTTTAAAGATTCCAGCATGCAAGTCACTAGCACTCTTTCATAGCTTTCAGCTGACATTTCAGTATTAGCTCTAGTTTGTGCGTCAGCATATAACTGATCATTACTGGCTTGTAAGTGCTTAACTTCTTCAGAAAGTTCGCTGACAGATTGAGCTAGATGTTCTTTTTCAGAAATCGCTTTATCATAACGTTTAGACAAGACAAACATATTCATTCCTTAAATGTTGTAATCCGTGTGTAGGTGATTTTGTATTCTAGTTCTAGACGTTATATCGACCTTAAAGAAATAATCTTAATCAGCATTGCGCTAAAATAGTGCGTTTTATCGGTACACCCCGGTAGGGAGATAAATCTGACTTATTCCTTAGGCACAATATCTTTAAACCCACCGGCATTGATAACATTGGTATAGCCTGCAGCTTGCAAGTCTTTGGTCGATTGCGCCGCGCGTTTACCTGAACGACAGTAAAGCACTATCGTGGCATTTTTGTCGACATTCTGTTTCTGGATTTTTTCTAGTAATAAGGTATTTTGCATATGCAATGCCTTAGGATGATGTCCCGATGACCATTCCCAGTCAGTCCTAACATCAATCACCATTGCGCCTTTTGCTATCGCCTCTAACGCTTTTTGAGTTTCTATTTCTTGAGCATGTACATTATTAGCAAGCAACAAAATCGAACAACAAATAACTAAACGAGTAAACCAACGCATAAAAAATCCTTAGGTGTTTTATTTTCATTAAAATTAATGTAATTTGGGAAGTAATGCAACATATAACAAACAAATTTTTATCATAAATAGAGTCTACTAAATGCTCCTTCCTGTAATGATTTTCACTCGCCTACATACATTTTGGTACAGTCAACATGAGTAATGCAAATCTACCCTCAGGCGCTCCTTCGGGAAATAATACTGATCCAACTATCCGTGCTCAATACCAATATATAGGTTTAGTTCTAGGGCCCTTGTTATTTGCTGTGATGATGTTGTTTGATGCACAACAAACCACTATGCCACTAGAGGCATGGCGCACTACTGCTGTCGCAATCTGGATGGCGATATGGTGGGCTACCGAAGCAGTCCCAGTCCCTGCAACCGCGTTTATCCCCTTAATCACCTTTGATGTATTAGGGATAGCATCAATAAAAGACGCTGCAGCAGCGTATGCAAACCCAATAATCTATTTGTTTTTGGGGGCATTTGTATTGGCTATTGCCGTTGAACGCTGGCAACTTCATAAGCGGATCGCACTCATCATATTATCCAAAACCGGGACTAACGGTAAAAGTCTAATTGGTGGCTTTATGGTCGTCGCTGCAATCTTGTCTATGTGGATGACCAATACGTCTACGACCATGATGTTACTTCCTATCGCCTTATCCGTAGTGACGGTGATCAGTGAGAAAGTGGTTGGCTTATCCAACAAACAAATAAACCACTTTCAAGCGGCTATGTTATTGAGTTTAGCTTATGGAGCAACAATCGGAGGGCTGGCAACGTTAATTGGTACGCCACCCAATGCTTTACTAGCCGCATATTTATCTGCAAATCATGGCATTGATTTAGGTTTTGCACAGTGGATGGCAATTTGTGTTCCTGTATCCATGGTTATGTTGCCCATTGCTTGGTTTGTGTTAACGCGAATTTCATTTCAAGTCGAAATCAAAGCTGATGCCAAAGTCGAAGCGCATTTACAACAACTTCGCTCAGAACTCGGCCCAGTGTCGACTGCCGAAAAACGCGTGGCATTAATATTTTTTGGGGTCGTGGTAGCTTGGATGTTACGCCGACCGGTAAGCGAAATACTTGGTATTACCGGTGTGAGTGATACGATGATTGCAATGGCGGCAGCAATGTTATTGTTTATTGTTCCTTCTGGTGAAAAAGAACAATACCAACTCATCACTTGGCCTGATGTGACTCGATTACCATGGGGTGTCTTAATCTTATTTGGTGGTGGTTTGAGTTTAGCTTCAGCAGTCTCTGGTTCTGGTTTAGCCTTATGGCTAGGTGAAACCGTTTCAGCTATAGGGACATCTCAGCTTATATTATTAATCATATTAACCACCGCATTAGTCATATTTTTAACTGAATTAACCAGTAATTTGGCGACTACAGCTACATTTTTACCCGTGATGGGAGCGATTGCAATTCAACAAGATTTATCGCCGTTAATGTTAAGTGTACCTATTACTTTGGCGGCTAGCTGCTCGTTTATGTTACCTGTGGCCACACCACCAAATGCGATTGTATTTGCATCTGGCATGTTGACTATTCCACAAATGATCCGCAGTGGACTAGTTCTTAATTTCATTGGCTTAGCTCTACTGACATTTGTAGCAATCTGGTGGGCACCATATATATTGGGGTAATATATTTAGGTACTATATTTGGATGTATAGGTGTCAATTCCTGCTATTTTGCTTAGCTTGACATCTATTTATGTCAGCGTATGCTATCAAGATTAGAGCTAATAATGCTCTAGTTTTTAGCTTATTCAACTCGTAGTTGGAAACTATATACGCAGTAAGATTCCTGAGTATCTATTCATACTAGTCGACAGGAGTCATTATGAGTACCCCAACCGTCAATGTCATTAATCAGATGGATACACCAATCTGGGTAGTGATCGCCGAAAACCAAGCACATATCATCAGTAGCAAAACTCAACATATCGCCGAAACCGAATTTGAGCAATACTATCGCTATATGCTCAGTGGGAATGTTGCTAGTCCTCTGACAGAAATACCTTTAGATATTGCCTATCAAGCTGAATCAGAATACAAAACAAGACTACGCCAGTATTATGAGAGCCACCAAGAAAGCACCTATGTGTGGAGCGGCTTTATTGAAGCAGGTGAATTAGAAATCGCTCCTCATAGCCATAATGTGTTTTCACGCAAAGCCGATGAAGTCTTATATTATGTGTCTATCCGGACCAAACAAATCACCGCTATTGCTGATGCTGTGCCGCGCAGTGAACCAGAGCTCATCATTGATGCATCAGGTCATATCGCAGAGCCCCCCCCTCCTTCGCCAGAAGTGATTACAGCCAATTCCAAGGTGTTTTTTAAACATGCCAACAGCGTGATTAGCGACCCACAAACGCATCTGCGCTGGCCCTGCGCAACAGTAGGAAACACAGGCGGTGCCGGACACCTGCTCAATCACTGGACAGATAAAGCAGTCAGCAATAATTGCTTGGTGCGGATCCTTACCAAAGATCGTACGGTAGCCAAAGATGGCTATCATCACTTATATTGCACCGATGTTGGTAATGTCTATTACGACAAAATTAGTAGTAACAAAAAACAACAATGGAAAATCATGAAAACCAATGCAGTAACGAATAGTCCTGGAGATAATCTGTGTTATGGGGATATAGTGAAGATTGCGAATGGCAAATGGTCCAAGGCGAATTTAGGGATCAATGGCAAATGGTGTCAGTGTGTCAATAATGACTCGACGGTGTGGGTACTAGCTAAAAAACCGTAATGATTTTTTTGCTAGTACACTTAAGAGTTACGCTATTGTTTCCCTAATCTAAACTTTAGCTTATATCTGGCTCAGGCACTCGCACACACCCTTCCATCAATACGCGTGCTGAACGGCTCATCACAACTTTTTCAACTTGCCATTGACCAGCTTGTAGTGACGCAGCTGCGCCAACCTTCAATGTCCCCGACGGATGACCAAAAGTCACCGAGTTAATGCTGCCACCACCGGCAGCAAGGTTGACTAATGTCCCAGGGATTGCAGCAGCAGTGCCAATAGCCACAGCAGCTGTTCCCATCATTGCATGATGTAACTTGCCCATTGATAAGGCTCTGACTTGTAAATCAATCGCCTCTTGAGAAACGCTTGTACCACTAGAAGTAGTAAACGCAATCGCAGGGGCTACAAATGCAATTTTAGGTGTATGTTGTGATGCTTTGGCAGTCTCAATATCAGGACTTAACCCCATTTTTACCGCACCGTGTAAACGGATTGTTTCAAATCGAGCTAAGGCTGCTTCATCATTGTTAATCGCATCTTGTAACTCTGTGCCGTTATAGCCTAGATCTGCGGCATTAAAAAACAACGTCGGAATACCAGAGTTGATCATACTCACTTGAAACTCACCCTCGCCCGGCACAACTAAGGTATCGACAAGATTTCCCGTAGGCAGTACCGCTTCGGAGGGGTCAACTGGCGCAATAAACTCCACTGGCACTTCTGCCGCTGGAAACGTCACCCCGTCGAGCATAAAATCACCCGTTTCTTGGACTTCACCATTTGTAATCGGCACACGAGCAATAATCGTTTTATGGATGTTAGATTGCCAAATACGCACAACTGTCACGCCATTTTGAGGAATGCGTGACGCATCGACCAAACCATTATTAATGGCAAATGAGCCAACCGCAGCAGTTAAGTTACCGCAATTACCACTCCAATCCACAAATGGTTTATCAATCGCCACCTGTCCAAATAGGTAATCAACGTCGTGATCCGGTTGAGTAGACGCACTCAAAATCACCGTTTTACTGGTACTAGAGGTTGCGCCTCCCATGCCGTCAGTTTGTTTCGCATAAGGGTCGGGACTACCAATTACGCGCAATAACAACGCATCGCGATACGCTCCAGCTACTTGAGCTTGTTGCGGTAAGTCACTGAGTTTAAAAAACACCCCTTTACTCGTTCCCCCGCGCATATACGTCGCGGGGATCTTAAGTTGTGGAGCAAAGGATTGAGTTACCTTTGAGTCCTGTTGAGACTGTTTTAGGGACTGTTGATGGGACATACTCATGCCACCTGTCCCTCTAAAAAGTCTTGTGCAAAGCGTTGCAATACACCACCGGCTTCATACACACTTTGTTCCTCAGCAGTATCTAAGCGACATAACGTCTTGATCGTGAATTGCTCGCCATTGGCGCGAGTCACCGCAACCAGCATTTGACTACCCGCAACAACCGGATCATTCACAGAATAAGTTTCAGTGCCATCTAGCGCATAAGTATGACGAGTATCGCCGCCAGTAAACTCTAATGGCAACACGCCCATTCCGACTAAGTTAGTCCGGTGAATCCGTTCAAAGCCTTCAGCAACAATGACTTCTACGCCAGCTAATCGAACACCTTTGGCCGCCCAATCACGCGATGAACCTTGACCATAATCCGCACCGGCAACAATAATTAAAGGCTGTTTACGTTCCATGTAGGTTTCTATCGCTTCCCACATGCGCAAGGTTTTGCCTTCTGGCTCGACGCGTGCATACGAACCTTGTTTGATCTCACCTTGTTCATCCAACACCATTTCATTGAGGAGTTTTGGATTCGCAAATGTCGCACGTTGAGCGGTTAAATGATCGCCTCGATGCGTAGCATAAGAATTAAAGTCTTCTTCTGGCAAGCCCATTTTCGCAAGATACTCACCTGCGGCACTACTGCCCATAATCGCATTAGATGGCGACAAATGATCTGTTGTAATATTATCCCCTAGCACAGCTAATGGACGCATACCTTGCATCGTTCTTGGTGCTGCTAATGCGCCTTCCCAATAAGGAGGACGACGAATGTACGTGCTTTGTGGACGCCAATCATAAAGTGGATTATTTTTCTCACCATAATCGACACTCAAATCGAACATAGGCGTATAGACTTGGTTAAACATCTCTGGCTTAACGCTAGATTTAATTACCGCATCGACTTCAGCATCATCTGGCCAAATATCTTTTAAATACACCGGATTACCGTTTTTATCTGTGCCTAATGCATCTTTTTCAATATCAAAACGAATAGAGCCTGCAATCGCATAAGCCACAACTAATGGTGGGGAGGCCAAAAACGCTTGTGACGCATACGGATGAATACGGCCATCAAAGTTACGGTTTCCCGATAATACTGCGGTGGCATATAAATCACGGTCAATGATTTCTTGTTGGATAGTTGGATCTAATGCTCCAGACATACCATTGCATGAGGTACATGCATAACCAACGATACCAAAACCTAAATGTTCTAACTCGCTCAACAAGCCGGCTTCTTCTAAGTACATTTTGACAACTTTAGAACCCGGAGCCAGTGAGCTTTTGACCCATGGTTGACGAACTAAACCTAGTTCATTCGCTTTTTTAGCTAGCATCCCCGCCATAATGACATTGCGCGGATTCGAGGTATTGGTACAGCTGGTGATTGCCGCTATGATCACTGCGCCATCAGGCATTAAGCCATCTTCTTTAACATACTCTTTGGCAATGCCGCGAGCAGCTAATTCGCTAACTGGCAGTTTGGCATGTGGATTGGATGGCCCTGCCATATTGCGTGTAACAGCACTCAAATCAAAATGTAATACACGTTCATACTGCGCATCAACCATGCTATCCGCCCACAAACCTGCGGTTTTAGCATAAGACTCTACTAATGCCACTTGCTCCGGTGCTCGCCCGGTTAACGTCAGATAATCAACGGTTTGTTGATCGATATAAAACATGGTGGCTGTCGCGCCGTATTCAGGTGTCATATTTGAAATCGTTGCACGATCGCCCAATGACAAATACTGTGTCCCCGAGCCAAAACATTCTAAATACGCACCGACGACCTTGGCTTCACGTAAAAATTGTGTCAAAGCTAACACGATATCTGTTGAGGTAATTCCCGCTTGTGGCTTACCCGTAAATTCAATCCCAATAATATCAGGCAGGCGCATATAAGACGCACGCCCAAGCATCACATTTTCAGCTTCCAACCCACCGACGCCAATTGAAATAACACCCAATGCATCAGTATGTGGAGTATGTGAATCAGTACCAACACACGTATCGGGAAACGCTACGTTATCTTTGACTTGTACCACTGGTGACATTTTTTCTAAATTGATTTGGTGCATGATCCCGTTACCAGGAGGAATGACATCAACGTTTTTAAACGCTGTTTTAGTCCAATTGATAAAGTGGAAACGGTCTTCGTTGCGACGATCTTCAATTGCACGGTTTTTGTCAAACGCATCGGCTTCAAAGCCACCGTGTTCGACAGCTAAAGAATGATCCACAATCAACTGCGTGGGTACCACAGGATTAACCTTGGCAGGATCGCCACCACCGTCAGCTATCGCATCGCGTAACCCTGCTAAATCAACTAACGCGGTTTGACCAAGAATATCATGACACACGACACGCGCCGGGAACCATGGAAAATCACGTTCTTTTTTGCGATAAATTAGCTGCTCTAGCGAAACATGAAGTGACTCTGGCGCACATTTACGCACCAAGTTTTCCGCCAACACCTTGGAAGTATACGGCAGCTTGGCATATGCACCTGGTTCAATGGCATCAACCGCTGCTTGAGTATCAAAATACTCCATAGTTGAGTTAGGCAGTAATGTTTTGTAATCAGTATTCATATCATTCACCACGCTGCGCAATTGGTGTGACAGTGCGCGGCTCACTACCGCTATAATCGGCACTCGGACGAATAATACGGTTGTTATCGCGCTGCTCCATTACATGTGCAGCCCAGCCTGTGACGCGTGAACAAACAAATATTGGGGTAAATAATGGGGTCGGAATGCCCATAAAGAAGTACGCAGAAGCATGGAAGAAGTCGGCGTTACAAAAGAGCTTTTTGGTATCCCACATGTACTCTTCACAAGCCACTGAAATATCATAAAGTGAGCTATCACCGTATTCCTCAGATAATAATTTGGACCATTTTTTGATAATGACGTTGCGCGGATCAGACTCGCGATAAATCGCATGCCCAAAGCCCATGATTTTTTCTTTGCGCTCAAGCATTCCTGCCATTTGTATTTTGGCATCGGCTGGTGAACTGAACTTTTGAATCATCTCCATCGCCGCTTCATTCGCTCCGCCATGTAACGGTCCACGTAAAGAACCAATTGCACCGGTGATACACGAGAACATATCCGATAACGTCGAAGCACATACGCGCGCAGTAAATGTAGAAGCATTGAATTCATGCTCTGCATACAAAATCAACGACACATCCATCACTTTACGGTGTAATTCTGATGGAGTTTTACCCGTTAATAACGCCAGGAAGTGACCGCCGATTGACGCTTCATCTGTCACACAATCAATTTCAACGCCTTCATGGGTGTAGCGATACCAATACGTCATGATGGCCGGAAAGGCTGCTAATAATCGGTTAGCTGCACGGTTTTGATCTGCAAAATCGACTTCTGGTTCGAGATTACCTAAAAATGACGCGCCTGTGCGCATCACATCCATAGGGTGTGCATCTTTTGGCACAAGACGTAATACTGCTTTTAATGCATCGGGTAAATCACGCATCGCCGTTAGCTGCGCAACGTATTCATCTAATTGTGCTTGAGTCGGTAACTCACCGTTAAATAACAAATATGCGACTTCTTCAAACGTCGCATTATCCGCTAAATCTGACACATCATATCCACAATAGGTTAAGCCTGAGCCAGATTTACCAACCGTACATAATTTTGTTTCGCCTGCGCTTTGTCCACGTAAACCTGCGCCACTTAATTTTTTATCAGCCATGAGGGCATCCTCTTTGAATTCATTATTTTGTAGGGGCGGATACGATTTCCGCCTTCTTTTAATCGTTATTATTTACGTTTTATTTTACGTATCAGTGTGCGTTACTTATTTTTGCCTTCGGCAAATAACGAATCAAGCTTTTGCTCATAATCGTGATAGCCCAAGTAATCATAAAGGTCCATTCGAGTTTGCATCGTATCAACAACGGCTTTTTGGTCGCCATCATGCAAAATATGCTGATAAACGTTTTCCGCCGCTTTGTTCATGGCACGAAATGCAGATAATGGATACAACACCATCGCTGCACCCCACTCGCCTAACTGTTCTTTGTTCCACAGTTCAGTTTGACCAAACTCTGTGATGTTAGCCAAAATCGGCACATCTAACGCTTCACTAAATGCACGATAATGCTCTTCGGTTTTCACCGCTTCGGCAAAAATACCGTCAGCACCAGCAGCAACATACGCTTTCGCGCGAGCAATGGCTTTGTCCAAGCCTTCTTGGGCAAATGAATCAGTGCGCGCCATGATGAAAAAATCCGGATCCGTGCGCGCATCGACTGCCGCTTTAATACGATCAACCATTTCTTCGGTAGAAACAATCTCTTTATTCGGACGATGACCACAGCGCTTTTGTGCGACTTGATCTTCCATGTGTACGGCTGCAGCACCGGCTTTTTCCATATCGCGAATAGTTTTGGCAATATTAAATGCACCACCCCATCCAGTATCGATATCCACTAATAACGGTAAGTCACACGCCGACGTGATGCGTTGTACATCCACAATCACATCATTTAAGGACGTCATACCTAAATCAGGTAGACCATAAGAGGCATTAGCTACACCGCCTCCAGATAAATAAATCGCATTGTGCCCGATTTGTTTCGCCATCATGGCCGAATAGGCATTAATGGTACCGACGATTTGTAATGGTGTGTGCTGCGCTAACGCGTCACGAAATTTTTTACCTGCGCTCATAATGATCCCTTCTGCGGTTGTGAATGAAGTTTATGTTCAATGTTTTGTCTGGAGTATGTAATGTGTCGACGCATAAGCATTTCTGCTAATTCAGCGTCGCGGTTAGCAATAGCTTGAGCGATATGTTGATGCTCAGCAAATGCTGTCGTCACCCGAGGCCCAGCCATACCAAGTTGCACACGATACATGCGCACTAGGTGATAGATCCCTTCGGTTAACAATGTAATAAGTTGGGTGTTGTGCGAGCCGATAATGATGCGGTAATGAAAATCCACATCACCGGCCTCTTGGTAGTAAGACTGGGAGTCTTTGACCGAGGCAGCGTGCTGGTTTAATAAGGCATTTAACTCAGTGATTTGTTCTGCTGTCATGTTTTGCGCGGCGAGGCGAGCAGCCATACCTTCTAAAGATTCACGCACTTGATACAGTTCAATAAGCCCTTCGAGACTTAACGCAACGACGCGCGCTCCAATGTTCGCTTTGCGTTCCACAATATGACATGACACTAAACGACTGATTGCTTCGCGGATAATGGCACGACTCACGCCATACTTTGTCGACAACTCCGCTTCGCTTAATTTGCTACCTGCAGCGATACGTCCTTCAACAATATCGGTTCTAAGCGTATAAAACGTCTTATCCGCTGCTGTTATTGCTGTAGTTAGTAATGGAGAAATGATTGAGTTCATGCGGTTCCTTATTAAGGCATTGTCGACAATATAGCACTTTTAAGATAAAAGATCAATATTAAACCCTTAGATTGTCGACAATAGTCTGATATGTAGTGATGTTTAAATTCTACGCTAATGCGAACAACACTTCCCAATGTCAGAACAATTGCGTATATTAAATTGATTACATGAAGGAGTGTCATTATGAGTAACGATAACACCTACACCCCACCTAGCGTTTGGACTTGGGATAGTGAAAGTGGCGGTAAATTTGCTAACATTAATCGCCCTATCTCAGGCAGTACCCATGAAAAAGACTTACCCGTAGGTGACCATCCCTTTCAACTCTATTCATTAGCGACACCCAATGGGGTCAAAGTCACCATTATGTTTGAAGAGCTCTTAGCCTTAGGCATAAAAGAAGCCGAATACGATGGTTGGCTGGTAAATATTCAAGAAGGCGATCAATTTGGTTCGGGGTTTGTTTCAGCTAATCCTAACTCAAAAATCCCAGCATTATTTGATCACTCGGAAGTTGCCAGTGGTGGAGATAAATTACGTGTATTTGAATCAGGTGCGATTTTGCTGCATCTTGCTGAAAAATTTGGACATTTTATCCCAGCTTCAGGTTCCAAACGCACCGAAGTACTTAATTGGTTATTTTGGCAAATGGGATCGGCACCGTTTTTAGGTGGAGGGTTTGGCCATTTTTATGCGTACGCACCTGAAAAATTTGAATACCCCATCAACCGCTATGCGATGGAAGTTAAACGCCAGTTAGATGTGTTAGACAAGCAATTAGCAAAACACAAATATATTGCTGGTGATGAGTACAGTATCGCCGACATGGCAATTTTTCCGTGGTATGGCGTGCTTTGTTTAGGCAAGCTCTATGAAGCCGCTGAGTTTTTACAAGTACATGAATACACGCATGTTGTGCGTTGGGCTAAGCAATTAGCCGCGCGTCCAGCGGTGGTCAAAGGACGTGTAGTGAATAAAGTGTGGGGCGATGAAGAATTTCAACTACCTGAACGTCACAGTGATGCGGACTTTGTTGACTTGATTAAATAAACACTACGATTATTGTATGATCTACCACTAATGTCTGCTGATTAATGCTGTTATTTTGTCCACATTCGGTATATTTTGTACAATAAGTAGTATTTATTCGCAACCTCAAACAATATGGAAGATTAAGATGAGTGTCAAAAACGTAGTAGTGTTAAGTGCAGTTCGTTCTGCAATTGGTACATTTAACGGAAGTTTAAAAGGTCTTGAACCAGCTGAACTCGCAGCGCAAGTATTAAAACAAGGGATTGAAAAATCCGGCGTACCAGCTGAAAAATTTGAATCTATTGTTGTTGGTAACACCATCCCAACGGAATCTCGCTTTCCTTATGTTGCGCGTGTTGCCTCTATACAAGCCGGTATGTCTATGGACTCAACGGCAATGGCTCTAAACCGCTTATGTAGTTCAGGTTTACAGGCTGTTGTGAATTCGGCGCAAGGTATCATGCTGGGCGATCACGAATTAGCGATTGGTGGTGGTGTTGAAAACATGACCCGCGGTGGGTATTTGTCTGGTGCAATGCGTAATGGCGCTCGTATGGGCGATACGTCGATGACCGATATGATGGTTGCTGCATTAACTGACCCGTTTGGTGTTGGCCATATGGGTATTACTGCTGAAAACTTAGCATCTAAATGGGATATTTCTCGTGAAGAACAAGACGCGTTTGCAGCAGAATCACATGCTCGTGCTACGGCAGCAATCGAAGCGGGTTATTTTGATGAGCAAATCGTCCCTATTGAGCTAAAGAGCCGCAAAGGTACAATTGTTTTTGATAAAGACGAGCATGTTAAACCAGGAACCAGTGCCGAGAGTCTCGGTGGCATGCGTCCAGCTTTCAAAAAAGATGGTAGTGTCACTGCAGGGAATGCCTCAGGTATCAATGATGGCGCGTCGTTTCTTACCCTAGCCAGTGAAGATTACGCAACAGCAAACGGATTAGCACCGATTGCTCGCATTGTATCGTATGCCGTTGCTGGTGTGCCTAATGATGTAATGGGTGAAGGCCCAATTCCTGCATCAAAAGCAGCGCTAGCAAAAGCCGGTTTGACCATTTCTGATATGGATGTGGTTGAGTCTAACGAAGCATTTGCCGCGCAAGCACTTACCGTATGTAAAGGACTTGATTTGGATCCGGTTAAAACCAATCCAAATGGTGGCGCGATTGCATTAGGCCACCCAATTGGTGCATCTGGTGCAGTTATTGCGACCAAAGCTATCCACGAATTACAACGTATTCAAGGTAAGTATGCTTTGGCGACTATGTGTATTGGTGGTGGTCAAGGGATTGCGATGATTTTTGAACGTATGTAGTTCAACTATTTTACAGAGCTTAGTCTAAATCATAGTTAAGAAAAAACGGCGTAGATAGTGATATCAACGCCGTTTTTTTATTGCCAACCGAATAACCAAACGTCATCATTTTGTAGATCCTGCCAATCCATTGCATATGGGCGCTTTGTCATCACTGCCTCGATAGTGCAGGCAACGACGACATCTTCTTCATCAAATTTGATGAAGGTCACCATAAAGTGTTTTTCTTTATTAGTAGGTGTCACCGCTGTCCACTTACTGTTCAATAGTTTTTTAGGGTTGATCTTGTTCATTGATTTCTTTTGGTTAAATCGGTTTAAATAAATTGATAAATCGGGTCTGACCCTAATTATTTTTGATTAGATAATCAAATGCTGACAAGCTTGCTTTTGCGCCCTCGCCCATCGAAATAACAATCTGCTTATATGGCACAGTCGTCACGTCGCCTGCCGCAAATATTCCAGGTTCAGACGTTTCACCACGTTCATTGATAATGATTTCATTGTATTTTGACAACTCAACCGTATCTTTTACCACTTGCGAATTAGGCAATAACCCAATTTGCACAAATATACCATCTAATGCCTGCTCATGGATCTCGCCTGTTGCGCGGTCCTCATATTGTAGAGCACTCACTTTACCATTGGTAGCAATGACTTCTTTTGATGCTGCATTTTTGATAACAGTGACATTATCGCGCTTGTATAACTGGTCAATCAGTACTTGGTCAGCTTTTAGCTCAGGTAAGAACTCAAACACGGTTACCGATTTAACAATTCCCGCTAAATCAAGTGCCGCTTCAACACCAGAGTTACCGCCACCAATAACAGCCACATCTTTACCTTTGAAAAAAGGGCCATCGCAATGTGGACAATAAGCCACACCATTACCAATATTTTCTTTTTCACCTGGTACTCCTAGTTCTCTCCACTTAGCACCGGTTGCAACAATCACCGTTTTGGATTGAATTTGCTCGCCACTAGACAAGGTTAACGTTTTCAATGCACCACGCTCAATATGCTCAACTCGTAAATGCTCTTTTAATGTCACATCATAATCATTCAAATGTGCCATCATCGAACCAGTTAGCTCGGGTCCAGTAGTGCTTGATACAGAAATAAGGTTTTCGATTCCCATTGTATCTTTAACTTGTCCACCAAATCGCTCAGCAACCATAGTCACTTTAAGACCTTTACGAGCAGCATAAATTGCGGCAGACACCCCTGCAGGTCCACCACCTAACACAGTCACATCCTGAACTGGTAATGCAGGCGCATCAGCAGGCTGTTTGCTCAATGCAGGGTATAAAGCTAAAAGCTTTTCAATTAGTGCGCCGGTATCAATTTTACCATTAGCAAATACTTCGCCATTTAAATAAACACTTGGCACACCTTGAATGTTATTTTGTTCAATTAACTCAGGATACAAACCACCATCAATCATTTCAGACTGTATATGCGGATTAAGCAATGCAAATTGATTTAATGCCTGTACGACATCAGGACAATTGTGGCAGCTGAGACTGATGTAAGCTTCAAATTTTAACGGTACATCAACACGTTTAATTATTTGTTGTAACCCTTCGTCTAGCTTAATCGTTGTTCCTGTAGCATGAAGTACAGATAACACGAGTGAATTAAATTCATGTCCCGAAGGGATCCCTGAATAAATAATTCCTGTTGGCTCATTGTTTACCATCAAGGTAAAACTTAACGGGCTTCTTAAGGTATCAGGTAAATCTTGCTCTATCACACTAAGTAGTGGATTAGCAGTTGAGAAATCAGTTAAAAATTGCAACAATTCTGCACGTTTGCTGTGCTCGCCAGTTTGCAAAACAAATGATAAAGGCGCGGTCATGTTTTGCGTGTATTGTTGCAATGCGGTAATAATATCTGGAGTAATCATTTGTTGGTTCCTTTTGTCTGTGGTCGATACTTTGAGAATATCTATAAAAGTATCTATCAAAGTCGGTTAGAGAGTCGGTTTAAGCGTCGCTTGGAAAAAAAAAGGGAGACTCGCTCCCTTGTGACTCTAATATACGATTAATTAATGACTAGATTTTGCCTACTAAATCTAAGCTTGGTGCAAGCGTCTTTTGACCTTCTTCCCATGCTGCTGGGCATACTTCACCGTCGTGGTTAGCAACATATTGTGCCGCTTTAACTTTGCGAAGCATGTCTTTAGCAGAACGACCAATACCTAAGTCGTGAATTTCAGCAACTTTAATTACGCCTTCTGGGTTTGCTAAGAACGTACCACGTAATGCTTGTCCAGCTTCTTCGATCATGATGTCAAAACCACGCGTAATTGCGCCAGTGCTGTCACCCAACATTGGGTATGTCACTTTAGAAATTGCATCTGAAGTTTCATGCCATGCTTTGTGGACAAAATGAGAATCAGTAGAAACTGAATAAACTTGCACACCTAACTGTTGTAGCTCTGCGTAGATATTTTGCATATCTTCAAGCTCAGTTGGGCAAACAAATGTAAAATCAGCGGGATAGAATAAAAAGACAGACCATTGACCTTTTACATCATCAGACGTAATGGTAACAAAGTCATCTTGACCAGGAACAAATGCTTGAGTTGAAAATTCTGGGATAGTGCTGTTAATTTTAGCCATGCTAATTTCCTTAATAATAGTAAGAGTTAAATTCGTAAGAGACAACATCTGCTGCCTCAAACTTGTAACTATTATTGTTGAAATTAACGACTAGTTAAAGCGAATGATTCCGATTGTATCAATCTAAAAAACCAATCAAAAATTACAGCAAATAACGCTAGTCAAATTTAATCGATTAACTTAATGGTGTTACGCCCGCTTTCTTTGGCTTCATATAGTGCTCGATCCGCTCGGTCGAGTAGGGTCTTAACCGTATCTAGATTTTGACACTCTGTTACACCAAGCGAAATAGTAATGTCTAAGTCGTGGATCTTGAGATTAGAAATATTTTTACGGATTTGTTCGGCAATAACTGCCGCTTGATAACCGGTACACTCTGGACAGATAATAATAAATTCATCCCCTCCAAAACGCCCTAATACATCCGAATCACGTACCCGTTCAGCGATACAATCAGATAAGGCTTTAATGACTTCATCACCAATTTGGTGACCGTGCTTATCATTAATCGTTTTAAAGCGATCAATATCAATAAAGATAATCGACAGTGAGTGCTCATGCCGACGTGAACGCTCTATCTCAGTACTTAACGATTGTTTAATGGTGTCTTTATTCGCTAAGTTGGTAAACGGCTCTATTTGTGTTTTGTATTCGAGCTTACGGATATAAGTTTGATCTTTTAATGCGGCAAGAACATGAATTTTACCGTTAATTTTATAACCAGTTAAATTAATTTGAACAGGGATCAATTCACCTGATTTTTTAGCGCCTAAAAATGCGCCATGATTAATTTTGACAAGTACATTGTCACCGTTAATACTTTTATCAAACTTGGGCTTTAATACATTAACAATATAGCCTGAGCGAAGGTTTTTATGATGCGCTTTTTCGTTGGGGTTAACTAAATCTTCTATATGTAGTTCACCAAATTCTTTGTGGGTATAACCAAACAATGTTTGCGCGACTTTATTAAACCGTACTATTTTACCTTCTTCATTTGACACAATGATTGCATCATTAGAGCCACGCATCAGTGCGGTTAATTCAATGTAATAATCATTTACTTTTAAATAAACAAATACAAACACTGATCCTACAGATATTAATAAAGGCAAAAATACGCCAAGGATAGTGGTTAAAAAACTAGATAAACTTTTAACTGCGGCTTGATTGACTTCATTTTGACTATTCCAAGTATCGACAAAAGCTAATTCTAAACCTGCTATTGCATCAATCGCTACAGCATCATCAATCGCTTGCATATCTTCTATAGCTAATAATTTTTCGACATCACTAATTCTGTTTAATTCTGAAAATTGGCGCTCGTAAATGCCCAACACACTTTCAAGATCAACTAAAAAGCTTTCGTATTTTACATTAGAATCAAGACGAGAACGGATCGTAGTTAAATATTGTTTGGTATCAAGTAACGCCGCTTGAGCTTTGAAGAGATCGGTGATTTGTTGATTGATTTGAAAATTTTTAATGTGATTTGTTAACCCGCCGAAACCGAGTGAACCTTGAATATGAATAAGATCGCTTTGCAGTTGCACAAAGCCCTCGTTATGCAACTCTATTTGATTTTCAATTGTAGTTAATTTGCTTTGTAATTCAAAATAAGTAAAAAATGCTGATATTGAGCACACCAGAAAAAACAAAAAAACGAAAATGGTTATACTACGATTTGGGTTCACGTTTTCGACTCTTATTAGACCTATGTAGTAAATATAGACAATAATCTGGAAAAGGTTGAATTAAAACGATGATATTTGTCACTTTATGCCTTTATGCAGGTGAGAAATCACCTACATAAAGATATAAAGCATTGATTAGCCATTGGATTTTTTTCCCGTCGTTTGAAAACGGTCGATAACTGAATTAACCATTGTAATAGTATCTTTTAGCGTCTTACTTGCTGCTAAGGCTTTCTCTGACGCGCTTTTGGTTTCCATCGCCCCATCTGCTATGTCAACGATTTGTTCATTGATATGTTCAGCAACATTACTTTGCTCTTCTACCGATGATGACATCTCAATTGTCATATTGGAAATAGTACTCACCGCTTGATTAATTTCAGCTAAGGCATCACGAGTTTTTTCGACTATCGCCACACCTTGTTCGGCTGAAGCTTTACCATCCCGAGACACAGAAACAGCACGTTCAGAACGGCTTGTTAACGTATGAATAATTTGATGAATATGGTCGGTTGATTCATGCGTTTTCAATGCTAAAGAACGAACTTCATCAGCAACGACACTAAAACCTCGTCCCTGCTCACCCGCTCGCGCCGCCTCAATGGCTGCATTCAATGCAAGTAAATTAGTTTGTTCCGCTATGGTAGAGATGATATTGGCCGCTTGGCCTATTTGACCAGTAGATTCAGCTAGTTCACCAACGGTTGAGGTGATTGATTCGACAGCATCATTTAGCAAATTAATTGTCTCTAATGCTTCTTTTGCACGGTCATTTCCAGAATTAACATTTTGGTATGCTTGCTTCGAATTTTGTGCATTAGATTCGACTCGTTCGGCAACTTCTTGAATGGCTGCAATCATTTGCGTAATGGCGGAAGCGATTTGTTGCGTACTTTGATTTTGTTGTACCGCAGCAGAGCTAGTGACTTCAGCTTGGATTTGAGTAGAGTCAGCAATATTATCAAGTTCTTGGGCGGCATCAGAGATCCGAGCAAGGGCGGTGCGACAACGTGATAACTCACATAATAAGACCAATTTAGCTCGTGCTTTTTTTCCTGAATCAGGAAAGTATGTCTGAGCAACTAACTCGTTACTATATGAATCAGGGCTCTGATCGATGATTTCTTGCCATTCTTTTTCGCGTTTAATGTTTGCAAATACACCCGCTAAAACAACAGCAGCAAATGCCATTAGTCCAACCCAAAACTCACCAAAGAAAACGTCAATACCTAGCGCTGTGCCACCTATGACTAAAAACGGCAAATAGCCTTTCATAAAAT
>Ga0233403_10000339_pt1 | contig 22156 bp, 17 predicted proteins | sample Na_oxic_1_MG_FD_179866 | JGI IMG/M metagenome (GOLD analysis project Ga0233403, IMG submission 179866) | Seawater microbial communities from Saanich Inlet, British Columbia, Canada - Na_oxic_1_MG | ecosystem: Environmental > Aquatic > Marine > Inlet | place: Canada: British Columbia | collected...
TGTTCGATATCTCAGATATCAAATATGATTCTTCCATATTTTCTCTTCATATGAATCTTTTTTTCGGAAACAAAAAAATAGAATGCCATGTACACTTTGATAAAAAACTATATCCAAAAATAAAGATTTCAGGTTTTGACAAACAGATACTTTCAGACATACGAAAGCAATCAAATCTTCCTCTGATTGCCTATTATCCCACAGCTTATGCTCCGATTGACCGCATTGGCTTCAAAGGTGTCGGCGAGTCGGGTCCACAGGACATATCCGAGCTTTATGACGACCTGTTGCCTGAAAAACATTTCGATTTTGACAGTTTTTTTTCATGGTACAAATGGCAGGGAAATATCAGGAGTCAGTTGGGTGAAAACAAGACGCTTGATTCTGTCGGAGAAGCAATCTGTGGCATATTGAGCGATGACAAGAACAGATTTGAGAAATTGATCGTCAATTGGTTATACAACCCCAATGGGGAATTGTTTATCCAAAAAAACGGAATGCCTCTGAACACCAATCAATTGTCGTCAGGAGAAAAGACACTTCTCGTTCTGGCGGCTGACCTGGCCCGTCGCTTGGCCATTGCCAATCCCCACAGGGAAAACCCCCTTGAAGGCCATGGCATTGTGCTGATTGATGAGGTTGATCTGCATTTGCATCCGGGATGGCAACGCAGGATTATTCCGCAACTGCAAAAAACATTTCCAAACTGCCAGTTGATCGTAAGTACCCACTCCCCTCTGGTACTGAGCGGAATCAGGCCGGAAAATATTGTCATGCTGTCGGATTTCAACCTTGTTGAAAAATTGCCGAACACCTTCGGAAAAGATACAAATTTCATCCAGTATGAAGCCATGGGGGTCAAACAGCGTCCCGAAGACATCCAAGCACAAATAGACAAAATTTACGAACTGATGGATGAACAGGAAAATTTGGAGGCGGCGAAAAAAGCGCTGAGGGAACTGTCAAAGGATTTGGGCGAGAATGATTCTGAAATATTGAAGGCCTACACGCACATCCATTTTATGGAAGATTAGAAATGAAGCATATTGAGAAAGGGGAAGAACCCCGTTCGCTATTGAAATATCGCAAGAGTGGGAACGCAGATTATAACAGGCTTCCTAAAAAAGAAAAAGAAGACTTGCGGCAGGCTTTGCTCCGGGAGCAGGGATATATATGTTGCTACTGCATGCAGCGCATACGGGAGAACAACAGCAAAATCGAACATTGGAAGCCTCAGACACCCCCCTTTGCCCATCTTCGCTTGGATTATCAGAATTTGTTCATCGCCTGCAAAGGAAATGAGGGCGCAAAGAAAAAGTTCCAGCATTGTGACACCCATAAAGGTAAGGATGAAATCACCATAAATCCCGCTGATGAGACAAAAAACTGCGAACAATTTGTCAAATACAGAAAAAACGGGAAAATTTATTCTGATGATCCCATTGTCAACAAAGAATTGGATGGCATCTTGAATCTTAACACCCAAACTTTGAAAAACAACCGCGCGGAAATCATGGGGCAGGTCATAAACGATCTTACAACAATCAAAGGGAAAAATGCAGAATGGCCTCTCCGGTCTGTACGAAAAATGATTCGGAAATATGAAGGCAGGCAGGGCAGGAAAAATGAGAAATTCATACCTCTTTGCCAGCTTGTCATATATTTTTTGAAAAAGCGTTTTTCAAATGAATTAAAAGGTTAAAGCGCGGACATGAATTGCAGACTGTTCAGAAACCGTATTATCTCATTGACAAAAAACAAACCTTTCGGATAAAAAGCGGAAAGAAAATGACAAACGATCCCCAATATTATATTCAGGGTGTACTGGAGCAGAACAAACGGATTCTTGCCAAGACCATCACACTGATTGAAAGCTCTAATCCCGATCACCATGCTTTGGCAAGAATCATTGTGGATGAACTGCTGCCACATACGGGCAACTCTGTCCGGCTGGGCATCACCGGAGTTCCGGGCGTGGGAAAAAGCACATTTATCGAAAGCCTCGGCATGATGCTGGTTCGGGATAAAACCCATCCCCTGAAAAAAGGGGGCAAAATTTCCAAAACCTGCAAGGTGGCTGTGCTGGCCGTGGACCCCAGCAGCGCGAGGACCGGCGGGAGCATTCTGGCAGACAAAACCCGCATGGAGAAACTTTGCAGGCAGGAAAGAGCCTTTATTCGGCCATCACCTTCCGGGGGAACGCTGGGCGGGGTAGCGAGAAAAACCCGGGAAACCATGCTGGTCTGTGAGGCGGCCGGCTATGATGTGATCATTGTCGAGACCGTGGGCGTGGGGCAGTCAGAAACCACGGTGGCCTCCATGTCGGATTTTTTTCTGGTGCTGATGCTGGCCGGCGCGGGGGACGAGCTTCAGGGCATCAAAAAAGGGGTGCTGGAAATAGCGGACGCGCTGACAATCAACAAGGCCGACGGCGACAACACTGAGAAGGCAAATCAGGCCAAAAAACAGTACGAAAACGCTTTGCACCTGCTCATGCCGGCATCCCCCACCTGGAGTCCGCCGGTTCTCACATGCAGCGCGCTGGAAACACTTGGCATAGAGACCCTGTGGGAAACCATATTGCAGCACAGGGAGAAATTTCAGGCTTCGGGAGAATTTGAGGAAAAACGCAGAAAACAGGCCCTGGCATGGATGTGGGATATGGTGCAGGACGGCCTGCGGGAACGCTTCCACAGAAATCCCAAAGTCAGGGAGAAACTGCCGAAACTCTCCAGGGAAGTGGAGCAGGGCAGCACAGCGCCCACGCTCGCGGCCAATGAGCTGCTTTCGCTGGTTGACGGGCAGGCCTGAGATCATGGAAGATTTTCTGAAAATGAGGAGCATTTCAAGATTATGAGGCAATGCCTGAATTCATGAACGAACTGACATCTTTGCTGTGCGGAAATTGCCATTCTCTCGGAGAGTTGTCCCATGGGAAGAAGGGATGCAGGCGCAATGTTGCACTGCCTGAAAACTGTCGAAGTAAAATCTGGACTGTGAGAAACATGGAAAATCAGACTGGGGAACAAGGTGAACTGATTCTCGCGGCAGAAGAATGCCCCGACGAATTGTTCAATAAGCTCCACTATTTTTCAAAATACGAAGAACGAATCATCATAAGTTTAATCGCCCACGGTCCTGTGTTGATACGAGGAGGGAGGGGCAGCGGAAAAAGCGCGCTGATGCGAAAAGCATATCTCAGAATTCTGTCCGGCAACTCAAAAGTTTTGGGGATATATTCGAGTTTGAGAAACTTGCCGCTTTTACGCAGCGAAGGAGCGGACTATGAAAAGATATTCTGTGATCTGCTGATTGCGAATATTAGAAAAGAACTTGAAAAAGAAAATATTCTCTCTTTTTTTCCGAGTCCGAATGCAGGAAGCGTACAGCAGACACTGGTGGAACTCAGCACCCTGTTGGGAAAAAGAATTGTCCTGTTTTTTGATGATGCCGCGCACATAGGCAGGGAAGCGTCGCTTAAAGAGTTCTTTGATATCTTCAGAACACTCTCCAGTGTCAGCATCTCATGCAAAGCCGCCATTTATCCGGGAGTCACTCAGTTCGGCACCCGTTTCGATATTTTCAACGACGCAACGGTCATTGACATTTCCAGAGATGAGGGAAGTCAGTTTTTTGCCTCTTTTTTTCTTGAGGTCATAAAGTTAAGATATCCAGATATCTTGGACAGAGAAAGAATTGCCCGCACTCTCAGAGAAGAATCTCTTGCGGAGTTCTTGGGCCGAGCCGTGGTCGGTAACATGAGATCGCTGATTTTTCTGTGCAACCGAATCAGGCTCGAAGATCAGAGGGTCGGTCTCAAAGAATTGGGTAAAAGTCTCATTTATCTGTCCGGTGATTATTATTGGCCTTTGTTGGAAGAACTCTCTCCCAAACTGGGACATTACGAACCACTTATTGAGGTTGCCAGAAATTTGGCGGAAAAGATTTTCGATTTCGCAAAAAGAAAAGAAACGGTATCTGTTGTTATTCATCGAGACTTGGTACAAAAACTTTTGAAGCCGATTGAAATTTTGGAGTATGCGGGATTTGTCTCTCGCAGAGAAATGTCAAGAGCAATGAAATCCGGCGGCAGAGGTTCTCGGTTTACGCTCAATCTTTGTAATTTGTTGGAAATTACCTATGGAAAACGATTGACATCCGAAAGGTTCCAAGATTGGCTGAAAGAAAACGGCGAACCTTCTGAAATTCATTCAAGCAGTGATTTGCTGAATGTGGAAATTCCGGATATGATGCCCGACAAGGAACTTTCCATTCTGAGTATGAAAACAGATTCTCTTGTCAAGTCCAAATCTTATCCTTACGGGCTGACCCAAGCCGAGATCAATGTTCTGAGGGAGAGCGGAATTCACACCATTGGAGAACTGGCGGAAATGCAAGATGATGAACTCCTGCGTTTGAGAGGCATTGGCGAAAAATTTTTGAAACGGATACGGGATGTGGTCGGACAGGCGATTTGGATGTGATTGAGCTTGCTTTGGCTGTTTGGCAGTTTGAGTTAAAGTTTTCAAAGTTAAGGATAAAAAAATGTCAGGCTGGGATGAAATAGATCCGAAATTGAAACTGGAGCGGATTCGTGTTCGCAATTTTCGTAACATCAGTGATATTGATGTCACGATACCCGAGGACAAGAATATCATCTGTCTGGTCGGGCCGAACGGGGGAGGGAAATCTGCGTTATTTTCACTGATTATCAATGCACTTTGCAATCTTACAGGAGAGACTGTTCATGATCGTAATGATGAAGCAGTAACACCGGGTTTTAGCAAGTTTCGTCTTTTATGGAGCAGGGAAGAAATAGGCCCCGAAGGCTCTGCTCTTGCCTTTGCGATGGATTGGAAATCTCAACACATCAATTTTCAGTATAAATTTTTTGTATCTAATTCGGGAAATGATGATTTTGCCAAACATTTGGGCAAAGTGTTTTCTGTTCATCCCGAGACAATCTCTCACGGTTGGGAACGTATTGTTTCGGATGATAATGCATCAATGAAGACATTACGCAAAGCAGGGGATCCAATTGCTCCGAGCGTTCTTCTCTTTCGTCCCTCAGATCGCTTTGAAGTCCCCTATTATGAGACAAGGCACAATCTATCTTCGTCATCCCCGAGGACAGAATTTAACTGGGCTGAAAAACGTCCATATCCCATAGGCTCGAAATCAAGCTTGTCAAATCTTGAAAGTTTGGTTTTGGATATGAAACTGGATGACAAGATCGGTTATCAGCATGCAAAAAAAGCAATTGATAATCTTGTTGAAGCAGCAGATTTTTTTAGAAAAAAAGATGAAAAACTCGTTGTTCGGCCTTGGCCTTTCCGTCGAGTGGGCTTAGGTCGTCTGGAAGCACTTTCCCTGCTATCCGGCGGCGAGTTGGATATTTTGGTGACAGTTGGGGATATTATAACTCAGCAAATTTATCTTATGGAAAAATTCGATCCTGACGGAGACCGGGAGGTTATGCCCTCAGGATGGGTTTTCATAGATGAGGTTGATTCTCATCTGCATCCCCAATGGCAACAAAAGGTATTGCCGTTTTTGTCGGACTTGTTTCCGACCATCAACTTTATGGTGACAACCCACAGTCCTTTTGTGCTGAGATCATTGCCAAAAGACAAATCAATGGTGATTCGCCTTCCGGATGGCGAAGTGTTTGACGAAGATTTTTCATCATGGCGGATTGACGATATTTTGGATGTTGTCTTCAATGTGCCGTCGCTCTGGTCCGAAGAGGTGGAGGAACAATTGAACCTGCTTCAAAACTGTCTGTCGGATACAGACAAGCAGGAAAAAGCTGTGGAGATTTATTCGGAACTGGCGAACCGGAGCAGTTCTTTACGTTCTGCATGCGACAGGCTTATTGCATTGTATGCTTCGCCGGAAATCCGGGACAGAATCAGTCTTCGGGAACAGGAAAATATCAGGGAAGAAGAGGTTTCAGTATGAGGCAGGTTGACCGTTCCTCTGTGAAAAATCCGGCCTGTCTTGCCCGTGATCTGTCCGGGGAAATTGTAAAAATCCGAGAAGGCGGGAAAGCGCGTACCGATATATACCGGCATGATGATGTGGTGAGGAAGTTGCGGCTGCTGTATCTGGACAAATGCTTTTTATGCGAAAAATTTGTCGGGGAAAAAGGCGAGGTGGAACATTTTTTGCCGTGGCACAAAGAATTCCCCGAACGTGCTTATGACTGGGAGAATCTCAATCTTTCTTGCAAGGGCTGCAACCGGCGGAAAAGAAAAAAACCTTATCGGGTTCCGGCCAATTCCAATCAGGCCGCAACCAAGACAGTTTTGATAGATCCGTCAGATCCGCCATTCGGATGTGATGTTGAGGAACTGATCGGATTTGACAAACATCGAGAAGCCGTCTCAGCCGGCAAAGAATCTGACACGGATGAAGTGCAATGCACTTTGAAATTTCTCAATGATGCGATACCGCTGAAGAACAGGAATCGGCGTTGGGATGAATTTGTGGAAATCGTGTTCCAAAGTGACTGCAAATCGGTTTGGTGGGAATTTCGCGACATGCGTTCAATAAATCCGGATGAATGGCATGACAATGAATTTGCTCAGAAAATTTCAGCCCTTGAACGTGCAGATGCACTCTGTGGAAGGTTTCTGAGCAAAAGATCACCTTTTTATACATGCATGAAATATGCTGTGTCTGAGTTTTTCCGTTTGTCAGTGAAGGACTTCAGACGCATGAGCAGTGCTTACAGAAAATTCAAAGGCTTGCCCGCTTATTTCTGAAACATCGGCGAACTTTGGGAAAGTCTTGTGAGATAAACAACAAACGAATCTGGACAAACGAAAGGAATGAACGAATGGCCAGTGTAGCAGAGAAAATACAGGAACTGAGGGATAAGGAACAGAAGGTCCTTCAGATGGGCGGCGAAAAAGCCGTTGAAAAGCAAAAATCCAAACCCGGCAAAATGAGCGCGCGGGAACGGATGAATTGCCTCTTTGATTCCGGAACCTTCCGGGAACTTGATATGTTTGTCACGCACCGCTGTGTCAACTTCGGCATGGAAGACGTGGAGATTCCCGCTGACGGCGTGATCACGGGGCATGGGCTGGTGGATGGCAGGCCGGTGTTCGCGTTTGCACAGGACTTCACGGCACGCGCCGGCAGTCTCGGTGAGATGCATGCCAAGAAAATTTGCAAGGTCATGGACATGTCCCTCAAAGCCGGCGTTCCATTTGTGGGAATGAACGACTCTGGCGGCGCGAGAATTCAGGAAGGGGTGGACGCTCTTTCGGGCTACGGCCAGATTTTCTATCGCAACTCCGTGGCTTCGGGCGTGATTCCTCAAATTTCAGCGATCATGGGACCCACAGCCGGAGGTGCGGTTTATTCCCCGGCCATGACCGACTACATCTTCATGGTGAAGAACACCAGCTATATGTTCATCACCGGGCCAGAGGTCATCAAATCCGTGACCGGCGAGGAGATCAACTTCGAAGACCTGGGCGGTGCCATGGCCCACAACGAAAAGAGCGGCGTGGCCCATTTCGCATGCGAAAGCGACGAGGATGCCATCAGTCAGATCAAACGCCTGCTCTCCTACCTGCCGTCCAACAACATGGATGATCCGCCCGTGGTTCCCACAGGCGACGACCCCGGACGCATGGCTCCGGAACTGGACAGCATCATCCCGGACAATCCCAACCAGTCATACGACATGAAGGATGTCATTCGCTCCATCGTGGACAATGGCGAAATATTCGAACCCCATGAATACTATGCCCAGAACATCCTCATCTGTTTTGCCAGACTGAACGGGCGGAGCATCGGCATCATTGCCAATCAGCCCAATGTCATGGCCGGATGTCTGGATATCAACGCCTCGGACAAGGCTTCCCGTTTCATTCGCTTCTGCGACGCGTTCAATGTTCCCATGCTCACCATAGCGGACGTTCCCGGATATCTGCCCGGAAGCAATCAGGAATGGGGCGGCATCATCCGCCACGGTGCGAAACTGCTCTGGACATACTCCGAAGCCACGGTTCCCAAGATGCTGCTCGTGACCCGCAAGGACTACGGCGGCTCCTATCTTGCCATGTGTTCCAAAGACCTGGGTGCGGATATGGCCTTTGCATGGCCCACCGCACAGATCGCGGTCATGGGCGCGGCCGGCGCGGCCAACATCATCCATCGGAAAGAAATCAAAGGCGCTGACGATCCCGCAGCAAAACGGGAGGAAAAGATTGAGGAATACGACGACCTTTTCTCCAATCCCTACTGCGCGGCGAACAGAGGCTATATTGACGCGGTGATCATGCCCAGCGAATCACGGGCCCGGCTCATCGAAGCCCTTGAGATCATGTGTACCAAACGGGAACTGAGACCGCCCAAGAAACACGGGAATATTCCCCTGTAGTTTTGAAATTCGAAACTCGAAGTTCGAAACCGGTTTCCAAACGGAGATTCCAAATGGATAATACTGAAAAGAAAATAAGCGCGGCCATTGCAGCGGTGATGAGCTACATTCAGACCGATGAAGAGGCGATCTGCGCGGCAGGCATGATGGCCGCACCCCCGGTAGCGGCCGCACCAGCGCCCTCGGCTCCCATGAATCTGTGGGCCATCAGCGGGCGCCAGTCCATGATGCAGACACGCAACCTGATGCAGATGCGGGCGTTCAAATAATTGAAGATTGAATCATTGTGCAGGAAGACCCTGCACTCCGACAAAACTGAAAAACCGAAAAATATTGAAGATTGAAAGATCGGAGTCAGAAATCTCAGAGATCAGTCTTCAGTTTTATATGAGAGGAGAATAAAATGAGTGATCATACTCAGGTGAAAATGACGGAAATGAACTATGACAAGGATCGGCCCAAAGCTGAAAATCCTGTGAAAATAGAAGACCTGAGTCTTCGTGACGGACATCAGTCCCTTTTTGCCACAAGAGGCAGAACAGAGGATATGATCCCGGTTGCCGAAATGATGGATGAGGTGGGTTTCTGGGCAGTGGAAACCTGGGGCGGAGCGACCTTCGACACCATGCACCGCTTTCTCAACGAGGATCCCTGGGAAAGACTCCGCACCCTGAAACGCTATTTCAAAAAAACGCCCTTTTCCATGCTGCTCCGGGGCCAGAACCTGGTGGGATACCGCAACTATGCCGACGACGTGGCAAAACCCTTTGTGGAAAGAGCCGCAGCCAACGGCATGGATGTCTTCAGAACATTTGACGCGCTCAACGATTACCGCAACTTCGAAACTGTAGTTCCGGCCATCAAGTCCTGCGGAAAACATTTTCAGGGCTGCATCTGCTACACCATGACCGAACCCAGACTGGGCGGTGAGGTTTACAATCTGGACTATTATGTGAACAAAGCCAAAGCGCTGGAGGACATGGGCGCGGACAGCATCTGTCTCAAAGACATGGCCGGTCTGCTTGCGCCTTACGACGCGTATGAGGTCATCAGGGCCATGAAAGCCGCTGTCAAAGTCCCGATTCATCTGCACAGCCATTTCACTTCGGGCATGTCTCCCATGACCCACCTGAAAGCCATTGAGGCCGGCGTTGACATCATTGACACCTGCATGTCGCCCTATGCCTACCGCACCTCCCACGCGGCACTTGAACCGCTGGTCATGAGTCTGATCGGAACCAACAGGGACACAGGATTTGACATCAAACTGCTCGCCAAGATCAACGAGACTCTGGAAAAAGAGGTCATGCCCAAGTACCGTTATCTGTTGGACGACACCAAGCTGTCAATCATTGACATCAATGTGCTGCTCCATCAGACTCCGGGCGGAATGCTCTCCAATCTGGTCAACCAGCTCAGAGAGATGGACGCGCTGGACAAGATTGACGAAGTTTACAAAGAACTCCCCAGAGTGCGGAAGGAACTGGGACAGATTCCGCTGGTCACGCCCACGAGTCAGATTGTGGGCATTCAGACCGTCAACAATGTGTTGTTTGACGATGAAAACGAGCGTTACAAGATGATCACGGGTCAGGTCAAAGACCTGTGCTACGGTCTGTACGGCAAAACCGCGGTTCCCATTGATGCGGAAATCCAGAAGAAAGCTCTCAAAGGTTATGCCAGAGGCGAAACCCCCATCACCTGCCGTCCCGCGGAGGTTCTGGAACCCGAACTGGAGAAAGCTCAGGAGGAAACCAGGGGCCTTGCAGTGGATTTGGATGACGAAATCCTTTATGCCATCTATCCCGTGACCGGAAAGCGTTTCCTGAAATGGAAATACGGCAAGGAAGATGTGCCGGACGAGGTGAGACCCATCTCTCTTGAGGAAGGCAATGCCAGAAAGGAACTGTCTGCCAAAGCATTCTCCGGCAAACTGAAACCCGAGCCGGAAAAAGAAGCTCCGGAAAAAGGCGAAAACCTCCGCACCTTCAACGTATTTGTTGACAAGGATTATTTCGAGGTGGGCGTGGAGGAAGTGGGCGGAACCCCGATCATCAACTATGTCCAGCAGTTGCAGGCCCAGATGCCCGCGGCTCCCATGGCTGTGGCACCGGTTGCCGCGCCCGCACTGGCTGCCGCGCCTGCACCGGCTGCCGCGCCCGCACCGGCTGCCGCATCCAAACCCGCAGCCGCGCCTGCGCCTGCCGGTGATGTGGACGGCACACCGCTTACCGCACCCATGCCCGGCATGATCGTCAAATATGAAAAGAAGGTCGGCGATGCCGTGAGCGAAGGTGAAACTGTGGTGATTCTGGAAGCCATGAAAATGGAGAACGCGCTTCCCGCTCCCACAGACGGAACCATCAAGGCCATCAACTTCGGCAAGGGTGAGAATGTCGCGAAAAATGACGTGCTGTGCGTTATTGGCTAAGAAGTGGGAAGTGGGAAGTGAGAAGTGAGAAATGGGAGATAATGCGGATGTGTGAAATTTCTCATTCCTTGCTTCTCCTCCATATTGATCAAAAGGAGAATTTATGAAGATTCATGAATATCAGGCAAAAGAGTTGTTCAAAAAATATAATGTTCCCATTCCCGAAGGCGGTGTCGCGTTCACTCCGGAAGATGCGCTCGGGGTGGGCAAAGCGCTGGGTGGATATCCGGTGGTGGTGAAAGCCCAGATTCATGCGGGGGGACGCGGAAAAGGCGGCGGTGTCAAACTTGCCCGGTCCGAGGATGAAGTGAAAAGCATTGCCGGCGAAATCATCGGTATGAATCTGGTGACCCACCAGACGGGCCCCGAGGGCAAAGAAGTCAAAAAGGTGCTGGTGGAGCAGGGCCTGAACATTGACAAAGAGCTTTATCTGAGCATCATTACAGATAGGGCCACCGCGAACATCGTGATCATGGCGAGCGAAGCAGGCGGCATGGACATTGAGGAGGTTGCCGACAAAACGCCTGAGAAAATCATCAAGGTTCATATCAATCCCCTTCTGGGCATCGAAGCCTATCACTGCCGGGAAGCCGCATTCGGTCTGAACATGTCCCCCGCGGTGATGAAGGCGTTCATTCCCATGCTCAGAAACCTCTACAAACTTTTTGTGGATTACGACTGCTCCCTGCTGGAGATCAATCCCCTCGTGATCACCAAAGAGGAAACCGTGGTCGCACTGGATGCCAAAGTCAATTTTGATTCCAACGCACTGTTCCGCCACAAAGACATTCTCGAATACCGGGATATTGACGAAGAGGATCCGCTGGAAGTCGAAGCCTCCAAATACAACCTCAACTACATCAATCTGGACGGCAACATCGGAAACATGGTCAACGGCGCGGGTCTGGCAATGGCGACCATGGACATCATCAAGCTCGCGGGCGCAGAGCCGGCAAACTTCTTGGACGTAGGGGGCGGAGCGAGTGCTGAGATGGTGGAGAACGGCTTCAGAATCATTCTCAGCGATGAGAATGTCAAAGGCATTCTCATCAATATCTTCGGCGGCATTCTGCGCTGTGACATACTTTCCGAAGGCGTTGTGGAAGCCGCCAAAAAAGTCGGTCTCAATATTCCCGTGGTGGTTCGCATGGAAGGCACCAATGTCGAGGAAGGCAAACGCATTCTCTCGGAATCCGGGCTTGACCTGATCTCAGCCGCTGATATCAGAGACGCGGCCCGGAGAGTTGCGGAAATCTATCAGCGCGGAATCTAAGTGGTTGGTGGACAATTCACAACCCACAAAATACGAGGAATACAAAATATGAGCATATTTGTAAATAAAGAGACCCGCCTGCTGGTTCAGGGAATCACGGGCAAGGAAGGACAGTTTCACACCCGCCAGTGCGTTGCCTACGGTACGCAGGTTGTGGCCGGTGTCACCCCGGGCAAAGGCGGCCAGAAAATGGATGAGGTGCCTGTGTTCAATTCTGTGAAAGAAGCGGTAAAAGAGACCAGTGCAAATTGCAGCATGATCTTTGTTCCCCCTCCTTTTGCAGCGGACGCTATCATGGAATCCGTTGATGGCGGTGTTGATCTCATTGTCGCTATCACCGAGGGCATTCCGGTGCTGGATATGATGAGGGTCAAGAACTATATGGCGGACAAAAATGTGCGTCTCATCGGCCCCAACTGCCCCGGCATCATCACGCCCGGAGAATGCAAGATCGGCATCATGCCCGGTGTCATCCACAAACCCGGCGGTCCCATCGGCGTGGTCTCCCGCTCCGGGACCCTGACCTACGAGGTGGTGCATCAGCTCACCCAGCAGGGCATTGGCCAGACGACCTGCATCGGCATTGGTGGCGATCCGGTGAACGGCACCAATTTCATTGACTGTCTGGACGCGTTCCGGAAAGACCCGGACACAAAGGGCATTGTCATGGTTGGCGAGATCGGAGGCACGGCTGAGGAAGAGGCCTGCGACTTCATCAGACAGAATGTGGACAAACCGGTTGTCGGCTTTATCGCCGGACTGACCGCACCTCCGGGACGCCGCATGGGACACGCCGGCGCTATCATCAGCGGTGGCAGCGGCACGGCCCAGGGCAAACTGGCAGCGATGCGGGAAACCGGCATCCATGTCTGTGAGGACCTCGGCACATTCGGCGAACTCTGCGTCAAAGCTTTTTCGTAAAAAAGGGTCAAGGGTTGAAGGTTGAAGGATTGAGTAAAACCGGGCAAACTGCGTTCTTAACCCTTTGCCCTTTGCCCTTAACCCTTAATCCTTAACCCTTAACCCTTCCAGTCTCCGCTTCTGCTTCGAGATCATCGCCAAGGAAGCCCCCTCCCTTTCCGGGGCGGAACTCCGCATTGAAGAAATTTCCGTGATCGCACGATGCAGGGACTGCGACACCCAATGGACCATCACCGACCCGGCTTTTGTCTGCGAGGAGTGCGAGAGCGGAAGTTTGGAAATCATCTCCGGACGGGAGTTGGATATTGAGTCCATTGAGCTTGCAGAGGAGTGAAATCTCATGATCAACATTTCTGCATCACCACCTGAGACCGTCCTTATTCTTCTGGCCCAGGGACTGAAATGCCAATACGACACATTGAAGAATAACCATTCAGTCGTGCGGCAAAGGAAGACAGATTTGGATACCAACCTCACCTCTGTCCACTGTCAGAAAGTATATTAATACATTTGCTTTGGAAGAAAATTCTGATTAAGGGTGGTCCAAGTCCCTATTCATGGGACTTTTATCCGGGATGAGGTCACCAATCAAAGGATGAGGCATGTCTCGCAATAATATCATTTATTCCATCAACAAGTTCCTCTCCGCCGTACTCAGAGACAAATGCTCCCGATATATTTGCCGATTCCGTTTTAACCCTTTGGCACATGGCCTCGGCAATTGCGAGGACAAACCGGGGCCTGACTCCGATTCCTTCCGCAAATCGTTCCCAGTGTCTTTTCCGGGTCCGTTTATAGCGGTTTTCCTTGCCGATCTTCATGGACATCTTCTGTGAGAGTTCGGGATACACAAGGGTTGACATGAGGTCGTAGAACGGGGCAAGACATGTTTTCCCGTGCCTGAACAGGAGAGATATGTTTTTCGCATGTGCATCAGCGTTTCCGATCAGAAAGTTGAAAATAACCCAGGCGATAAAATTTTTTCTGTCTGCAATCGGCTGTGTGCCGAACTTCTGTAACAGGGAAAAACAGCCTGACAATCCCGGACCTCCCTCGCTTTCGTATTTCTGATCCGGCAGATATCCCATTGCCTGACAGAAATCCTCCTGATGGATGCGTGAGACATTCTGGTCCGCATCTCTTGCTCTGTCATAGCGCTCGACCACATACGCAACATTCTTTTCGCTCTTCCAAATATAACACCCGGGAACCGGAATTCCCGCTGCCCTGGCAAGTCTCATGCAGAACGCCTCATTCTGCACGGTCCCCTCAAAATATCGGTTAGGGGGTTTGATGATATGGGAACTCGGCATATTCCCTGTCGGAAGAAAATATTCACCGTCTTTTATGAAAACCGGGAGTTTGTCCTGGGCACCCGCAAGGGAAAGACGAAGCTCCTTCCGGTGAATCAGAAGCGGCCTGCCTGTGTCCTTCTCCGTCATTGAATCAAGTTCATCCTGGGAAATCCGGCTGTATCCGCCTTTTGTATCCAAAACGACACCTTCCGGCAGAACAGAGACAGCCCCCGCACATTCCCCGCCGATCTTTTCGAGAAGGGCCATGTCATTTTTTTCGGAAACGCTGACGAACCTGGCAATAACTGTCCGAATATCGCCCTCGGGAAGCAGATTGGAAAAAAACGGACGGGCAGACGCTTCCCCGAAAGGCGCCTCTCTGAGCGGAAGCGACAGTGAAAGCGGATGCGCGTCCGGGGTTCCGAGATATTTCCGATGGTATTGAAAAACAAATCCTCTTTTTTTGTCAGACCCCAGTGTGCCGACCGGTCTGTTGTTCAGGAACACCTGAAGTTTTTTCATAAATCTTCCCTGTGAGTGATCGTTACCAAAAAGCCGAATGCCTCCAGAACATGCAGGACCTTGCCCACCTGAAGCGTGGGTTTCCCGTTCTCAAGTTCCGACATGAAACGGATGCCCACATTGCACAGCCCCGCCGCATCCGCCTGCGTGAGACCGTACTCTTTGCGTTTCATTCTGATGATATGCCCGATTTTTTTTATGTCATTCATAATATTCCCGTTCAGGAAAATTTATGCAATCCTGTGACTGTCATGCCATTTTTTCCCGTTCGGGAATATTATATGTCTGATCAGTGCAAAGTCAAGGATTTATTACCGAACGGGAATATCAAGGGTGCAATCAAAAGTGATCCGCCAGTTCCAAAAAGCCCGGACACGCCCTGAACAGACAAAACTTAATTCACCCCTTGATTTTAATCCCTATATATGATAAGAGATTTTCTGATAGAACATGGTTCTCTGTCAGATAAAAAAAAGCATATTCATATGGAAAAAATTAATGACCGCATATTTCATCAGACGTTTCCTGCTGATCATACCGACATTCATCGGCATCACAATCATGGTGTTCACCATAACCCGTTTTGTTCCGGGCGGCCCAATTGAGCGCATTATTGCCCAGGCCCGTCAGATGCAGGGGAGCATGGGAGGAGATTCTGTGCAGGGAAATCAGCCGCTTTCCGAGGATCAGATTGAGGAACTGAAAAGATATTACGGCTTTGACAAACCCGTGCTGATCAGTTATTTTATCTGGCTGGGCAGGGTGCTGACCGGTGATCTGGGAACTTCCACCCGATATTATGATCCAGTATGGGAAATGATCAGGGAACGCATTCCCATATCCCTGTATTTCGGGGTGATTACCATGATGCTGGTATATGGGGTGTGCATTCCTCTGGGAATCGCAAAGGCCGTCAGGCATAAAAGTGCTTTTGACAATGTGTCATCGCTGATTGTTTTTATAGGCTATGCCATTCCCGGATGGGTGGTGGGTGTGATGCTGCTGCTGATGTTTGCATCACAATGGGAATTTTTCCCCCTTGGCGGGCTGATGAGCGATGATTTTGAGGAACTGTCGCTGATTCGGCAGGCCCGGGATATTGTATGGCACACAATTCTGCCTCTGACCGCCTATGTTGCAGGCTCGTTCACGGTGATGACTTTTCTGATGAAAAACACACTCATGGACAATCTGGCGGCCGATTATGTCCGCACAGCCATTGCAAAGGGGCTGCCTTTTGGAAAGGCCGTTTTCAGACACGCGCTCAGAAACAGCCTGATTCCCATTGCCACCCATTTCGGCAATAACATCTCCGTTATTCTCACCGGGTCATTTCTCATTGAGAAAGTTTTCAACATTGACGGCATGGGGCTGCTGGCCTATGAATCGGTGCTGGAGCGGGATTATCCGGTGGTGCTGGGCATATTGGTCATATCCTCCCTGTTGCTGATGATCGGCAATATTCTGTCGGATATCTGTGTGGCCATCACAGACCCCAGAGTGCAGTTTCGGTAAATTTTACAGAAGAAGTTAAGGGTTAAGGTGATTTTTGGAAACCCTCAGCACCCTTAATCTTAACACCCTTAAAACCTTCTCAAAGGGTCAGAAATGTATTATTTTTTTAAAAAGGCGCTTTCAGCATTTTTTTTCCCGATGCCTTTGTGTATCGGAGTTTCATTTCTCGGACTGTATTTAATCTGGCGTACCGGAAATCAGAAAACCGGGAAAATCCTTGTCTCCGCCAGTGTGCTGTCCCTCTATCTGCTGAGTTCGGGGCCCGTGTCTCATATCCTTCTTGAACCGCTTGAAAAACAGTATTCTTTTGACCAGTCTGAAAAAACGGTGAATTTCATCATTGTGCTCGGAGGCGGATATATTTCAAATCCCCGACTCCCTGTAACCAGTCAGTTAAACGCCTTTTCATTGTCGCGCCTGCAGGAAGGTGTCCGACTCCATCGGGAAAACCCGGGAAGCAGGCTTGTTTTTACGGGTGAGGGATGTTCCGGAGGCATGGCCCGTGTGGCAAAAGCCATCGGCGTGAACAAAAAATATATTATTGTCGAAAGCAAATCCGAGGATACAAAGGATGAGGCCATTAACTCAAAAAAAATTGTCGGGAATGCGGAATTTATCTTGGTCACCTCAGCCTCCCATATGCCCAGGGCCATGGCATTGTTCAGGAAACAGGGACTGAACCCCATCCCCTTTCCCACAGGCCATCTGCTCCGGGGAAATCAGAAGGTGAGTCTGAGCCTGCTTCTTCCAAGCTCGCACGCCCTTTACAGGTCGGAAAGAGCTTTTCATGAATACATGGGACTGCTATGGGCCAGACTGAGGGGGCAAATATAAGCGGGGATTTTCAATTTTCAATTTGAAGCAGCGAATATCGCCGAGTCTGCCCGCCCGGGAAAAAACCAGGATATCTCTGCCATGTGCGGTTAATCAATGTTAAAAAAAAGAAACGGTTGACCTGATCGGAAATTCGGTTTATTGTCAGCAGATGGTGAAATGCTGAACCGAAGACCTCCTGAACCGAAGACCCCTGAACCGAAGACCTCCGAGGTTTTGAAAACCTCGGAGGTCTGGACCGGGATTTATAATTTTCTATGTGAGAATAAGTGAGAAACATGAAATGCTTTCCTGCAAAAAACCGCTTTTTTCTTATGGCAATTCTTTTTCTCTGGATTTCCCCTGCATTCGGTGAGCAAGAGAAAAATCTGAGAACCGTTGTTGTCGAAGAGGGGCAGAATGTGAGGGAACTGGCAGATGCGTATCTGGGAGATCCTGACCTCTGGGGTGAAATCCTACGGGTGAATCATCTGAATTCCCCTGCCGATGTGAAACCGGGCATGATTTTGCAACTTCCCCCGGATATTATCAACAAAGCCAGAAATGAGCTTGCCAAGGCCCGGGAATCCGTAGACGAGGCATCCAGGGCCGGAGCCAAAATTTTTGCGCCGGCCCTTATTGCCGAAGCCATTCAACTGCATAACGATGCTCTTGCCAAACGAAAGGCGGGAGACTGGAATGCCTGTTTCAGTCTGGCCGGACAGGCATCGGAAAAAGCAGGGGAGGCGGTGGAAAGAAGTCAGGATCAGGGAGGTCTGGCAGGCGAGGCCATCCTCACGGAACGAAAAGGCAGAGTGCAAAGCAGAAAACCCTCTGATCAGTTGTGGAAAGACCTGCCGCTTTATTTTCCGCTGGTGGAGGGGGAGAGGGTCCGCACTCTGTCGGAATCCTATGCCGAAATCCGGTTCAGAAAGGGAGAGCGGATTCAGCTCACCGAAAATTCCCAGATCGTCATCAGCAAAATGCGCGGTGACACAGGAAAGAACAAAGAGGAGAAATCCAGTGTCAGCCTGATCAAAGGGGATGCCTTTGTCTTACTGGAGGGAAAGAATCAGCCTTTTGTCCGGGACAAGGACAGAGCCTCCGTACACCGCGGAAAGATGCTGGCTTCCCCCAGACTCATTTCGCCGGTCAACGGAACCACTGTGCTTTTCAGTGCTGATCTCCGCCATATTCATCTTGAATGGGAGGGAATTCCAGATGCGGCGGCCTACTGGCTGGAAATCGCCTCGGACAGAAGCTTTGAAAATATCATTCTCAGTCAGCGGGCAATCAAACAGACACATTTCAGACAGGAGATAAAACTGAAAGACGGGGTTTATTACTGGCGGGCCGCGGCGGTGAACATTCAGAGTTTTCCGGGAATCAACAGCAAAGAACGTTTTTTCAGGGTTGTCAACGACAACATCCCGCCCTATGTCATCATTCTTTCTCCCATATCAGATGAGATACTGACGGATAATCCTGTGCGTGTTCTGGGAGAGATTGAGCCGGGGGCGGTTCTGTCCCTGAAAGGCAGAAGCATTGATATCCGGCGGAACGGCTCCTTCAGCTTTGAATATCCTCTGACAAAGGGCCGGAACAATATTCTTCTGGAAGCAGAGGATATGGCCGGAAACATCACCCGTCTGAGCCGTTCCCTTGTTTTCTCACCAAATACGGACGTGCCCATCCGCTATGACGCGGGGCTGCCGCTGATCGCCCCCAGGCATTTTATCACACGCGACAGGGCTTTTCATCTGAGCGGTGAGACCGAACCCGGATCCGGCATTGCAGTTCATGCCTCGGAAAACACCCGTTCCATGCTGATGCAGCCCGGATGTTTTGCAGATGACAAAGGCCGGTTCAGGCTCAATCTGTCTCTGGGGGATGGCAAAACAGAATTTGTCCTTTTGGTAAGCTCCCTGGGCGGTCATGTGACCCGTGACACCTTTATTGTGGAAACAGATCGTCAGCCTCCGGAAATCCGGCTTGGCAGGGAACCGCCGTCCGTGTCAGTTGTTCAGAGAATTCGCCTGTATGGGAATATTTCTGAGAAAAGTTTCATTTCCCTCAATGACAAGTCTTCCCCGCACATGGGAGACAGTTTTGATGAGAGTGTCGAACTTAAACCGGGTGTCAATTTCATTCGGCTCACTGCACGGGATCAGGCAGGCAACCTCGGGTTCTGGGAAAAGAGCATTGTTTTTGACCGGAAACCGCCGATATTTTCAGCTTTCACATCATCTCCTGATATGGCTTTGGGAGGAGAAAGCCTGAATATCGGCGTATCGGCTGAGGATGAATCCGGTCTGAAAGTCCTTGCGGAATTTGAAATCCGTGTGGGGGAATATGCCCATACGGGTTTTCTGAGACTGAACACCGCCACCCGGATTTATCAGGGAACTGTCAGGCTTCCCAAGCAGGCCGCAGGCAAAGTGGAACTGAGCTATGTGAAATTGTCGGATTATGTTGGCAATGAAAAAGCATATGATCTCCGGTGAGGCGGATAATTCTGATTAAAGGGAGTTCCCAAGAAATGATATACCCGAAAAACCCCTCCTCCAAAGAGGGAATTGCAACGCAGGGCCACTGAAAAATTCCCCTTGACTTTTGGGCGAGCTCAGTAGAGCCGTCGAACGAGGGGACTAAATACTTCATCCCATAAATAATGTCCGGGTTGTTTGGAGTGGCACAATTTTTCAAACTGTGCCTGAACAAATTGCAAATCTGTTTTACATTTGTTTCACATTCACATTGTTTTGAACAAATTGCAAATTTGTCTTACACCTGTCTCACATTTGCATCGTTTTGAAACAAATTGCAAATTTGTCTGACATCGGATTATTGCTCATTCTACCCGGGTATTATTTCTGAGACGGATCGCTAAGGTGATGTCGGTATGGGCCAGTTTGTTTTTTGAGAAACCTCATAACAGGACTGTCATTCCGGGAATATGACAGCGGATCGGACAGATATCCGTTCAATCCCTAAATCCGGTGTCATATCCGCCTGTGACCGCAAATGCCGCAAATATGCAGCCCATCCCCTGAATTCAGGGAAAAATTGAAATTCGGAACTCGAAACAAAATATAAAGGAGTATTCCGTTGAAAGTTGTCATCGTAGGTGCGGGCGAGGTGGGGTTTCACATTGCAAGCCGCCTTGCTGTCGAAAATAAGGACGTTGTTGTCATTGACAATGATCCGAACGCCATCCGCCGCGTTTCGGACAACATAGATGTTCAGGTGATCCGCGGGTCAGGAAGCAGTCCCGCTGTGTTGGAAGATGCGGGCATCAAAAACGCGGAAATCCTTCTTGCCGTGACAAACCGGGATGAGACCAATCTGGTGGCATGTCTTGTTGCGGATATTATTGCTCCCACCATAAAAAAACTGGCCCGGATACGGGATGCGGATTATGAGAAATATCATGCCAAATTTCGGACTGAGGCTCCTCATATCACCACCATCATCAATCCGGATGTTGAGGTGGTGCGAACCATTGAGAGATTCATGAGTGTGCCGGGTGCGGTGGATGTGGGGGAGTTTGCCGAAGGACATGTCAGGCTGGTTGGCATACAGTTGGACAAAGATGATCAGCAGATGACGGGTATTCCTCTCATCAAACTTCCGGAAAAAACTGGCAGGGCAATTCCCCTTATTGCCGCAATTGTCAGGGATGAGAAACTGATTATCCCCACGGGAACAGACAGGCTGTCTCCTGGTGACACGGTTTATTTTATCACCAAGGACGACGATCTTCTGGACACCCTCAAAATTTTCAACAAGTACAAAGCTCCGATTCGGCGTGTGCTGATTATCGGAGGCGGGCGTATCGGATTCAAACTGGCATCCCTGCTTGAGGAGAGCTCACTTCATGTGAAAATCATTGAAAAAAGAGCGGAGCGATGCACGGAGCTTGCCGAAAAGCTGAACAAAAGCGTGGTGCTCTGCGGAGACGGCTCGGATCGGGAACTGCTCAGGGAAGAGAACATTCAGGATATTGATTTGGCTGTCACGCTCACCAGTGACGAGGAAACCAATATTCTGGCCTCCCTGCTTGCCAAACGAATGGGCGCCAAAAAAACCATCACAATGATCAGCAAGCTCAGTTACCTGCCGCTCATGTCCGCCATCGGCATTGAGCAGGTGGTGGATCCGAGGCTGTCTGCCATCAACACCATTTTGCAATATATCCGCAGGGGGAAAGTGCTTTCAGCCAAATCCATCAAAGGAGAGGAAGCCGAGGTCATGGAGGCCGTGGCTCTGCCGTCCTCGGACATTGTGGGCAAGCCCCTGAAGGATATTTCCATGCCCAAGGGTGTGCTGCTGATCAGCATCATTCATGAAAACAACGTCACCATTCCTTCCGGCACAAGTGTGATCGAACCCGATGACCGGGTGGTCATATTTGCAAGAAGAGATGCCATTCCCAAACTGGAAAAAATTCTTGAAGTCAAATTGGACTATTTCTGATCATCCTGTTCTTAATCTTCAGATTGAGAGCAAGTTAAGATTAAGAAAGGATGGTCTTCATTTCTTCCAGAAATACTGCCGGAAAGTGAGAAAAAAAGAAACAAAAACAAAAATGAAAATTCCCACTTCCCATTCTCATTTCTCATTTTTTTATTTAAGAGGAATTTTCTATGCGTTGGCGATATATTTTTCATGTTATCGGAATATTGTGTTTTTTTCTGGGGCTGTTCATGATCCTGCCGCTGCTGACCGGACTTGTTTACGGAGACCCGTCTGTGATGCCCTTTGTGAAGGCCATGAACCTGACGCTCATCGCGGGCGTGGTGATCTGTGTATGTTTCAGAGGAGTGAGAACAGACCATATCAGTCCCCGGGAGGGCATGGCCATTGTTGCTCTGGGCTGGACAGCCGTGGGTCTGTTCGGTGCGCTGCCCTTTTATTTCACTGGCGGCGAGTTCGGCACTTTTGTCAATGCCTTTTTTGAGTCCGTGTCCGGATTCACCACCACAGGT
>Ga0233403_10000340_pt1 | contig 22149 bp, 15 predicted proteins | sample Na_oxic_1_MG_FD_179866 | JGI IMG/M metagenome (GOLD analysis project Ga0233403, IMG submission 179866) | Seawater microbial communities from Saanich Inlet, British Columbia, Canada - Na_oxic_1_MG | ecosystem: Environmental > Aquatic > Marine > Inlet | place: Canada: British Columbia | collected...
ACTGATAACTGATAACTGATAACTGATAACTGATAACTGATAACTGATAACTGATAACTGATAACTGATAACTGATAACTGATAACTGATAACTGATAACTGATAACTGATAACTGATAACTGATAACTGATAATTGATAATTGATAATTGAAAAAAAGGAGGATTTTAATGAGTCAATCTTGGTTTGTCACCGGTACTGATACTGAAATTGGTAAAACCTGGTGTACTTTAGCATTAATCCAACATTTTAAAAATCAAGGGTTACGTGTTGCCGGCATGAAACCGATTGCCTCAGATTGTCAACACACGAAAGCCGGTTTAAGAAATAGTGATGCAGAACAAATTTTAAAATTGAGTGAGCTAGATGTGCCTTATGAATGGGTAAATCCTTATGCTTTTGAGCCACCTATTGCACCCCATATTGCAGCGAAACAAGCCGGTAAAATCATTGAAATAAAAGGTATTATTGAAAAATATCGGCCCTTAACTGAGCGATCCGATGTCGTTATTATAGAAGGGGTTGGTGGCTGGCGTTTGCCCATTAATGACACACAAAGCTTAAAAGATGTCGTATTAGCTTTAGAAGTCCCGGTGATTTTAGTCGTTGGTTTGCGATTAGGCTGTATTAATCATGCCTTATTGACTGCCGAGGCAATTGCCCGCGATGGTTGCACTTTAGCTGGTTGGATAGCCAATCCGATTGATCGACTTTTTAATGCAGTGGATTCAGTAGAAACGTTGAAAGCGCATTTAGGTGTACCACTTTTAGCAAGTTTGCCCTTTTTAGCGACAAAAGATATTTCACAACTCGCCGAGACGATGCAAAATACTAAAGAATTGAAATTCCATTGAATTTTATGGACTTCTCCCTCTTTCACATTTCTCCCATGTTTCGACAGAGCTCAACAAGCTCACCAACCGCCAACCAGGGTGAAGGGTAGGGTGTGCAGTTTGAGCTTTTTTCTAGGAATATTTGTCATGCTATATTTGTGTTCACGATCTCTCCCTCCCCCTAACCCCCTCCCGCTGGGAGGGGGACCGCCCGGTGGAGATTTCCAATTCATGAGAAATTAAAAATCATATATTATATAATAATTTATAATCTTTGCTAGGTAGCAGAAAAATGCCAATGAGCGGTCCCCCCTCCCAGCGGGAGGGGGTTAGGGGGAGGGAGAGATCATGGTTCTAAAAAATACCTCAAGAAGAAGAATGCGTAACATGAGTAATTATTTAGGAAAGATGTCTATTTCATTTCTAAGTCGTTTTCAAAACGAAATTGTTATTTTAAAAATTATTCAAATACCAATAGTTCGGACCGTTTTCAATAATTATTTTGATTTCATTGTGTCATTATAAACCTATCATTTCATGAAAAACAAAGAGTTAGCTAAAAACGGTCCGAACTATTGAAATACATTAAAGCGATGAAATTTACACCTAAACGCATTTTTAGCGTGATTTTTGTTCTAAGTTTGGTTGGCATTTTTGGATTTTGGTTTCATCACAACATAGCTGACGTTTTAAGAATGTTGTTACCAAATTATATAATAAAAAAAACGGTGAATGATGTTCTAACCAATGTTGGTGATAAGGCGAAAGAGCGTCTTTTACCTTGGTTTGAAACGGCAAAAGTGCCATATCCGCCACAACAGTTAGCATTATTAGGTTTTAAAGCCGAAAAACGATTAGAAGTTTGGGCAGAACAACAGACAACATGGTTATTTATACGAAGTTATCCTATTTTAGCAGCGAGTGGCATTGCTGGACCCAAATTACGTGAAGGGGACAGGCAAGTGCCAGAAGGGATTTATCGTATTAATTTTTTAAATCCTAATAGCCGCTATCATTTATCAATGCAAATTAATTATCCCAATGAGTTCGATCGTCGCAAAGCCGCTTTAGAAAATCGGACTGATTTGGGGGGCGAAATTTTTATTCATGGTAAAGCAGTTTCTATCGGCTGTTTGGCGATTGGAGATGAAGCGATTGAGGAATTATTTGTACTCGTGGCTACTATCGGAATAGATAAAGTAACTGTCATATTGGCACCACAGCAACATAAGCAAACGACTGATTTAAATGCGCCAATACGTCCTTGGGTTCCAGAATTATATAGTGACATCAGACAAGCTTTAGCTCAATTTAAGTAACTCATGTTACGCACAATGCTTCCAAAAAGCTTGATTCTTGTATTTCAAGAAAAATCTTTCCTAATTGAGGCTATATTTTGTGTTCACGATCTCTCCCTCCCCCTAACCCCCTCCCGCTGGGAGGGGGACTGATCGGTGGAATTTTCCTATTTTTTGGTAACAACAAGAAATTATTCTATTATTTTTATTTATTGTTTTAGCTAATCCATAGAAAAGTTCCACCGATCAGTCCCCCCTCCCAGCGGGAGGGGGTTAGGGGGAGGGAGAGATCGTGAACACAAATATAGCCTGAAAAAATACTTCAAAAAAAGCTCAAACTGCACAACCTAGAGAGAGGGGTAGTTGTCCTTCACTAAATCGGGAAACGCTGTACCAACTAATTAGGCAATTTTGGCAAGTTTTGTAAAGCACTTTGTAATGCTTCTTTGGGATATTCTTGATCGGTCAAGTCGCCACTGAGATATTTATCATAAGAACTCATATCAAAATGTCCATGTCCAGATAAAGTAAACAAAATAGTTTTTGGTTCGCCGCTGGCTTTACAAGCTAATGCTTCTGCAATAACTGCTTGAATGGCATGATTCGATTCGGGGGCTGGAACAATGCCTTCGGCTTTAGAAAACAGAATCCCGGCTTCAAACGTGGCTAATTGTGGAACTGCAACCGCTTCTAATAATCCTTCATGGCATAATTGCGAGACTAAAGCCGAATCGCCATGATAACGCAAGCCACCGGCATGAATTCCAGGTGGTACAAAATCATGTCCTAATGTGTACATTTGCATTAAAGGCGTTAAGCCTGCTGAATCGCCATAATCATAAGCATAATGTCCACGTGTTAAAGTGGGACAAGCGGTCGGTTCAACCGGTACCAAACGAATCTGTTTACCAGCCGCTTTATCCGCTAAAAATGGAAACATCATCCCACCGACATTGGAACCACCTCCACAGGGCGCGAAAATCACATCTGGATAATCATTCACTTTTTCCAACTGTTTGCGCGTTTCTAAGCCAATAACCGTTTGATGCAATAACACGTGATTTAAGACCGAGCCTAACGTATAATTCGTATCTTTGCGTGAAGCCGCCTCTTCCACCGCCTCCGAAATAGCAATACCCAATGACCCTGGACAATTGGGATCGATGGCTAAAGCTTGTTGGCCCGCTTTGGTTAACGTGGTTGGACTGGGTAATACTTCAGCACCCCAGGTTTGCATCATCGAGCGGCGAAATGGTTTCTGTTCATAGCTCACTTTCACCATGTAAACACGCACGTCTAAACCAAACATGCCCCCAACTAAAGCAATCGCAGAACCCCATTGTCCGGCCCCCGTTTCAGTGGTTAAGCGTTTAATGCCGGCGATTTTATTATAGTAAGCTTGGGCAACAGCTGAATTGGGCTTATGAGAACCTGCTGGACTAACCCCTTCATATTTATAATAAATTTTTGCCGGTGTGCCTAATTGAGCCTCTAAACGAAGGGCCCGATATAAAGGTGAGGGCCGCCACAACCGTAAGATTTCACGAACTTCTTGCGGTATCTCAATCCAACGGGTAGTAGAAACCTCTTGTTCTATCAAATCAGGAGGAAAAATAGCTCCCATCATGTCTGGCGTAATTGGCTTACCATCTGGGCCTAGGTAAGGTGCCGGTGGATTCGGCATATCAGCAATGACGTTATACCAATGGGTTGGTATTTCTGATTCATCTAAGAGTATTTTGTTGTTAGGCATCTGTTTTTCCTTTTTTTATCAAGAAAAATCCTCCCAATCCCTAGGATTAGGGGATTTGTTTTTTCCCATTCTCTTAACCGATTAAATTTACCGGTTGTCTAAAATAAATCGCCACTCACTATCAAAAGCCAAGTAGGAAAAATGTCTTTTTGTCTGCTTGCCACTCATGCTCATCTATAATTGAATCTACGTTACCGGCTGTAGCAAAAACGAAAAAAAATAGGGTGTCAATTAAAGCGGTAAATATTCTACATGGTTAATAAAATCTTGGGATTCTCCTAATTTTGCAATAATTTCCAAGTCATTGATGCAAGCCCCAATAGAAATGTGCAGTTGGTGAGCATAAATGATTCCTTGAAAGGATATCTCTTCTCGTTGTCGTTTAGTAGCTTCAACTAAAAAATCATCATCTTGAGTGAAAAGCACACGTTCCAATTCACCCGCCCGATCTAATAAGGCCGGATCACTTAATGTATTCGCTCCATCCTCATAAGCAGTGAGTACATCCACATCACATAGACGAAGTGCATTCGTAATAGCACGCGGTACTTGATGATCCATGTACAGTGCAATGGTCATTAAATCAACTCCTGTGCTTTTAATCGCGTCTTAATCGCTGAAGGAACACGATTTTTCTGAAGTTGATCAACAAATTTCAGCCGTCGTTCAATATCTTGCTCAACTTCTGCTTGATGATCGCAATAATAGGCAAGAGCTGAGTAAATTTGTCCTAGAGTCAAATGGGGATGCTGAAAGTGTATTTCTTCTGGACTCCAACCATAAGCGATTTTGTCTAATACTATTTCAACAACTTTTATCTTGGTACCCGCAATTATTGGTACATGATTTTCATCGAAGCTAATATGCTCATATCGTGTAGCAATAGATGGTTCAGAGTCGTGTTTGGATTCGTCGTTGCCAATTTTTGGTATTACTAAAGCCGGCACTTTTGCATCTTGAGCGATTGATTTAATAATAATTTGTTTTTTTTGGACCCGAACTTCAACTTCATCACCAACAGACAGTTGAAGTTGATTAAGAATCTCCTGAGTAAAAGGTAATCCTTGATGATTACCCCATTTTTGAATAACGGCTAACATAATGTCCCCCTCTTCTTAGGCAAAAAAACAACGCTTAGATGAAGTGTCAGGCTAAAAAAGGCCTCATAAAATAGCCATTTAATATAGTACAACGAATTTAGAAATTAACGAAATTATCCATTGGTTTAAAATGATCTCGCTTTGCTCGTTATTGCCTTTTACTTATTTAGCGTAGCACACCAAAGGTTCAAAATTCGTTGTATTGATTCAGATTTTTTCTAAAATAAATCGCCATTCGCTATCAAAAGCTTGTTTGTAAACTAAATAAATGCTACAGATAGAACCAAGGGCCGTTGCCGCTGAAATCATCAACATGACCACTATTTGATATTTAGCCGCTTCTACCAAATCTGCGCTGGTCCGGTCATCATCCCTGGAATAGCAACCGGCATTCTTCGCTATAAATCTCTCCTCTCGGAATAAAAATGGATCAATTTTTTAGTGCCAAAAAACCTCATTTTTATCAGTCCAGCGTAAGCCTAAATGAGGTGTAATTATAGATGATTCATTTAGATTCGCCGGCTTTGGTGATGAGCAATTCAAGTACATCCTCAGAAAGCCACAAACCCACAGCACGTAAAGATAATAATGCTTCGGTGACAGAGGAAATGATACCGCGTTGCTTTGCTAAAATAAAAAGCCCTCCAGTACCTAAGATTGGAATCTTCAACGCTTTGGCACATCGACGAGCTGCTAAATCATCTAACACAGCGTACACATTAGGAGAATTTAATGCAAAGCTTAAAACTTCACTTTCACCTTTCCCTAACTCTCGCTTTTTAATCCTATTTGGGATTTGCTCGACATTGACCCGTTGAATCCATTGTGCGTTGATAAGTCCATCAAAGGCAACATCGTGATACTTTTCATTGGTGACTTCTTCCCAAACAGCATTTGGTACCCAAATTGTATTAAATAATTGCGGTAGAATATAAATTTGATGGCTGCGGAATAGCACAATGAGAGGGGAAGCATCCATAATGACTTCTTCAACTCGCATTTTGTAATTCCTCATCTAAATCTTCTGCTGTATATTGAAAAGGGGAAACCTGAAAACGGGATAAAGCTAAGAGAAATTCTTCACGAGATAAACCGGTGATTTCGGCTCCTTTTTCTTGAGAAATCAATCCAAGTTCATACCATTTAGCCACTGCTGCCAATAATATTTCTTGCGTCATCAAGGAATGTCCGAGCGTGAATTGTGGACTATGTAATAATTCCTGTGTCAGCAAAATGACTTTGACCGGTTTTTTAAACCAATCGGTATAGGTTTCTGGAATTTTAATCATTCCATCCGTTGTATCATAATTAAATTCAATAGCTTGCATAATTATCTCCCGAATATATTGAATTTTTGAAAAAATTGAGATTTCTCATTTATATAGAAATTCCCGATTGAATAAAGTACATTTAATGTTATTTAAATCATTGATAATTAAATATTAAACTCTATAACTCGGTAACACAATAAAAAGGAGTGACGCTGGCGCGTCACGATTGGATTCCCACGCTGGCGCGTGGGAACCAGAAAAAAATTAACACTCTAGGGGTTAGAGGGATTTATATTTTCCAAGTTCCTAAAATAAACCGCCATTCACTATCAAAAGCTTGTTTGTAAACTAAATAAATGCTACAGATAGAACCAAGGGCCGTTGCCGCTGAAATCATTAACATAACCACAATCTGATATTTAGACGCTTCCACCGGATCAGCACCAGCTAACAATTGTCCAGTCATCATGCCAGGAATAGCAACCAATCCAACCGCACTCATTGAATTAATCGTTGGTGTTAAACCGGCAGCTAGGGCAGTGCGAATGCTAGGCAGTGAAACTTCCCAAGGCGTACCGCCAAACGCTAAAGCTTGATTGACTTCAGCAACACGCTTATTCATATCATCAAAAAAACGTTCTAGTGTCAAGGCAATACCATTCATTGAATTACCCAGTACCATGCCACCAATTGTGATCACATAACGCGGATCATACCAAGGCTCTACATGCACAATCAATCCCGTCACTGAAAATGTCACGATAACAGTGGATAAAAACACAGCAGTTAAAGTATTTAAATAAAGATGTGGCGGTTTATGCTTGATACGTTGGAGTAAAATTTGTGCGGTCATCAGCATCATGAATAAAAAGATACCTAATACTATCCATGCTGAATGAGTGGTAAATATCCAAGTGAGGACAAAACCCAGTGCAATTAATTGTAAATAGGTGCGTAGCGTTGCAATAGCCAGAGAACGTAACAGTCCAAGCGACAAAGCCAGAGAAACCATGCCCGCAACAACCATAAAAAGCGTGGCAAGCAATAATTCCAACCAACCGATAATAATTACTCCACTATTCATAGTATTTAGAGAAAAGCCCAAAGTTTCCAAAGCTAAAGCTTTGGACTCCAAATTTCCAAAGCTAAAGCTTTGGACTCCAAAACCTCGGTCTGGAGTCCAAAGCTTTAGCTTTGGATTTTATAAATTTTGAAAATGCCTTAATCCGCCATCACCATCAAGCACAATCCGAGTACCATTCACCATTTCTCCATGCGTGTGGCTGGTAAGAATAATGGTTCCACCGGCTTCACAAAATTGATGTAGGCGATTGAACATCAAATTGACTGCGGTTTCATCAAGCCCAGCCGTTGGTTCATCGGCTAAAATGATTTGCGGTTTGGTCAACAATACTCTTATTAAAGCCAATCGTGCTTGTTGCCCACCAGAAAGAGAAGACGCTTCACGTTCTAACGGAATATCATGAAGTCCTACTGCATCCAATTCGGTTTGCAAGTTTTCTGTATTGGGTAAAGATTCTTGTCGTTCATGCAAGCGTTCTGTTTGAATGCGAAAGTGATGAAATGGATAAAGCAAATTATCGGCAATCGTGCCTGGCATGATAACCGATTTTTGCGGTAATAAAGCGACTTCAGCACGCCAGCGACTAACCGCTATTTTTGTATGTAATTTATCATTAAGTTTCAGTATACCGGCTTTGAGTGGATGCAATCGTGCCAGGGTCCAAAGAAGCGTACTTTTGCCAGTGCCAGAAGCACCAGCAAGATAGGTAAATTCGCCAGAATTAAGATTCAAATCACAATTTTGATTGCCGTTGAGGATAATTTTTTTATCTTTGCCGGTACCGCGTTGGATTTGGAGTGATTCAGTAGAAAGGAGTGAGGACGACATTTCTTATCAGGTATCAGTTATCAGTTATCAGTTATAGCAATTCCCTATTTTCTGGTTCCAATGCTCTGGCATTGGAATCCATCTGTGACGCTCTGCGTCACTCCTTAATAATTTTTGGATTCCGTTGGTTGAGCGTTTTTAGCGTTTTTTGGAGTCTAAAAATTATTTTGGTTTCATTCTTAAAAAAAGCCCAAAGCAAAAGCTTTGAACTCCAAAATCCCTTGGTTTGGAATCAAAAATTTATTTTGACTTCATTTACTCGCCGATAATTTTGACTAACACCCGTTTGCGACGACCGCCATCAAACTCACCATAAAATATCTGTTCCCAAGGGCCAAAATCCAAACGACCTTCTGTGATCGCAACAACCACTTCTCTGCCCATAACTTGTCTCTTCAAATGAGCATCCCCATTATCTTCACCAGTAAGATTGTGACGATATTGACTAATGGGTTCATGGGGAGCTAATTTTTCTAGCCAAGCTTCATAATCTTGATGTAACCCAGATTCATTGTCGTTGATAAAAACAGAGGCAGTAATGTGCATCGCATTGACGAGTACAAAGCCTTCTTGAATACCACTTTCACGTAAACAATCTTCAACTTGATGGGTAATGTTAATAAAAGACCTGCGTCCTGACGTATTAAACCATAATTCTTTTCGATAACTTTTCATATTCAGTTCTTTAGTTTTCGCTTTCAGCGAATGGTGGATGAGAAATAGCGAATAAATACATTTTTTGGTAGTCCAGTACATCTAGCGATATTATAATACAATATTCTTTTATTATAATTACGGCGTTAGGGTTTTCTGTCATAAAAATCCTAGTGAAAATCCTTATGTTATTTCTGGATTTGAATCAATCCCATTCAACGACCCCAGTATCTTCGAGCAGCCCTAATTGGGATCAGAGTAAAATTAATTGCCTCGAAACACACAATAGCATTTTTTTCCAATCAAACAAATTTTGTGGCTGAATTCACTTATGTAAACCACGCATATTAATTTTACTCTGACCCCAATCAATTAATTCGCCAACGCTGCCGAACAACGCGCTCAAGTCGCATTTTCAGAAGGCGAACAACAAGGCGAACAAAAAAAGGCCCTTGAAACCGCCCGCAAAATGTTAGCGAAAGGCTTTGACTTGGCTGACATTGCCGAATTAACGGATCTGTCCATTGACGAATTAGCCTCCTTAAAATAAAGTACAACGAAGTTTTTAAGTTCACAACGAATTAAAACCATCCAATTAATTCTATTCGTTGTGATCGGTTTTAAATTCGTTGTACTCATTCGTTGTACTTTTCGCAATTTGCGAGGCTATTTACAACGTTATTTGCAAAATCGTCTTGAATAATCATCAATAAAGATTTGTCATCAATCCAAACAAAAGAAATAAATCCAAAAAAACGTGACAATTGATACCTTAAAAATATCAATGGCATAAAGTATGCCTAATTTTTTGCCATCTTTAAAGGGATGGTAAGTTTATCTATTTAAAAAATAAGCGTATTTTATAGTCCTTTATAAAGCCTTACACTGACCCAAATCCATTTTGTTAAAAGATTTTTTCTGTTGTACGTCATTTCAAATTCATTTTTCATAAAATTTTCTACTTTAGAAGGAGAGAAACAACTCATGAAAATCCCACTTAACCGTGCTTTTTTATTGAGCGCAATTCCAATACTACGCAACTGGGTCACAACATTTTGCCCATTACATACCATTTTAGCAGTTGCTTTACTGCTTATATCTCAACCAACCTATGCCGCAGCCAGTCCGGTAACACTCAATATACAACCCGACAACTATGGCAGTGAAACAACTTGGAAAATAATTGATTCAAGTGATACAACTATTGCCGAAGGCGGCCCCTATGTAGATTACGATACCACGCCTATTGAGGAAACCATAGACTTGGCAATTGGCAATGGTTACACCTTTACTATTTATGACGATGCTAATGATGGCATTTGTTGTTCTAAGGGTAATGGCTCTTATTCCCTTAAAGATGCTGAAGGAACCGTCATTATTTCTGGGGGAGAGTTTGGCAATGAGGAATATATGCAGTTTGATATTGTTAACATACCCCCTACCATTACAGGCATACCTGATACTAACATCAAAGCTGGGACAAATTATTGGTTTGCCCCAATAGAAAATGATGTTAATAACGATAACTTAACCTTCAGTATCACTAATTCACCAGCATGGGCATCTTTTAATGAAACGACTGGCAGGTTGACCGGATTACCAAAAAATAGTGATGTTGGAACAACTAATCAAATTCAAATCAGTGTGTCTGATGGTTTGGAAACGATAAATTTACCCCCATTTGATTTAGAGGTCATCTCAGTTCCTCCAACCATTGTAAATATCAGCAAAAGTATTATTCAGAATGAAAATATAACTTTTTCAAATACTGACTTCAGTAATAATTTCAATAGTGCCACAAATGAGAATCTTAAGCAAATTAAGATAACGACTTTGCCAACTCACGGTACGCTTAAGTTTATTGTCATGGCCTTTGGCATGACGTTTAACCCGATACTAGGAATATTTGAAGCGACACAAGAAATACACGAAAATCCGGTTGTCATTGATCAGGAAATATCAGTTGGCCAGTTGGACACGTTAAACTATATACTCAATGACGGTTACACAGGGAGTGATAGCTTTGATTGGAATGGGAGTGATGGTTCTTTTTATGCGGAGCAATCAGCTAATATCGTAATTAATAATAGGGTCTATTTGAATGAGGCCACTTCCTTAGTTGACTTAACAACTGCTATTGATATAGCCAATAGTAATGATAGAGATGATATCATTACTTTTACAGGTGATATCACCTTAGCAAACTCCCTCCCACCGATTGAGAGCAATATAGAATTTATTGGCAATGGGCACACGATTAGTGGCAATGATTCACATCAAATTTTTAGCATTAAAGAGGGTACAGTTAGTTTTTCAAACCTTACGATATCTAATGGATTAGCAAAAGGTGGTAATGGTGAGCATGGTCAGGAAAAAACTAAATCTGAGGGTTCTTCTGGTGGAGGCGGTGGTGCCGGAATGGGTGGTGCCATTTTTATCAATGCGGGTCACGTTATCATTGACACTGTTCATTTTTTACATAATCGTGTTTACGGTGGTAACGGTGGTAACGGTGCCCTAAATGATTCCATTCTAATCTTACTGGCAGGGCATTTCAATTTAGGTGGTCTTGGTGGGGGACTTAATGGTGGTGAAACCAACAGAGACAACATTGATGGTTTCTTTGGTAACGGAGGATTCGGTGCAGGTGTGGGAATAGGGTCCTTTGGAGGAGGTGGTAATGGTGGTTTTGGTGGTGGTGGTGGTGGTGGTGCTTGGAACAACAATGCTGGTGAAGGTGGTTTTGCCGGCGGTAATGGTAATGGTGGCGGTGGCGGTGGCGGTGGCGGTGGTGGTGGTAGTGGCTTAGGTGGTGCCATTTTCGTACAGGCATCAGCTCATTTGACCATAATCAATAGTAGTTTTAAAAATAATTTAGCAGAAAAAGGGATTGGCGGATGTAATTCCTATGACGATCAATGTGCTTCCAATGGACAAGGTAAGGGTGCTGCTATCTTTGTCCAAGAGGGGAGTACTGTTATTACTAAAGGTATACTTACCTTTGATGCAAATAGTGCTAGTGATGCTGGAACTATTAATACCGATAATAACGATGTCTATGGTGTCATTACGCCTACGGTTAGTATTATTGCATCTGATGATACCAATCCGGCTGAAGAAGGACAAGTTCCAGCCACTTTCACGATTACTCGTGCGACAAGTCTTGAAGAAAACACGATTAATTTTACGGTGAGCGGAACAGCCACTTTTACGGATGATTATACTGTTTCCGGTGCTATCAATTTTGATGGCACTAACGGCACTGTGATAATTCCAGCTGGCACTGATGAAAGCATTACGTTAATTGTTACGCCAGTTAACGATGAAGTGATTGACCACGATGAAAACATCCAACTGGTTTTGAATAATGGGAACGGTTACCAAGTCAGTAATACCGAGAATGCGGCTAGTTTAGTGATTGAAGACAACGATTTTGATCAAGCCTTTACCGGGCTTTATCTTGAAACCAGTGCGGCCACAATTCTCAACAGTGACACCATTGATGTTGTCGGAAAATTAAGCCGTTTTCCAGAATCAAGTGAGGATTTATCCGGGTTAACTATCGTTCTAACCATTACTGCTCCTGATGGTACTCAAAAGACCCAAACCACAACAGCACATACTGATACCGGACAATTTAAGTTTGAGAACTTGTCTTTACCTAGTTTATTTAGCCCAATGCAAGAAGGAGCCTTTGGTTTCAAAGCGACTTTCGCTGGTATTGATGTTCTTGCTGAATCAGAATCCCCAACCGAAGCAGTATTAGTTGGTGCATCAGCTGGGTACGCTATTTTAGTCCAAGGCAAAATTCAAAATGAAGAAGGTCTTGCTGCCCACAATAAAACGCTTCACCGCATTTACAAGAAGTTCAAAGAACGGGGATTTGATGACGACAACATCAAATACTTCAATTACAACACCACGCAAGAAGGCGTTGATGGTTTACCAGTAAAAGCAGACATTGCAGCCGCGTTTACCGAACTGCAAGGTCGTATGAACACCAACCCGGCCCCGTTCTACGTGGTCATGATTGATCATGGCGGTATAGATGGCACCTTCCATATTTACAATGGTAACAACGATGCTAACGATGTTATTACTCCAACCGATTTAAATGGCTGGTTAGATAATCTCGAAAATGGTTTAAGCGAAACCGCCCTTAAAAAACAGCGTCTTGTCATGCTAGGTGCCTGTTATTCTGGTAGTTTTATTCCAGAAGTCTCTAAAACCGGGCGCATAATCATCACCAGTGCCACCGCGCAAGAAGAATCTTACAAGGGCCCTGAAGAGCCGGATGGCATTCGTAGTGGAGAATTTTTCATGGAAGAATTTTTTACCCGCTTAAACAAAGGCGACAATATTAAAGCCGCGTTTGAATTGGCCACCGAAAAAACTGAATCCTTCACCCGTAAAGGGGGAGACGCAAATACTGCCAATCGTTTCTACGACGAAGCAACACAACATCCGTTATTAGATGATGATGGCGACGGAAAAGGAAGCAATAGTCTCTCGACGACCGGTGATGGGCAAGAATCCAAAGAAATACTATTAGGTATTGGCTTAAATTATGACACCAACTCTGCGGAAAACCCCGCGGAAATTCTCAGTGTCAGCAATACCATCTATTTAAATGTGACAGAATCTGCGGCAACGTTGGAAGCCAAAGTGAATAATGCAAATAGTGTTAATTCAGCTCCAGTTGATATTCGCAAACCATCGGTGATTCTCTCTAGTAGCGGCACCGAAACCAGCGAACAATTGGAAATCACCAACTTACCGCGTGTGTTTATGAATTGCACCAGTACCACGCACACTTGTACCACCTACTTTGACCAGTTCAATGAACCGGGCCTGTACGAAGCATTTTATTTTGTTCGTGATAGTGAAACCAACGACATTTCACCAGTGAAACGCTCGGTGATTTACAAAAACTACGCCAACAATCAGGCCCCCAATGCGTTTGATTTAGTTGAACCGGCTAATGAAACTGAACACAAAACCACCTTGATGTTCAAATGGAATACGTCCAGTGATTCAGATGGCCCGGTGACTTACAACTTTATCGTGGCTACAGACGAGAACTTGAGTGACATCGTTTACCAACAAGAAGAGTTGGAAACCGCCATGACCTACGTCGATGATACAGTGGGTTTAGAAGATCAAACCACCTATTATTGGAAAATCGAAGCGGTTGATCCGTTTGGTGAAAGAACGAACAGTTCGGTGTTTTCGTTTACCACCAACAACACCAACGCGCCACCCAGTATCGGGAGTGTCTTTGTGAGTAGCGCGCTTAATTTTACCGCATTGGATAATGCCAGTATTACATTTCCTGGAGAGACTAGCTTCAATCCATCTATTTACGGCGAGCAAGGTCAATACAATATGCTAATACCGCCGGGCCGACGACAGGTCCGAATCGAGGTGGATGGCTATGAACCCCGTGAAATTGACCTTGATACATCCAGTGGCACCGCCGGACTCAATGTAGAATTGATACCTGATGGTGGCATTCCAACGCAACCGGGAGAATTGCAATTTGCAGCGACCATAGCCAACGTGGATGAAACCGAAGGTACAGTCACCATTTTGGTTGAACGTGTGGAAGGTAGCGATGAGGCTATTTCAGTCAATTATACAACCGGTGATGGTAGTACAACGGCTGATAGTGATTATACCAGCACCAGTGGCACATTGAATTGGTCAGATAAAGAAGAACGTGCTAAAGCCATTTATCTAGCCATCACCGACGATCAAGACTATGAAGGTGATGAAACGTTGACCATAACACTATCTAATCCAACCGGTGAAGCCACTTTGGGTACGCAAAACCCAATCACGGTAACCATTGTTGATGATGAGGCTGCTCCACTTCCGGTACCAGGGACATTGCAATTCTCGTCCAGCACCTATTCGGCTGAAGAAGGCGACAATACCTTAAATCTCACGGTCAGTCGTATCAAAGGCAGTGATGGGCTAGTCTCCGTACAATATCTGGTTAATGGTACTGCTTTACTGGGTCAAGACTACACCGGTGGCAGTGGTAGCCTAGTATGGTCAGATGGTGATGAGGCTGATAAAACTTTGAATCTCAAGATTATTGATGACGACGAAGTTGAAGAAACCGAAACGCTGACGTTGACCTTGTTTAGTCCCATCGGGGATGCAAGCTTAGGAAATCGGAGTACAGCTACACTCTCCATCACCGATAATGATGTCGCAACCACCGCTGGCACCTTGCAATTTAAAACAACGACGCAAACGGTCAATGAAGGTGAAGAAGTTACCTTAACCGTCACGCGCACCGATGGCAGTGATGGTGAAGTGTCCGTGCAATACCTGACCACTGGCGAAAGCACCGCAACCAGTAACGATTATACGGGCGGTAGCGGTGAATTGACTTGGGATGATGGTGATGATGCTGATAAATCCTTGACTATCAAAGTTATAGATGATGATGAAGTTGAAGAAACGGAAAGCATCCAATTAACCTTGCTCAGTCCAACCGGTGAAGCTACGTTAGGCAGTCCGGCCCAAGCAACCGTCAATATTACTGATAATGATGTCAATACTGAATCAGAAACCACTGAAACTGAAACGGAATCAGCAACCATTGAAACAGAATCAGCAACCACTGACTCAGAAAGCACGGAAACCGAATCAGCAACGACTGACTCAGAAACCACGGAAACCGAATCAGCAACGACTGACTCAGAAACCACGGAAACCGAATCAGTTGCTACCGATTCAGCAACCACTGAAACCGAATCAGCAACGACTGACTCAGAAACCACTGAAACCGGTTCAGCAACGACTGACTCAGAAACCACTGATGAAACGGTAACTTCAGAACAGACGGTGATTATAGAAAACCCCAAAGCTGACGCTTTGGACTCCAACACAGTTTCGATAGTACAATTTGCCACCACGCTTTATACCGCTTCTGAAGGTAAAAATGTGACCTTGGCCGTTGAACGCACGGGACCAAGCCAAGGTGAAATATCGGTACAAACGATTGTCACTGGCGCAAGTACAGCCATGTTTGGAGATGACTATACCGGCGGTAACGGCAATCTCACTTGGGTCAACGGTGATACGCAACCTAAAACCTTCAGCCTAACGCTCGTTGATGATGAGGAAGTGGAATCTGCCGAGACGGTTGGTTTGATGTTAGTCAATCCGATTGGCCCAGCCGCATTGGGGTCATTATCTCAAGCAACGGTTATCATTAAAGATAATGACGATACTGCCAAAGCTGAAGCTTTGGACTCCATACCTGAAGAGACGAGTGGCACTGGGACATTACAATTCATGGCCCCGTTCTATACTATTAATGAAGGCATGGGCTTAGTAACGACTTTCACCGTTACGCGCACCGGTAGCAGTGAGGGTGAAGTCTCAGTACGGTACACGACAACAGATAGTGGTACGGCTTTAGCCAATCAAGATTATGTGGGTGCGGCTGGGCAACTGACTTGGGGAGATGGTGACAACACTCCAAAATCCATTGCATTGATGATTTTGGATGATAAAGAAGTCGAAGAATCGGAAACCATTCCGCTCATTCTATTTGAAGCAACGGGTGGCGCAACATTGGGGGCCATTACGCAAGCCGCTTTACTCATTGCTGATAATGACACACTTGATACGGCCCAACCAGAAGTAGAAGTGGCCCAAGTTCAAGAAGACAATGAGACTACCTCACTAACGACAGAGCTTTCTGTTGATGAAACTGAAATCGTTGATGATTCTCAACCAGAAGATGAGCTACCCTCGAATACTCAAAAAGAGGAAACCGTCGAACCGGTGGTAGAAAGTCAAACGCCACTTAACCTGGCCAATGAAACCATTGCTTTACCCAATTTAGGTCGAGGCACTGCGGTTGCAACCGATGGGACTATCATCACTGCCAAGATGTTGAAAGAAACGGCCAATATCGCCATTGTCTTTAGAGGCGGTGCTTCATTTAACGGGCAGGATTACCAATCCAGCCTCACGCTATCGTCAGAACCGATGCAAATGGTGAAAATTGTCGGTGACATTGAAATTGATGTGGCCCATCAAGGTCAAACGGCTGAGATTTTAATTGTAGCGAGGTTAGTCGATGAGATTCAAGACGTGGTTTCAGCATTTTTAATGCTGAATGACCAAGGTCAAGTCAAAGCATGGGATGGTGATTTAGCTACCTTAGTGGCGGTCCAAGAGAAGGTTACGTTGGGGCCAACGCAACGGATTGAAATCTATCATGGTTTAAATCCTCAAGTGGAGCTACACATATTCTTTGGCTATCGTTTAGAAAATGGACTTATCCTTTTTAATGGTGAGCAACCGATAGAACTTGAAGTCGCACCGGACTATGAGACTCGGTCTCAACAACAACCAATAACCTGGTTCGCTGATTTTAGTCCAGATGGTCAACAAATTGTCACAACGGGAAGCGAAGGGGCCGTCAATTTGTGGGATACTCAAACGGGCCATAGACTGGGCCGGCTTCGAGGACATACGGGGGCCGTGAAATGGGCCGATTTTAGTCCAGATGGCGTTCAATTAGTTACCGCATCGTCTGATAACACAGTGCGTGCCTGGGATATGGATTTCCATGAAGAAGTCGTTTTGTTGACTGGGCATGAAGGGTCGGTGGAGTCTGCGGGTTTTTGTCCGAGTGCTCGACAAGTCGTTACCGCTTCAAGTGATGGCACGGCGCGGGTTTGGGATATTGAAACCCATCAACTCTTGGGAATGTTGAAGGGACATCAAGGAACCGTTACCTCTGCGACTTTTAATGCGGATGGCACACGGATTGTTACCACGTCAACCGATGGCACGGCCCGCCTTTGGGCCATTCCCACCTTTGACAAAGGGCAAGAGGAAGTTTCTATTTCCGAACACGCCATCCTCAAACATGAACATGTCGTTGAACACGCCGCCTTCAGCCCAGATGGTCAACAAGTAGTCACGGCTTCTTGGGATGGTACGGCTCGCATCTGGAATGTAGAAAGAGGTGAAGAAATCTCAGAACTCAAACATCAAAATGGTGTTCCTTATGCCACCTTCAGTCCAGATGGTTCGCTGATTGTGACCACTTCTTGGGATAAAACGGCCCGTATTTGGGAAACACCTCAATCGACCATTGAAAATCAAACGGCAAAAGCCGTTTTGATTGGACATCAAGGTGTCGTCAATCATGCCGCGTTCAGCCCTGATGGACAGCGACTAGTCACCGCTTCAAGTGATAACACGGCGCAAGTTTGGGCAGTTGAAACGGGCCATCCATTGTTAGTGTTGAAGGGCCATACCAATACAGTTTGGTACGCCGCTTTTAGTCCCGATGGTGAGCGAATTGTCACTGCCTCGTGGGATAATACCGCACGAGTCTGGGAGGCCAACACTGGTAAATTATTGATGATATTGAGAGATTAATATTTTAGTGTTTAATTCGACAATGTCATAAGCATCCAAAATAAATTTTGGACTCCACAATACGCGGTTTTTTGGAGTCCAAAATTTATTTTGGAAAAGCAACATTAAGTCATTTTCAATAATTAACTCATCATTTTTTAAATAATTTTAAGAAATCCTAACTCTTAATTAAAGACTTAGGATTTTTTTTTGTTCTTAAAAAAATACTACTTTAAAAATAACCTGAACGGTTTATACTAATTATAAACTTAATTTTTTTATTATCGTTTTTCTATTGAAAAACACTATAACGCTATAACGCATTAAACTCGAAAACGCTATTCAATAAAATATGTCAAATTATAATGTGATTTTTAGCATTAAACGCTTATGGATTATTTTAACCGTAAGCATGTTAGTGATGTTCTCCGCCTTGCTTTACTATGGTGGCGAAATTTACCAACAGGCACCACCAATGCCTCAAACGGTAGAACTGGCTAATGGTGAACCAGTTTTCACCTTAGCCGAGATTCAGCAGGGCCAAAATGTTTGGCAATCCCTAGGAGGTATGCAACAAGGTTCTATTTGGGGTCATGGTAGTTATTTGGCCCCTGATTGGAGTGCTGACTGGTTACATCGAGAGGCGAATGCCTTATTAGAGATTTTTGCCCAACAGCGATATAAGCAATCTTTCGCGCCACTGGCCTTAGAAGATCAGGCTTATCTTAAAGCCAAATTGCAACGTTACATCAGAGCCAATACCTACAACCCAGACACGGGAAAAATTATTATTGGCTCTGAACGTAACAAAGCTATCAAACAAGTGAGTGCCCACTATAATGGCTTATTTGGTTCAAATAACAACGCTGCTTTTCAGCAATTAAGGGAACAATATGCTTTTCCAGCCAGTATCTTTTTAGATGAACCTCAGCTAAAAGCGTTGAATGCTTTCTTCTTTTGGACCGCATGGAGTGCAACTACGCTACGCCCTGATAGTCAGATAACCTATACCAGTAATTGGCCTTATGAACCGCTAGTGGGCAATACCCCAACCGTTAATTTGTTTATTTGGACCGTGTTGAGTATTTTTTTGCTGTTAGCCAGCATCGGAGCTTTGGTTTGGTATTATGCCAAACAATATGATGTATGGCGTGAGCAGATTGAACCTGAAGGAGGCGTTTCTACCGACAATTTATTATTATCTGCAACGATTACCCCTTCCATGAAGGCCACCGCAAAATATTTTTGGACGGTGGTCGTATTGATGGCTGTACAAATTTTGTTAGGAATGATAACCGCCCATTATGCAGTAGAAGGCCAAGAATTTTATGGTTTTGCGTTAAGCGAATATCTACCCTATTCGGTTACCAGAACCTGGCATACCCAATTAGCGGTATTCTGGATTGCGACTGCATGGTTAGCGACTGGTTTATATGTTGGCCCATTGATTTCAAATCATGAGCCAAAATTCCAACGCCTTGGGGTAAACTTTTTATATGTGTGCTTACTCATTATTGTCGTTGGTTCATTTGCTGGAGAATGGTTAGGTATCAATCAATTTTTTAGTCACTTAACCATGAATTTCTGGTTTGGACATCAAGGGTATGAATATATTGATTTAGGTCGTTTCTGGCAGATATTTTTATTCATTGGTTTATTGCTGTGGCTTGTTTTAGTGCTACGCGCTTTGATGCCGGCCCTCAAAGATAAAACGCAAAATCGATCCTTGTTATTTTTGCTCCTGATTTCCTCTATTGCCATTGGTTTACTGTATGGCGCTGGGTTAATGTGGGGCGAACATACTCATATCAGCATTATAGAATATTGGCGTTGGTGGGTAGTTCATCTTTGGGTCGAAGGCATTTTTGAAGTGTTTTCAACCACCATTATTGCCATTTTATTTGTGAAAATGGGTTTATTGCGATTGACAACGGCGATTGTCTCGGTGTTATTTGCTACGATTGTGTTTTTAAATGCTGGTGTGTTAGGAACTTTTCATCATTTATATTGGAGTGGTACGCCCATTGCGGTTTTGGCATTAGGCGGGGTATTTTCGGCTTTAGAAGTGGTACCTTTAGTCGTCATTGGTTTTGAAGCCTATAACCATATCAAAATGGAAAAACAAGCTTTATGGACCAAAACTTATTATTGGCCATTCATGTTTTTTTCAGCGGTATTATTTTGGAATTTAGTCGGGGCCGGTTTATTAGGATTTTTAATCAATCCGCCGCTTTCGCTTTATTACATGCAAGGCTTAAATACCACTGCAACGCATGGACATGCCGCCTTATTTGGCGTTTACGGTATGTTAGGAATTGGTTTAATGTTATTTTGCTTGCGAGGCATGACGAATGAGAAACTCTGGAATAGTCGATGGTTAAAACTGTCATTTTGGAGTTTTAATATTGGTTTAGCGATGATGGTGTTTTTATCGCTATTTCCACAAGGATTATGGCAAGTTTATAACAGTTATCAACATGGCTATTGGTATGCGCGTTCAGCCGAGTTTATGCATACCCCATTGATGGAAGGTTTCGTTTGGGCAAGAGTACCCGGTGATATTGTCTTTGGTATCGGCGTATTTGCCCTGTTAGCCTTTATCGTTTCTTTATATAAACATTATAAATGATTTGTCATACTAACGGCTTTCAAAAATAGACTTTTTAAAGCCCTTCTCTCCAGGAGCGAATTACACAGTGAAATTCTATCGCTCTTTGGGAGAAGGTTAGAGAGGATGACTGATGAAATCTGAAAAAATCGCTTTATATTTCAAACAAGGAACCAGTGACAAAGTTTACCATGCTTCGATGGAAGAAGTTGAGAGCGATAGCTTTGTAGTAAACTTTGCTTATGGGCGCAGAGGTTCTACGCTCACCACCGGGACTAAAACAAAAGCCCCGGTAGATTACGCTTCCGCAAAGAAAATCTATGACAAACTGGTCAAAAGTAAAACCTCAAAAGGTTACATACCCGGCGAAGATGGCCCGCAGTACGTTACAAATGCAGATACCAAAGATACTGGCATTCAATGTCAATTATTAAACTTCATTGAAGAAACCAAAGTTACTCAGCTTATTAATGACAAAACTTGGTGGGCGCAAGAAAAATATGATGGAAAAAGAATGCTTATCCGTAAAACGGATACCATTATAGCGATTAATCGAACCGGTATCTCTGTCGGTGCCCCGGACATCATACTCAAGTGTGCGGGTCACATTGAACCAACTTACTTAATAGATGGTGAGGCGGTGGGAGAAAAACTGTTCGCTTTTGACCTATTGGAAATTAACAATACCGATGTCAAGTCAACACCTTACAGTCAAAGGCTGTTACATCTTGAGAGCTTGGGACTGACTGACCCAATCATTGTGATTGAAACCGCTAAAACTAAAAAACAGAAACAACAATTATATGACCGGTTAACCGCATCAGGTGCAGAAGGGATTGTCTTCAAACAACATTCAGCGCCCTATACTGCTGGCCGACCCAATAGCGGTGGCACTCAATTAAAATTCAAGTTCTACGACACCGCCTCTGTTTTGGTCACTAAGATCAACGAAAAACGTAGTGTTGCGATTGCAGTTATCGCTAATGGCAGTCCGGTTGGCGTGGGAAATGTCACTATTCCGTCAAACAAAAAAGTGCCAGCGGTCAATTCAATGATTGAAGTTCGATATCTGTATGCTTATAAGGAAGGTAGTCTTTATCAGCCCACCTACTTAGGTGTACGGGATGATATCGATATTGAAGATTGTTCTATCTCACAGTTGAAATATAAGAAAGACTGATTATGATTTTTTTTAAATCATCCCAAATCTATTTTGGATTCTGATATAGCATTTCCCTTTTGCATAAATAACCACTACTCCTCATTTTCCTCCTAAAATAGAATGAGAATGAGGGGTAGTTGCATTTCACTCAAATGCTATA
>Ga0233403_10000341_pt1 | contig 22097 bp, 21 predicted proteins | sample Na_oxic_1_MG_FD_179866 | JGI IMG/M metagenome (GOLD analysis project Ga0233403, IMG submission 179866) | Seawater microbial communities from Saanich Inlet, British Columbia, Canada - Na_oxic_1_MG | ecosystem: Environmental > Aquatic > Marine > Inlet | place: Canada: British Columbia | collected...
ACTCTAATAGAAGGTAAACCAAAGTGGGCTTGAAGTAGTCCTTCACAATTTCAACATTTGGAGAACCTATATAGAATAAGGGCTAAACCACTAAAATTAGCTTAAGTTGATGCGTATGGGTTTCGCTCCCGCTCTACCCACCCTACGTTTAACGATTTTTGACTTATGTATAACGATGAGGAGCTTGTCGAGGGGTAATCGCTTTGATAAGCTCAGTGAACCGCATCATCACAAAGAGTATCATAAAACTACGAACACCTATAGGTACTGCATACATTTTTTTAAAAACGGAAAATCACGAAAAAGGAAAATGCTTATGAAAATTATCTTAAAAAAACTTCTCTTTGTCTTTATTCTACTACCTTTGACACAGCCACTTTATGCTAATATCCAATGTTGGACTGATGAAAATGGTAATCGTGCCTGTGGTGACTTTATACCTCCACAATATTCCCAAGCGGGTTTTAGTGTCTATACTCCTGAAGGGATTAAAATTAAGGAGATAGATCGTGCGCCTAGTGCTGATGAAATTGCTGCGAAAGAAAGGCAAAAAGAAAAGGAACTTCAACACCAAGAACAGCGCAAAAAAGACGAAGCTTTGTTGGCCCTGTTCAGCACCGAACGGGATATCGAGTTAGCGCGTGCTGGCGCACTGAGTTCAATAGATGGACAACTTCAATCTCTTCAAACCATTCTTGATGGTATAAAGGGTAATCTGGAAGATTTATTACTGAGTTATGAACGTAGCCAAGATAATGAATCCGTTACCAAAAACCAACTGGAAGCTATTCAAAGAAATATTGCTCGTGTGAAAAAGCGGATTGCTGACAATGAAGCGACTTTACAAAATAAACTCAAGGAACGAGAAACTATCAATAAGGAATATGATGATTATGTGCAACGGTATCGAGACATCATGCAACGGCGTAGTCAAACCCCAAAATAAAATAAAACACAGTAATTGGTAATCGGTAATCGGTAATTGGGAATGGGTTAGGAAACTCAATGTCTGGAATTCGTATCCTGTTGTTTCGGGAATTCGTTTCTGATTCCCGAAATATCATAAAACACCATCTTTTTGAAATGACGAATAAGGAAAATGCCGATTAAGGAACGTTATGAATATCTTAAAAAAACTTCTGTTTGCCTTTATTTTACTCGCTTTGACACAGCCACTTTATGCAGCGGATATCAAATACTGTTGGAATGATGAAAATGACAATCTAGCATGTGGTGATTTGGTACCTCCAAAAGATTCTCAGGGTGGTTATTGTCTTTATAAAAATGGACGACAAATTGATTGTGTAGAGCGTGCGCCTACTCTTGAAGAAATTTTGGAGAGAGAAATACAAAAAAAAATAAAAGGCCAATGTAAAAAACAGCGCAAACAAGACGAAGAATTGTTGGCACAGTTCAGTTCCGAAAGGGATATCGAATTAGAACGTGCAAACAAACTCAGTTCAATAGATAGGGTACTTCAATCTGACCAAAACATTTTTAATGCTTTGAAAAGTAACCTAGAAGATTTGTTGCTCAGTTATGAACGGAGCCAAAATCATGAAGTTGTTACTAAAAACCAACTAAAAGCCATTCAAAAAAACATTGAGAATAAAAAACAGCGCATAGCAGAAAATGAAGCCACTTTACAAAATAAACTCAAGGAACGAGAGGATATCAATAAAGAATATGATGGTTATGTGCAACGCTATCAAGATATCATGCTGTGGCGTAAAAATAAAACACCATGTGAATTAAAGGTTGAACAAATCATTGAAATAATAAATTTATTAATGCGAATTAAGAGTTAAAATTTTCGTCTTCAATCTGGAATGGGGAATAGCTAACCCCATTCCTATTCCAAATTTAAGCGTTTTTTTCAAATTCTGGTAAGGCAGAATAATTAATTTGACCATCAGATGTTAAAGGTATGGCTTGTAAGATAATAAAAACTTCTGGAATCATTTCTTCTGGCCATTTTGAGGTAAGATATTTGCGTAAGCGACCGGTGATGATACGTTGTAAAACTTTTAAGAAACCTTGTTTTTCAAGAAGATAATCTAGGCTTTTCTGAATGGCATTTTGTTCAATATCTGTTAGTTCAAGTTGAATACCGGCTTTATGTTCTTGATGCCATACCACTGTTCCCTTCAACCAACGTTCTTCAACTTCACTTGGCAATAATACCTTTAGGCGAACAAGTTTACCTTTTTCAAAAAACAGAGGCATTCCTTCAAGGCAAAAACCATTGTAGGAAATATCTTCTGTAGATAATGTTATCTTATGTTGTTCAAATTCAAGTTGGCAAACACTCTGATAAGGCAATCTATCTGGAATTAAATCAGATACAATATAGGCGACAAGACATTTAGATTTATTTTTATCGTCTTTAGATACTACAACAGCTTCCAATACATCCGGGTGTTGGATAAGGAGTTTTTCAATTTCTCTCAGTTCCAAAGAACGACTGTGATCGCGCTGTAAAGTTAAATTAAATAGTTTTTTAAATAACATATTCATTCATTTTATTCCAGAATGGTTTCTAATATTGATGTAAAATTTTCATAAATTTTAGATGATACTTTCTTTTGCAAACTTAAAGCCATAAAAAAATTCAAAATAACATAGATTTCTGATGTTTCTTTAGAGTTTATGTTATCTTAAATAACTCATGTTAATTTAAGATAATACCTTCGTCAAAAACGTTAATTAAACGAAGCTATTAGGGAAAAATATTTAAAAATCAATTAATTAAAATAACCTTATCTATGGTTTCAATGGGTGTGGATATTATTTAATGTTGTATATTTTGGGATTTTCTAAGCAAACATAACTATTTTTGGCATAGAAGCATGAATGTATGTTTCCTACAACATTCTCATCAGATTAATTATAATTATATGAATATTAAAACATTTATTAATTAACATCAAACTGTATCCACACCCGTTTCAATAATAGGGTAAATAATTGAAATTTAATAAATGTTAAATAATAACTCTTTATTTATCAAAGTAATTGGCGAAGATATTGTTAATAAAAATACTATTTGTTTAAGAAATAGTATTTTTTACTCATTATTCATTATTCGCTGAAAGCGAATTTTATTTTGTCACTGAATTGTGGAGAGAAACATGCGTAAAATTTGCCTGATTGGTGGCACTGGTTTTGTGGGAAAACATCTAGCTCAACGTTTATGCAGACAAGGTTGGCAAGTACAAGTATTAACACGCCAACGTGAAAAACATCGTGAATTGCTCATCTTACCCACCTTGGAACTGGTATCCACTGACTACAGTCAGGAACAATTGAATAAACAACTAGCCGGTTGCGATGTGGTGATAAATTTGGTTGGTATTCTCAATGAAACTGGCGATGATGGCACTGGCTTTCGCAAAGTTCATGTTGAATTGCCGGAAAAAATCATTGCAGCTTGTCAACAAAACCATATCAAACGATTGTTATTGATGAGTGCCTTAAATGCTGATGCTAAACAAGAAACGAGTCATTATTTGCGTACCAAAGGTGAAGGCGAAGATTTAGCCCATTCAACTCCAGATTTACAAGTTACTAGTTTTAAGCCTTCAGTGATTTTTGGAGATGGCGATTCTTTTTTTAATCGTTTTGCCCAATTGTTGCGTGTTCCTTCTCCTATATTCATGTTACCTTCAAGTCAGGCCAAATTTGCGCCAGTTTGGGTCAATGATGTCGCGGATGTTATTTTACAAGCAATTGATAATCCTAAATATTATGGCAAACATTACAATTTATGTGGGCCTAAAGTTTATACGTTGGAAGAATTAGTGACGTATACGGCTAAATTGATGGGAGTAAAACGCTGTATTATTTCGTTAGGTGACAAAGGTTCCGAAAGGATAGCTAAATTAATGGAATTTAAGTTTGCGCCATCTAGTAAACCTTACTCACTAGACAATTACCGCTCTTCAAAAATAGATAGTGTGTGTGGTAACAATAATCATCTGCCAAGATTGGGAATTACACCATCAACAGTAGAAACGATTGTGCCTAAATATTTGCTCCCATCTACCTCAAGAGCGTTATACCCAACATTTAGAGAACACGCACGTAGATAAAGGGGAAAGTAGAAAGGGAAAAGGGGAAGAAAAATAAAATTATACTCAACTATAGTCACAAATTGAACTTTTTTGTCATTTCTAGCGCAGCGGATAAATTGGTTTTTATTCAATGAGATTATGCTCGAAATGACAAAAGTGCAGATTATGCTCGTACTGAGTATGGCTTCATTAACCTTCAGTTCACCTACAGCGAATAAAGATTTTTTGAAATTTAGGGTATGCAACACTTGGTATGTAATTGATTGACAAAACTAAAGCTTTATATTCTGATTGATTACCAAAGCTAAGACTTTGGACTCCAAAACCCAGTTTGGAATCCAAGCGTAAGTGTCACTGCCAGTAACTTAAGAATTTATACATTTATTATCAATAAGATACATTGTAGATATTGGTGATATTTTTGGCGAAGCCAAAATAGTACCTCAATAAATATCCCAACATTTTTAATGGATTGTCGGGTTACGTGATTTCGCTACGCTCAATAAGCTAACCCGACCTACATAATAACCTTTTGATTAACAATACTTATTTTCTTAAGTGACTGGCAGTGAAGCGTAAGCGTAGGGACTTTTTTAAAAAAAGAGTTGCCCATTGGATTAATTTTTAATATTTTCCAATTCCTGATTCCTGATTCCTGATTCCTGATTCCTGATTCCTGATTCCTGATTCCTGATTCCTGATTCCTGATTTCCCAATAATGAAAATATATCAAGTCGGTGGTGCTGTGCGCGACAAATTTCTGGATCGTCCCAATAAAGATAAAGATTGGGTGGTAGTGGGCGCAACACCAGAACAATTATTAGAACTTGGCTATACGCAAGTTGGACGCGATTTTCCGGTTTTTTTGCATCCAACCACGCATGATGAATATGCGTTGGCTCGCACGGAGCGTAAAACGGGTAGGGGCTATACTGGCTTTAGCGTTTATGCCGCTCCAGATATAACTTTAACAGAAGATTTACAGCGGCGCGATTTAACCATTAATGCGATGGCATTGGATAGTCAAGGACAATTGATTGACCCATTTAATGGATTAGCGGATTTACAAGCTGGCATTTTGCGGCATGTTTCGTTGGCTTTTGTCGAAGACCCGGTGCGGATTTTACGTGTTGCGCGATTTGCCGCTCGATTTGGTTTTCGCATCGCTGAAGAAACGTTGGCATTGATGAGCGAAATGGTTAATAATGGTGAAGTTGATGCTTTAGTACCAGAGCGTGTGTGGCAAGAAACGGTACGAGCGTTGGAAGAAATGCAACCGGATAAATTCTTTGATGTGTTACGAAATTGTGGGGCATTAGCGCGAATTTTTCCAGAAATTGATCTTCTTTTTGGTATACCACAATCGGCTAAACATCACCCAGAAATTGATACTGGTAAACATATCATGCTATGTTTGCAACAGGCACGACATCAAACGGATGATAGCCAAACACTATTTGCGGTACTCACGCATGACTTAGGTAAAGGAACAACCCCCCCTGAAAATTGGCCCAAACATCCTGATCATGAAGAACGTAGTGTTGAACTTGTGGAGGTCTTATGTCAACGTTATCGTGTTCCCAATCAATACCGAGATTTAGCAATATTAGTAGCTCGTTATCATACTCATTGTCATCGTATCGCTGAATTATCACCGGATATTGTGCTTGAAACTTTGCAAAATTTAGATGCTTTTCGTCGTCCACAACGATTTGAACAATTTTTATTGGCTTGTGAAGCCGATTCTCGTGGACGTGAAGGTTTTGCTGAACAACCTTATCCACAAGCTGAACAATTTCGTCATGCTTTTGAAATTGCTAAACAAGTGGATATTGCAGCCGTATTAGCGGATGGATTTAAGGGCGTAGCAATAGGAGAGGAATTACAACGACGGCGAGTGCAGGCACTCGCCCAATCATCAATTATTTAGGACGCATCTGATCAGCTCTTACCTGGGGCATCAATATCGTATCCGCCTTATCAATATCTACCGGTTGCCCATTTTTATCTTGCAATGGTAATTCATAATCATTCCAACCTTTTACACCCGTTTTCAACGATTTGACGGATTGATAACCCATTAACTGCATGGTATAGGCTGCCAAAGTGCTACGATTTCCAGAACGGCAGATGACAATAACCTCTTTATCCCGTGCCCTAACTAATTCAGGCACCGTTTCATCATAACCATAATCACAAGATGATTCTAAAATTCCCCGGGGTACATTCATAGAACCTTTGATATGAAGACGCTCAAATTCATAAGGTTCACGTATATCAAGCAAAAAAGGAGAATGGTCAGTTTTGAGAATTTCTTCTAAATCCCATGGAAAAATTTCATCAACATTTTTTAGACATTCATTAATTAAATCTTGAAAACTTTTCATATTGATATTTTTGCGAATAGCGAATAACAATGACTAAGACATCAGATTTTTCATGCTCCAAAAGTCCAATTCTTATCCATGTACCGTATAATATTTCTGTTCCTTTAAATAAGTGCAAAAAATGAATTGATGTTTCCGATCATCCAAACTCAAGTTTGGAAATCGTATTTTTGGTACTGAAAACTCAGGAGAACTTTATTTGTGTATAGTATTTTAAAGACAATCATGGACAAGCTCAAATAAAAATCAAATATTTACAGACTTCTTTGATCTAATTCTTTTGAAGAAATTGCCTTAAGCCTTAAGCCAAACCTGACAGGTATACTGTTCGCCTTTGAATTTGGTGAAAATCTAAAATGTCGAAGAAATCCAATTTCTTGAAGAAATTAGATTTCTCTTGATTCAAAATTTTCACTGATTTGAAGTACGCTCAGTATAGTATGACAAGCGATAATTGTATTGACTTATCTTTATTATTAACGTTATAAAAAATTCAGAATTTGGAAATTCAAGGTTAATAGTATATTATAAAAGACTTATATGTAGTGTTGGGCTTATTGTAAGCTAAATAAATTTTTTTAAAACCTTTCTTCATTTTAAGAGGTATTTTTATATGGATAAAACTTATTATGACACAGTGACACAATTGGAAAAAATGTCTGTTGATAATGAGTATTTGTTAGGCTGGATGGGAGGTTATTTACAAAATCCACCACGTGAGGAACAACGTGTAACTGAAGCCTACGAAGCGGGTTATGCTGATGGCGGTAATGGTGGCACTGACTCTGCTAAAAAATGGGCAAAATAAATTAAGCCTTATATGTTGAGATAAGGCGATTTCTGATAAAAAAAATACCGGGCTTTACTCCAGCTCGCCCCTCAATGCCATTAAGTTAAGGGCAACCATAAAGGATTGATCCTACATAAGATTATGATTTGTAAGGGTAATCCCTTGTGGTTACCCCAATTAAAATCCTTAACGAAGGTGGCATTGAGTTCGCTCCTACATTACTTCGCTGAGGGTGAACCGGAGTAAAGCCCTTTCATACCGGTATATTTATTTCTGGAAATCGCCTTAATACTTTGAACGGGTGAAATTTGGGTAGTCCTTACAAACTGATAGAGGTATTAATATGGTGGGCAAGCGGGCGGATTGATATCAGTATTATTCAAGATCATGGTGCCCACTTACCCACCCTACCCCTTCATCCATGTCTTTGTCACTCATTGATTTTTAATACCTGCATTGCTTTGTAGGACTACCGAAATTTGGACTTTTTTGGAATGGTTGTTTCGTCCATTATCGTAGCGAGTTCCTGAAAACCAAAAATTCAACATCTAAGCCGTTTGTTTGCAGTATAAAATTAGTAGTTGTCCAGAAAATTTTTATCCGACAAAAAATACTATTTCTTTCAGAAAACCAAAATTTATCTGGATAATTATATCAGTCATGAAAAGTATAATTAATATTTATATAGCGCAATAATGTTTTTCTGTTTAAAATGGGGATAAATAATATTTTTTGTTTTTTATTTTTACCATCAAATATAAATATTTAAAATATTTTAAATAACTATAAAAAAAGGTTTTGCTTCGCTTTAGTCTGTTTCTAAAATTTCTACTTGAAATTTTCTCGCCTTATGTTTACCCTCCCTTTTAAATATTCTCAAATCATTTTTACATGACGTGTATTAAAGTATTTATGAACACAAAAAATCATGATCATTATTAAAAAACATCAGCAATTCCGGCTCATCGTTTTTGTTAGCATGACATATAGAATTCTAAATTTTAGTTATCGCACGATTTTTCAACCAAATGATTTAATTATTAGAATACCAAAATTTTGAGCGATGAATTGCGGGAATTTATGAAATTTATGAAATTTTACAATGAAAGAAAGATGCCTATATAAAGGTATTACACATTAGGTATTACTACACAAGTTTTTATTTTTTTAGGAGAATAAGACAATGTCTCAAATCCGCATGTATAGTACGCAAATTTGTCCCTATTGCATAAGGGCAGAGCGTTTACTTCATAAAAAAGGTGTGCAGGTACATAAGATTTTAGTGGATAGAAATCCTAAAGAAATGAACACCATGATTGAAATTACAGGGCGACGTACTGTACCACAAATTTTTATTGGAGATCGGCATGTCGGTGGTTATGATGATCTTGTTGAACTGGATATGGAAGGGGAACTTGATCCACTTTTGTATAGTCAAGCAGAATCAAGCAAAAATCCAGTAATTGATAATTGATAATTGATAATTGATAATTAATAATTGAATAACTGTCTTGATTCTCCATACATCTGTTGTTAAAATCCCACATGTTGCAATATTAACGGATCGTGTGGCATATAAGTCATACCCAAGTGATTGCTCAGGAATCATATAATAAACACTGAGCGGATTATTTTACCATGATGTGAAACGGCTATTAAAAAATCAACGGGTTTGAGGTAAACTGTTGCTAAATTGATACACTTTTATTTAAAGTATTTTTTTTAAGGTCATACAACTTTATTATTGTAAGTTTAATTGTAGCTTCAAGATTTTTAGCGCGTATCAAGTGTAACAATTTGATTTGCTAATAAGCGAAAGCCTTGGGTTCCAAAGCAGAGGAAAGGGAAAGTACACCAGCCATTTTTTTTGGGGGAAAGGACTTTAGATGGCCCATTCTCTGACATAGGTTGGAATCCAACATTATCGTTTATGAGTTATTAATGGAAAAAGTAGCACATTATTATATCTCTATTATATCTCTTCAAATGCTAAAAGAATTGATTTAAGCCGTTTGACATTTGTTATCTCATCTAAATCAAGGAAAACATATCCATGTTTGATTGCTCTTCACGTAAAATATTAATAGGGGTAGTCACGGGAACACTGTTGTCAACCGCAGTGATTACCGTGCAAGCTGCCGGTGATAGGGATACTTATCATTTACTTGATTCTCAAGGGCAACCGGTAAGGACCAGCCGCCCTGAAGAATGCGTTGAAACGCCTAATACAGCTAACACTCCTATTCAGTTGCTTAAAGAATGCGGTGATGTCTCTGATAGAGATGGAGACGGCATCTTTGATGATGAAGATGTGTGTCCAGATAATACCCCAGAAGAATTGGTTAAAGGTGTTCATCAAAGTGGCCCAAGAAAAGGTTGCTCGCTGGATAGTGATAATGACAGTGTGCCTGATTACCGTTCAGATTGTCCTTATAACACTCCGTTAGAAATTTCTAAAGGGGTTGATTCACGTGGTTGTCCGCTTGACAGTGATCAAGATGGCGTACCTGATTATAAAGATTTGTGTCCAGGTACACCGTTTGGGATTGCTGTTGATGAAAATGGTTGCGCTCTTAGTGGTCCAGTGGTAACTCGTACCCTTCAAGGTGATGTAACGTTTGCTTTTGATAAAGCTGCTTTGACTCCTCAAGCTAAGACAACTCTTGAAGGACTTATTAATGAATTTGGGCTTGATTTTATCAAAGGCATAGAGGTTATTGGTCATACTGATAGCGTCGGTAAAGATAGCTATAACCAGAAATTGTCTGAACAGCGGGCTGCTAGTGTGGTGCGTTATTTGCAAGTGCTAAATGTAAATACGAGTAAAATCAATGGCTGGGGTGACGGTGAACGTAATCCAGTGGCACCTAATGATACCAGAGAGGGTCGTGCTCAAAATCGTCGTGTTGAAATTAAAATCGAACCTTTCCAGAAAACGGAATAACATGAATTCAAGTTTAATTCTATTTGGTAAAGAAAGTTAGATTATTTCAGGTTTTCAAAAGTGTTTTCGTCGAAGAAATCCGATTTTGGAAAAAATCGGATTTCTCACACCGCATCAAGGTTTCATTTCTATGTAACTCGTATTTCTACAATTTGTCACATTAAAATTTCCCTTCTTAAGTTATCCAAAATAAATTGTAGACTCCACCAAATTGAAAGATTTATGTGTACCACTGATAAATAGCGATGTTTCATTTGAAACATCGCATTTTTTTTGTCTAAATTTTTTTGATAAGGCTAAAATAGAGTCGAAAATCTATAAGGTAATTAAAGTCCAAAATTTATTTTGTAGGACTTACTTTATCAACAAATAGTATTTCTTAAAGAAATGCTATTTGTATCATTTATTTATTTTGTAGGACTTACTTTATCAACAAATAGTATTTCTTAAAGAAATGCTATTTGTGTCATTAATTTATTTTGTAGGACTTACTTTATCAACAAATAGTATTTCTTAAAGAAATGCTATTTGTATCATTAATTTATTTTGTAGGACTTACTTCATCAACAAATAGTATTTCTTAAAGAAATGCTATTTGTATCATTTTAGAATTTATTGTGCGTAAGTCCTATTTTGGACGAAAACATCTTAGAGGAAATAATTTGAAACTTATTATTACTGGTGGGGCCGGTTTTATTGGTTCAGCGGTTATTCGTTATCTCATGAATGAAACTGATACAACTGTTTTGAATCTTGATAAACTAACGTATGCAGGTAATCTTGACTCTTTGATAACAATCAAAAACAATGAACGTTACCATTTTGCACAAATTGATATTTGTGATGGACCAGCATTAGAACGAGTTTTTGCGGACTATCAGCCACAAGCTGTTATGCACTTAGCGGCTGAATCACATGTCGATCGCTCTATAGATGGTCCAGCCGAGTTTATTAATACTAATATTGTAGGTACTTATACGTTACTTGAAACAGCACGCCATTATTGGCAAACGCTTGAGAATGGTGAAAAAGAAAAATTTCGTTTTCACCATGTTTCCACAGATGAAGTCTATGGCAGCTTAGGCAAACAGGGTTTATTTGAAGAATCAACCTGTTATCAACCAAATTCGCCCTATTCAGCCAGTAAAGCGGCTTCAGATCATTTAGTGCGAGCTTGGCATCATACTTACAAATTGCCAGTCATCACAACTAATTGTTCTAATAATTATGGCCCCTATCAATTTCCAGAAAAACTGATTCCCTTAATCATTCTCAACGCATTAGAAGGTAAACCTTTACCCGTTTATGGAAAAGGTGAAAATGTGCGTGATTGGTTATATGTGGATGAGCATGCGCGTGCGCTTGATTTAGTGTTAAAACAGGGCCAATTAGGTGAAACTTATAATATTGGTGGACATAACGAAAAGACTAATTTAGAAGTCGTACAAGTATTATGCAATATTCTTGATGAAATATTACCCAATTCACCACATAAACCCCATAGTCAATTAATTACTTTTGTGACTGATCGCCCTGGACATGATTTACGTTATGCGATTGATGCCAGTAAAATTCAAAAAACACTAAATTGGACTCCAAAAGAAACCTTTGATACTGGTTTACGCAAAACGGTTCAATGGTATTTAGAGAATAATAAATGGTGGCAACGAGTGCGTGATGGTAGTTATCAAGGTGAACGTTTAGGACTTGGGTCGTAGGAGAAAGGAGAAAGGAGACAGGGGACAGGGACGGGGGACAGGAGTGCGAATTTTCGTTAAATTTTACTTGATGATCAAGTTTTAGGTTTTTATTGAAATTTCAAAGATGGCTGTTCTTTCAAAAGAGTCTGTCATTCCGAGCTTGGCTGTGAAATTTTTTTTGACTTTAAGATATTTCATCACAGCGAAGTTCCAAATAACATACCCTATGCCGATTAGTTGCCTAGAAAAGTTTTGTGCTAAACCCTACCAGGTTTTTAAAACCTGGCAGTTTTTTACCAGGAATAAAACTTTTCTGGAGGAGTATATGGGACAAGGCAGTAAATAAAATACGTGTTTTGAAATGATTCGACCCTTCGACAGGCTCAGGGACCGCAAGCTCATGATTCGACAGGCTCATCAACCGCCAACCATAGAGATTCCTACAAATAGTATTTCTTAAAGAAATGCTATTTGTTAAGAATGCGTAAGTTATTTTCTGCGGCATCCCATATTGAAGAATTTTGCGTAACATCAGTTGATAATTGATAATTGATAACTGATAACTGATAACTGATAACTGATAACTGATAACTGATAACTGAAAAATGAAAGGTATTATTTTAGCGGGAGGTTCAGGAACACGTTTGCATCCGGTTACCCAAGTCGTTTCTAAACAATTGTTGCCAATTTATGATAAACCAATGGTGTATTATCCATTGACGACACTCATGTTAGCGGATATAAAAGATATTTTAGTCATTTCTACACCACAAGATACTCCACGTTTTGAGCAACTTTTAGGTAATGGCAACCAATGGGGTATCAATATCAACTATGCTGTACAACCCTCACCCGACGGCTTAGCACAAGCGTTTCTCATTGGAGAATCGTTTATCGGAAATTCTACTTGTGCGCTCGTACTTGGTGATAATGTTTTTTATGGACATGATTTGCAAAAAAAAGTGCAAAAAGCAGCAACCTTAACAAACGGTGCTATCGTATTTGCCTACCCAGTCCATGACCCAGAACGCTACGGCGTGGTTGAATTTGATAAAAAAGGCAAAGCTATCAGCCTTGAAGAAAAACCTAAACAACCAAAATCTCGCTATGCTGTCACCGGCTTATATTTTTATGACAATGACGTTATCAGCGTCGCAAAAAATATTAAACCCTCTGCACGCGGCGAGTTAGAAATTACTGATGTCAACAATGTTTATTTACAACACGAAGCATTATCAATCGAAAAAATGGGACGCGGTATGGCATGGTTAGATACTGGTACTCATGAAGCCCTGTTAGAAGCCTCCTTATTTGTTGAAACGATTGAAAAAAGACAAGGACTTAAAATTGCCTGTCCAGAAGAAATTGCATGGCGTAAAGGCTATATAACGAATGAACAATTAGCGCAATTAGCTGAACCCTTAACCAAAAGTCATTATGGTAAATACCTCCATCACCTTTTAGAATACGAACTCTGATTATCAGTTACCAGTTACCAGTTACCAGTTACCAGTTACCAGTTACCAGTTACCAGTTACCAGTTACCAGTTACCAGTTACCAGTTACCAGTTCATACTATATAGCAATCCTAAATGAGTTATATAGACTTTGTCATTTTGAAAAAAGGAGTGACGCAGAGCGTCACAGATGAATTCCAACGCCGGAGCGTTGGAACCAGAAAATGTACAAATCATTTAGGATGGCTATATATACTCTTTTGATGACTGGTGAACTTGTAGGGGACCGGTAATGTATTTTTTGCCCACCATTTGTATTCTTTAGTATCTAAGTTCATTCAAGTGAGAAATGCTATACTTACTGAAAACTTGGAAGTTGAATAGAAGTCATTATATATGTCTATTATTATTCAATAACTTAAACTTATAAATATTTTTCAGGAAAATAAAATTTTAACGATTTTAATATATTTATTTGAATAATATTAAGTTTAAAATTAGGTTCCATTTTTTCCGGCGTTTTCAGGATACTTACTAAAAGAAGTTGTTATTTAGAAATCTTTTTACTTGAAGAAATTTCTCGCTTCGCTCGGAATATATTTTGAAGATAGGCGTGTAACTGGAGCTGGTAACTGATAACTGATAACTGATAACTGATAACTGATAACTGATAACTGGTAACTGATAACTGATAACTGATACATGAAAGTCATAGAAACAGCTATATCCGGCGTATTAATTATTGAACCTAAAGTCTTTGGTGATTCACGCGGCTTTTTTTTGGAAACTTTCCAAGCAAATCGTTATGCCGAAGCTGGTATACCAAAACCTTTTGTACAAGATAATCACTCCCATTCTGCCAGAGGCGTATTACGTGGATTGCATTTTCAAAAGCAATATCCACAAGGCAAATTAGTTTATGTCACACAAGGCACAGTATTTGATGTGGCAGTAGACATTCGCAAAGATTCACCAACGTTTGGAAAATGGGTAGGCATTACATTATCGGCAGAGAAACATCAACAATTTTATGTGCCACCCGGCTTAGCACACGGCTTTTGTGTTGTGTCAGAACAAGCCGATTTTCATTACAAATGTACTGACTACTATCACCAAGAAGATGAAGGATGTATCCGTTGGGATGATCCAGATATTGGCATAGATTGGCCCATAACTCATCCTTTATTATCAACCAAGGATGCTAATGCACCTTACTTAAAAGATTGGTAGCCCTAAACAAGCAGTGATTAAAGTCGATCAAAGTAGGTAGAAATACTATTTCTTCAAGAAATAGTATTTCTCATATAGCAATCCTAAATGAGTTATATAGACTTTCATTTTGAAAAAAGGTGTGACGCGGAGCGTCACATAAGGATTCCAACGCCTTCGCTGTGGAACCAGAAAATCAAAGTAGGCAGAAATACTATTTCTTCAAGAAATAGTATTTCTTATAGATTCACTGATGCGAACATGTTCTGCAACCTTATCGCTCTGTTAAAGTCTAAAGATTTTCCATTTGGGTAATTAGGAAATACAGCTAAGTACTGAAGCATAAGTTTTAATACTGTTTGGAGTTCAATGCGTGACTCACTGACAAAGCTTCGCTTTGAACTCCATCATATCCAATAAATCGTAATTTTTTCAACCATTTCATTCCATAGGCAACCAAACCGAGAAGGTTGTTCCTTTACCGATTTCGCTGTCAACTTCAATTTTTCCTTGGTGTTTATCAACCATTTTTTTGACAATATCCAATCCAAGCCCACTTCCTTCCCCTGTTGGTTTGGTGGTAAAAAATGGTGTAAACATTTTTTCTTTTATTTCAGCGGACATGCCGGTTCCATTGTCGGTTATTGAGATAACAGCGTAATTATCCTGTTGCGAAATAGCCACTTTAAGTCTGCCTTTGTAATCCATCGCTTGTAAAGCATTATGCAGTATGTTGGTCCAAACTTGATTGAGTTCATCAGGATAACATCGGATAGGTGGTAAATCAGCATACGCTTTAATGAGTTTAATGCCATGTTTCATTTGGTTATAGTAGAGCGTGAATACCGTTTCTAGTCCTTCTTGCAAACTAGCGGTCGTTTTCTCACCACTTTGATCATATCGTGCAAAGGATTTTAACGCAAAAATGACTTTGGAAGCCCGTTCAACAGCATTGGTAATATTTTTAGCACTTGTTGAGAGCGTGGAAAATTGGTAAGCCATTTCAAAAATCCAATCACGATGGGTACTTTCAAGTAGTAACACATATTGTCCAACATTTTTAAAAATATTAAGACTCACAAAAGTATCAGCCAATCCACGATTTTTAATACCAAACTGTTCCAATTCAGCGGAAACGACTTTTTTAGCGGCTCTCCTTTCCCGAAAAGTCAATGTCACTTCCCCTTGGAGCGATTGTTCGAGTAATGCAAAAAACTTTTCCTGCTGTGCTGGTGTTAAAATTTCAAACAGTTTGGGGAATTGATTCAATGTCTCTTTGAGGTTGCTTGACAGCGTTCCCGCTGAAGAACGAATGGCACCAAGTGGCGTATTCACTTCATGGGCAATACTGGCAACCAGTTGCCCTAATGCAGCCATTTTTTCACTATGTATTAGTTCTTGGCGGGTTTTAGTTAATTCTTCAATCTTATCATTTAATTGGGTAGTTCTTTCAATAACACGTTGTTCCAATTGTTGGTTCAACAGAGTTAATGTCTTTTGTTGTTCGGATATTTGATTAGCCATGTTATTAAATTCTTGGCTCAAAATCCCAAATTCACCCTTAAATTCAACAATACGTTGGCTATAATTACCACGCGCAAAAGCTTGCATCGTGTTAACCATAAGGCTTAATGGATGAACAACATTATGCCGAATTAATAAGGTGACTAAAATAAAAATAGTAATAAACCCAACAAATTGTAACAAAATGCTTTGTTTAAATGAATGCCAAACACTTTCAGCCAAAGTGGCTACCGGTACCTTTATACTCAAAACCCCGCGTAAATCACCCACCTTATAATTCCAAGCCGAATCATATAGTTTACGAATGGTTTCTGGGGCTTCTTCACGTTTACTGTGACATTTTAAACAGTATTTTTCTACCCAAATAGGACGAGCATAGAGATAAAATGGTTCGCCGTCATCACGAATAAAAGGCTTAAACAAGATTTTTTCTTTTGGATGTTCACGAAAATAAGCCATTGCGTCTAATTCCACTTTATCAGCAGCATGCTCTGGATTACGTGGTTTATCAGAAACATTGTTAAAACTAAAGCCAGAATTATCCCAGTTTGGATAGTCGGTGGAAATTCTACCTAAAGCATGAGCCGGTAAAAAACCGACTGTTTTTTCAGTCAAAGGTATGCCACTTTTGATAAATTGATGATGGTAGATGCGTCGAGTGGCCATCAACAAACTTCTTACTTTTTCAGCTTGTTGTTGTAAGTGAAATTTTTCTTTATGATGGGTGGTTTGATAATCAATATAGGCAACTCCTGCGAAAATGAAGATTAAAATAATTCCAATAACTAGCAATAGTTTAGTTTGAATACTCAAGATTAATTACCTTAGGCTATTTCCAGAAATAAATATACTGGTATGAAAGGGTAAACATGCAGGTTCGCTTCTCAGCGAAGTAATGTAGGGACAAACCGGAGCCCGGTATGTTTTTTATCAGAAATCGCCTTAAATGATTTCATAATATTCTGCATTGTATACCAACTAAGTTAAGAGTTATAAAGTATAAATACATTTAAAAACCGTTAATATATAAATAACTGGGGTTGAATGTGATTTATAAATCATTGATTTTTAATGTGCCATTTCAACCCTTAATTTGCACTAAATGATGTTAAAATATTTTGTTTTAGTCAAATAATATCATAAATAAAATTCATCATTTTTTACTCACTAACTGATGTTACGCACACAATTTCTTGAAATCTGAACGGCAATTGTTGAAGCATTGTGCGTAACATGAGTCACTAAAACGATGGACCTCATGAAGTTAAAAGACCCAAAATTGGTTGTCCAAGCTTCCCCATTTTTGAAACAGGGCTTGACCACCCAAAATGTGATGCTTGATGTGATCTATGCGCTAATACCAGTGACCTTAGCATCGCTATGGTTTTTCGGTATGAGTGCATTGATGGTATTACTGGCTAGCATTGCCGGCACTCTCTTCACCGAATGGTTTTTTTCATCCTCACCCAATCGCGCCGAATCTTTGAAGGATGGCAGTGCTTTTTTGACGGGCCTGTTGTTGGGCCTCACTTTGCCACCGAGTTTGCCACTTTGGATGGCCTTTCTTGGCGGGGTCGTAGCCATTGGTTTAGGCAAAATTGTTTGGGGAGGGCTCGGTAATAATTTATTTAATCCAGCTTTAGTTGGTAGAGCTTTTTTATTGGCGAATTTTCCCAACGCGATGACCACTTGGACCGCTCAATCAACGAGTCTTTTTGAGCTACATCCGCATAATTTAAGCCTACCGTTATTTCAAACTGGCGTTGATGCAGTAACTTCAGCGACACCGCTTGGTTTAATGAAATTCCAACAACAAGATACACCTTTGCTCGATCTCATTATTGGAACTACCCCCGGTTCTTTTGGTGAAACCGGTGGCTTATTGATTCTTTTGGGCGGTATTTATCTCATTTTGCGACGTAGCATTGATTGGCGAATTCCAGCCGCTATTTTAGGTAGCGTCATTATTTTTTCAGGCATTCTCTTTATGTTTGATGCTACCCGCTATCCCGATCCAATTTTTGCGGTCTTTTCGGGCGGATTGTTATTGGGAACGTTTTTTATGGCAAGTGATCCAGTAACTTCACCATTGACCCCCAAAGGTGCATGGATATTTGGGATTGGGATTGGTGTTATCGTTGTGCTTATTCGTAACTTTGGCGGTTTCCCGGAAGGGGTGATGTATGCCATTTTATTAATGAATGCAACTGTTCCTTTGATTGAACGTTACACACAACCGAGGGTATTTGGACATGGAGGAGCCAAGTAATGACAGAGAATACGATAAAATGGGATGACAAAAAAGACTTGGAACCAAGTCCAATCAAACTCATTTTGACTTTGGGCATTGCCGGTCTTTTATCGGGGATTGCGATTGTGGGTATTTATGAAGCCACGTTACCCACCATCACCGCTTACCAAGCGAAAATGCTACGTGAAGCCGTTTTCAAAGTGTTGCCCAGTGTTACCCAAATCCAGAAAATGCGTTATACCAGTGAACAATTGCAAGTAGATAATTCTGAAGCAGATGATGACAATAGCCTTTATGCAGGTTATAACGTAGAGGGCCATTTAGTGGGCTACGCCATTGTTGCTGAAGGGCCCGGCTTTCAAGATACGATTCGTCTACTTTATGGCTATCGCCCTAATGAAAAAATGATTGTTGGTATGGAAATTTTGGAAAGTCGAGAAACCCCAGGACTTGGCGATAAAATTTATAAAGATGCAGATTTTGTGGCTAATTTTAAAGCATTAACCGTAGAACCCTCTATCGTTCTGGTCAAAAAAGGCACTAAATCAAAACAAAATCAAGTGGATGCCATTAGTGGTGCCACTATCTCTTCTAAAGCCGTCGTTAGAATCATCAACCAAACCCACGAAAAATGGTTAGAACGCTTGTCTAAAAAATAAACTGGTAGGTCGGGTTATAGCGTTTTCGAGTTTATTGTGTTACCGAGTTATAGCATTTAATATTTTAATTATCAATAATTTAAACAAAATTAAATGTACTTTAATTAAATCGGGAATTGCTATACGCTTCGCTAACCCGACCTACATTTCACACAAACAAAGATCACATAGAAATATCAACCAGACCAATCAAATCCTAATCTAAAACTTAAAAGGAAAACTTGATGAAAACCGAAACCAAACTGATTCGTTTTGATTGGGCCATGAAAAGTTTATTACGTCAAAAAGCCAACTTTGACATATTGGAAGGTTTTTTAAGTGCCGTACTTCGTCAAGACGTTTCCATTATCGAAATCCTCGAAAGTGAATCTAATGTGTCAGATATCGAGCAAAAACTCAATCGGGTTGATATTCTTATCCAAGATAAACTTAAGCGATACGTTATTATTGAAATCCAAAATTGTCACATTACTGCTTATTTGGAACGCATTTTATTTGGTGTTTCTAAAATCATTGTCGATAATGTGAAAGCTGGTGAAGACTATCGTGAGATTAGCAAAGTGGTTTCTATCAGTATTCTTTATTTTAATTTAGGACTGGGTGAGGATTATGTTTTTTATGGCAATACGGAGTTTCGGGGTTTGCACGACAATGAACAGCTGATTTTTCGGCGGCGGCGAGAAGATAAAACACTTGAAAAACTCAAAAGCCAAGATATTTTTCCCGAATACTACTTGATTAATGTGGAACGTTTTGCGGATGTGATGAAAACGGACTTGGATGAATGGATTTATTTGTTTAAGCACGCTGCCTTACCTCCAAATTGTCAAGCGAAAAACCTCAATAAAGCCGGGGAAAAATTAGATGTGTTGAAAATGAGCACCGAAGAACGCCACCGCTATGATCGGTATTTGGTGGCGATGGTGAATGAACAAGATGCTATTGATACGGCACACAATAAAGGGCAACAGGTCAAAGCGTTGGAAATTGCCAAAAAAATGCTTGAAGCCGGCATGGATATAGAAACCATAGTTGCCATGACTGATTTGAGTCCCGACTTAATCGAACGAGATGGATATTAATTGGGCTGATGAAAATTATGAATTGTGAATTGTGAATGAAAAAAACCTCAATAACTTATTTTTTTTTATAATAGGAACAAAAATGGGAGCAATTTTTAACTTGACAAAAAACCTGATTTTCATCACCCCAGGCTCAACCTACCACATTTCGTTTATACTCAACGTGGGAGCAAATTTAACTTTAAAAGTTAAGGGCAACCATAAAGGATTGCCCCTACATAAGATCATGATTTGTAGGGGTAATCCCTTGTGGTTACCCTCTCAAAAAACTCGGGGCTGGAGTCCAAAATTTATTTTGGATGACCTTTCGCTATTGGCGAAATGGTCGAAGATATTGATTGAGGGATATAATAAAAAATGAAAGGTATTTTACAGGTATTTGCCAAAGCACCTCATCCGGGCCAAGTTAAAACTAGATTAATCAATCTATTAGGTCAACAAGGTGCCGCAGATTTGCATCAACAATTAGTCGAACATTGTTTACAAACATTCAGTCATTTATTTCCCTTACAACTCTGGTGCGCCCCAGATGAACATCATCCTTTTTTTCAAGCTTGTCAAACCCAGTTTGAAGTTAGTTTATACTGTCAACAGGGCGCAGATTTGGGAGAACGGATGGCTTATGCGTTAGCGAGTGCTAATCCAGCACCAGTCGTATTAATCGGTAGCGATTGTCCCAGTTTAAATGAAAAACACATTCATGAGGCCTTTGTTGCTTTGGAACAAAACAATGTTGTGCTTGCACCAGCAGAAGATGGGGGTTATGTCTTGATTGGTATGCAACAACTTGTACCAGAATTATTTATTGATATGCCTTGGGGTAGCTCACAAATACTCACACTAACACGAACACGTTTACATGATTTAGGATTAAATTGGAAAGAATTACCTACTCAATGGGACATTGATCGTCCAGAAGATGTTGAACGTTGGAAAGGGGATAGGTAACAGGAAAAAGGAGAAAGGAAATCAGAAAAATAAAAATATTGTCAAAAACGCCATTCCAATCCAAAATATAGCATTTTCGAGTTTATTGTATTATTGAGTTATAGTGTTTAATATTTAATTATCAATGATTTAAATAACCTTAAATGTAATTTATTCAATCGGGAATTACTATAAACAGCAAAAAATAACACATTATCAACAAATACTCTTTCTTTAAAAAATAGCATTTGTTAAGAATTCAAAAATTATGGAACAAAAAAAACTAAATTCTGTCACCACTCATCATAAAGATGTACTCAATTTAGAACAAGAATCTTGGCGTATTTTTAAAATTATGGCAGAATTTGTCGAGGGTTTTGAACAATTATCAAATATTACTCCTTCGGTGAGTATTTTTGGTTCAGCCCGCTTTGCGCCCGATCATCCTTATTGTGATTTAGCAGAACAAATTGCTAATCAATTATCTAATGCTGGTTTTTCAGTGGTGACCGGGGGTGGATTAGGTATCATGGAAGCCGCTAATAAAGGAGCTTTTAAGGGTAATTCACAAAGTATCGGTTTAAATATTACTCTACCTAACGAACAAGGGGGTAATCAATATCAGGATATCTCATTACATTTTAGACATTTTTTTGTGCGTAAAGTCATGCTCATAAAAAATGCCTCGGCTTATGTGGTGCTACCTGGGGGATTTGGTACTTTGGATGAATTATCAGAAATTTTGACTTTGACACAAACTGACAAAACGCGGCTTGTACCCATTATTTTAGTACAAAGTGCATTTTGGCACGGCTTGCTGAATTGGTTTAAAAACACGCTATTAGCAAATAATACGATAAGCCAAGAGGATTTAAATCTTATTACAGTGGTTGATAAACCAACTGAGGTGCTGGAAACAATTTCTGATTATTATAGGGAGTTAGAAAAATAAATCCTTCCTAATCGACCGATTCATTTATGTTAACAAAAGTTAACAATAGCACTCTTCATTAAGAAAGAGAGGGGGAATCTCCCAAAGACCTAAAAAAAATTTCTTAGATCGCTTTTTTAAACCCAAATTGGCTTGGTTCTCG
>Ga0233403_10000342_pt1 | contig 22061 bp, 11 predicted proteins | sample Na_oxic_1_MG_FD_179866 | JGI IMG/M metagenome (GOLD analysis project Ga0233403, IMG submission 179866) | Seawater microbial communities from Saanich Inlet, British Columbia, Canada - Na_oxic_1_MG | ecosystem: Environmental > Aquatic > Marine > Inlet | place: Canada: British Columbia | collected...
TGCCAGTTGTTCAGCAAAGATGTTAATTAACCGATTATGAACATCGGGCCATAAATCCGGTGCTTCTAAGTATGGATCCATACCCGGAAAAGGTGAATGCGACATAAATTAGTAACTCCTTGTGTAACTAAATGGTATCAGGAAATACCGGTAAAAATCCCAAAGCTTTGGAAGTATTTCCGGATGGACACTAAATAAACAAATCAAATGTAGGGTGGGCAAAGTCTTTTTTTTGCCCACCATTAAATTTACCAAATTCCCGGCTTATTCAATTTGTGCAATATACTGGTTTTATCTGCAAGCTTGTCGATATATTGATTTCAAAATGGCTGTTATATGAAAGTTATCATCATCTTTGTCTGCGTAAAATTTGGCTATTTCCAATGCCAATTGCTCTCTCAATTTCTCCGCATCTATATTTTCACGGGTACTTATTTTTTCCCAATAAGGCTTAATCTTTCTTATCAAGAATAATGTCTGTATTAATCTGTTATCTATTCCATGATGAAATTGATTAATAAAAGCGTTTTTTAAATCACCAACGGTAGAACAATTTAGCCTAGAAAAATTAATTCGATTACAAACTCTATCAAAATTTGCGCTCAAATCTTTGTCTTTATCAATATCTTCAATAATATCGGTGTATATTTTTTTAAGACTGAATTCATCATTCATGTATGACAACCGGTTTTTATAGTTGGCAAAAATATCCGTCAAGAGTGGCAGCAAAAAATACGCTTCCTTATGAATTAAACCGGTGGTAAATATGATATGGCTATCTATGTTGTTATGGTTTATTTCTAGCTCATTGTATAAATCATAAAAAATTTCTTCGGTATCTTGAAATAAATAATTGTCTATGTTTGCCTTTTGAATATCTAAATCTATAATGGCAAAAAGTCTATTGATGTCAAGATAACTGTTTTTGGGATTGGTTGCATGTAATGTTTTTAATTGAACATAAACTTTAATAACATCACTTCTACTACCACAGTTAAAAAATTGGGGAGAGTTGTTTTTCCTCATATTTCTGGGTAAACAGGCTTTATAGAAATCTGCATCTGGTTTACGCTCAAGGTTTCTATACATAGTTGGGTTGAGCCCAACATTTTTTACGCTGCTAATATCACCTTCGCATAAAATCACCGCCTTATTTTTAATCCTTTTTGAAGACAAAATAGTTTTGACATGATTTTCTAATTCATCTGCGGTTAAACTCATGTCTATTTCGCCTTAATTAACTTGGGTTCTAATTCTTTAACATGAGACGGCGTTAAAGCCTGACACAGTTCATAAGAATGGGTTGCTAAAATAAATTGATTATTTTTTGACCATTCTTGTAATTCATTCACAATCTCATATTGCCAATCCGGGTGTAAACCAATTTCTATCTCGTCCATTAAAACAAGGGAATCTTCTATATCATAATATTTCAACCAAATATAGATACTTAGTTTTTTTAATTCTCCATGGCTCAAATCCTCTGGCAATAATTTCCCCTCCTCATTTTCTAATTTAAAAACAATGTTTGAAAGTTGTTTATTGACAGTGATAGTTTTATCAATTAAAAGACTATTTAACTCTGCGGTTAAAATTTTTAAGTGCTCTCCATATTCACCATGTTCTAAAGCACCTTCAAAATCTTTATCCCTTGCCTTCTCAAAAGATTTAATGATCAAATCGGTTGAGGCAAAGTCATAAGTAAAAAAACCAGTTAGGTTTTCTTTAGCATCGTTAATATAACCAAGATAATTTTCGCCTCCACTTTCTCTGGAAAGAACTGCTCCTTTTTCCTTCTCAGACAAAAACAAAAAAACTTGTGTACTTGGAGCAGCTAAATAGACTTTATCAGACATCTTACTCAAAATATCTGTATCATCAAGGTTAGTTTTACATAACAATACCTTTTCATTATCAAAATGAGTCACGTATAACATTTCTTTTGATTTCAAAAGATGGTGTATTTTTGCTTGCCTACTTTTTTCCTCTTTTAACAGAGGTGAATGGTTGACTTCTAATGCTTCTCCTAATCTTTTTTGTTCAAGCTCCTCCACATCTTCTACAAAAACGTTTAAGTTTAAGTTTTGCCCCTCAAAATTATTATCAGACACCATAAATTCCAAGTAAAATTCCTTATCATCATGCCAAATATCAAATTTTGCCAACGTCGTTATGGTGTCACGTTTGGGAAACGTTAATATTGATAAAAGATTCACTAAATATTGATGTCTTTGTTTATTAAACGAACAATGTAATAAGGTAAATACTAATTGTAATAGCGAACTTTTCCCACCACCATTAAGGCTTCCCAATGGAAAGATAGTCGGCGTAAATTCTTGTTCAAATTGTATATATATATCTTTTAAAACCCTGAATTTTTCTATGGAAATTTTCTTTAAAAACATTTTAGTTTCTATTGTAAAAGTAGTAAATATATAAAAGTTTAGTAAGTACCAAATAAATTTAAGCTTGGTATTGAGCAAGACACAATTTCAAATTGCTTTCCAAATAAGGAAATAACTAGACATTATACCGATTTAACTAATGTTCGAGATTCAGGAGTGCAAAGCGTACCTTGCACGAGCGCTCCTTATAAATTAAGTTAAATCGGTATAATGTCTAATTAGGCGTTTTGGTGACGGTTCAAATATCCCAAATTAAATACTTACACAATCTAGGTATTTGGGGGGGGAAATTCGGATGGTGGGCCTGGTAGGACTCGAACCTACGACCTGTCGATTATGAGTCGATTGCTCTAACCAACTGAGCTACAGGCCCTTTGAGATTGGACTTGGGGAATATGGTGGGCCTGGTAGGATTTGAACCTACGACCAATCGATTATGAGTCGAGTGCTCTAACCAACTGAGCTACAGGCCCTTGTGGACAGTATGTCCACGAACGGATGGCGCATTCTATCATGCCAATCTAAAAAAAACAACACCCTTTTCAAAAAAAATTTTTCTTGCTGTAAATAATGGTGGGCAAAAAAACCTGCCCACCCTACATCACGGGTTTGCAAATCCGTCCCGCAAATAAATTAATAACCATTCATAATTCACCATTCACCATTCATAATTCACCATTCATAATTCACCATTCACAAACAATATCTAAGTCTTTAGCCGCCTTGACATCATTTAAACGTTGCACTGGTAAATTATAAGGAGCATTTTGCAGAATCGAAGGTTGAACCTCAGCCTCGGTTTTAATTTCACAAAGGGCATTAATAAAGTTATCCAAAGTTTGTTTGTCTTCAGTTTCTGTAGGCTCAATCAACAAACACTCTGGCACGAGCAACGGAAAATATGTAGTTGGTGCATGAAATCCTTTATCAAGTAAGCGTTTAGCGAAATCCATCGCCCGGACATGTTGTTGTTTGGCTTGACGTTTGAGGGTTAAAATAAATTCATGGCTAGCACGACGCTTAGGAAATGCCATATCAAATCCAGCCTTAGCTAAACTGGCTTGCAAATAATTAGCATTCAAAGTTGAAAATTCTGCCACCCTTACCATTCCAGCTTGCCCAAGTAAACGGGCATAAATATAGGCTCGTAAATTAATACCAATATTACCCGGATGAGCCAACAAACGCCCAATGGTTTGCGGAATGTCAGACTCAGTCAGCCAAGAATAAGCATTGCCATCATATCCCACCAATGGTACCGGTAAAAATGGTAATAAACGTTCATTGGCTCCAACTGGCCCAGCCCCTGGCCCACCACCGCCATGTGGAGTAGAAAAAGTTTTGTGCAAATTTATATGAATAACATCAAAACCCATATCGCCGGGGCGCACTTTACCTAAAATTGCGTTAAGATTCGCGCCATCATAATAAAGTAACCCTCCGGCTTCATGAACTAACGAAGCAATTTCACTAATATTACGTTCAAACACGCCGAGTGTCGAAGGATTAGTCAACATAATACCGGCAGTGTGAGAGCCAACGGCTACCCGTAACGCATCAACATCGACATCGCCTTCAGCATTAGTCGGAATCTCACGTACTTTATAACCACACATCACCGCAGAAGCCGGGTTGGTACCATGAGCAGCATCCGGCACTAGCATTTCGGTACGCTGATTATCACCGCGTGCATCATGGTAAGCACGTATCATAGCAACCCCGGCAAATTCACCCTGAGCACCGGCAGCCGGGGCTAAGGATACCCCTTGCATCCCGGCAATTTCCTTAAGAATTTCTTGCAACTCATATAAACAAGCCAGCACTCCCTGACTATGTTCCACAGCCGTTGCCGGGTGATGAGATAAAAACCCGGGCAACATCGCCAAAGTATTACATATCCGCGGATTATATTTCATACTGCATGAACCAAGCGGATAAAAATGCGTATCAATCGAAAAGTTTTGTTGTGACAAACCAGTGTAATGGCGCACCACTTGCAATTCTGACACTTCCGGTAACTGAGGAGGCTTTTTCCGTAGAAATTTAGTGGGAATATCATTAATTTCCGGACAATGGGCAGGGTATTGTGATTGCGTCGAACGTCCGGGGCTACTGCGTTCAAAGATAAGCATAAATATTAATCCAATAATTTTTTATAAAATACTTTAAAGTAAATTAAATATACTTAAAACAAATAGACGCCTCAATGCTAACACTTTTATTTATAGTTGTCAGAAAAAAAGTTTTTATGAATTTAACTGATTGTTTTCATTTGGTTAAAATTTATTTGCGGACAAGTCTAGCACATTAGTAAACTCTAACTTGAACATTGAGTATTAATAAATAATTTAAGATATGCTATTATTGCACATCATCTGATTATTTTGTTAAAATGTCTCCACATACCTACTAACATCATCTGATTATTTTGTGTATCCATTTATAATTCATATAACATGACTATTTTGTTAGAACATTATTTTGTTAAAATTTTGGCAGCCTTATCCAGAAAAATCGTGAGGATCATTTAAATTAGAACCTTTTGGCTTTATCCTTGTTTATATTAAATCCTTGTAGTCTTTGCGGTTTTAAATTTTGTTAAAATTTTGGCAGCCTTATCTAGAAAAATCGTGAGGATCATTTAAATTAGAACCTTTTGGCTTTATCCTTGTTTATATCAAATCCTTGTAGTCTTTGCGGTTTTTAATCATAAACTGTCAACTACGATTTTTTGTATCCACCATAAGACAGTTAAAATAACTATACCAACTATATTAGGTAATAAACAATTAAATTTACTTTTTGAAAATTTTTAAGACATTTTATAATAAAAAAATAAATGCGAATAGGCAAAACAAAATGTAGGTATTTTGGTACGCCTCTATTATTTTGGCACGTAAATCTATTGACCAACATTCCGCACAACCTATTCGTAAAAATTGAATTTTATAACCTATTGATTTATTTGAGGCACTAAATATTTTTCCATTTCGTTTTGAGGCATTGACAAAAAATGATGGTGATAAAATCATGCAAAGTGCTCAAAATGGGCAGAGGTGCCTTTAGTATATCAAATTGTTTTTAAAAGAGTTTAATCTTATTTGATTTAAGAAAGCTTGTGCGGAATGTCGGTATTGAATAAAGTTTTGGCATATTATGCTCCTTTTAGGTTAAATCAGTAGGGTTCTTTTTTTCGATGAACACTTTAACATTATTATGTACTTCATGCAAACGGGAAATACTATAATAAATAGTTTGCCTGGTGTTCCCGACATTTCTTTTGTGTTGGTAAAACGTTCACTTTTTGAGTCCCGCCCTTCTGCCGCAGCGTTTACTTTGACCCAATATAATGTTACTAACCGTATCACAAACCTTTACGCTGGCACAACTATTTATTATTTAAAGTTTTCGGAAAAATTCATGATGAGTAACACCTCACAAATTATTCAATTTGATAAACAAACCAACTTAGGAACTATTGCTGATTCCAACCAAGCAGTTCACAGTTTACCTTTGTTGACAGAAACTGAGCAACACCAAATGCTAGTGGAGTGGAACGATACCCAACAACACTACTCGCATCAGTGTTTCCATCAATTATTTGAGGAACAAGTGACACGTACCCCAGATGCAGTTGCAGTGGTTTTCAAACATCAGCAGCTCACATATCGAGAACTCAATCAACGAGCCAATCAACTGGCCCACTATTTACAACACGTAGAACCAGAAATGCTCGTGGGTATTTGTATTGAACGCTCCTTAAATATGTTAATAGGATTATTGGGCATACTCAAAGCAGGAAGTGTTTATGTACCCTTGGATCCAGCTTATCCCCAAGATCGTATTTCTTACATGTTAGAAGATGCCAACGTACATGTTTTGTTGACTCATTCTTCATTAGTCAAAGGGCATTTATCCTTCCTTTCCAAGCACGATAAAGAACCTTTAACAATTATCTCTTTAGATACAGATTGGAAGCGCATTTCTCAGCACCGCCAAAGTAACCCAACGAGTAGTGTGCAGCCTGAAAACTTGGCATACATCATTTACACATCAGGTTCTACTGGTAAACCCAAAGGTGTTCAGATTCCGCATCGGGCACTGGTTAATTTTTTAACCTCAATGAGGCAGACACCCGGATTGACAAATAAAGACACTTTATTGGCTGTCACCACCATTTCTTTTGACATTGCTGGGCTAGAACTTTACCTACCGCTTATGGTTGGCGCGAAGATCGTTTTAGCCAGCCATGATGTCACGGCTTCTGGGCAATTATTGGGCAAGCTGATTAAAAGTTCTAGCACAACAGTTATGCAAGCCACGCCCGCCACTTGGTATCTCCTATTAGCCGGTAAGTGGGAAGGCAATCCACAACTCAAAGTCTTGTGTGGTGGCGAAGCATTGCCCAAAGAACTCGCCAAGCGGCTACTTGAAAAGGTCGGTTCCGTCTGGAATATGTATGGCCCTACTGAAGCGACTATTTGGTCAACGGTTTATCAAGTGAGCCAAGCCAGCACTTTGAATGGACAAACCCAAGATGCGCCAGAATCGATAGGCCGTCCGATTGCCAACACACAAATCTATCTCCTCAATTCCCAGCTACAACCGGTGCCAGTCGGTGTCGCCGGTGAACTGCATATTGGCGGTGCGGGATTGGCGCGTGGTTATCGCCATCGTCCCGATTTAACCAACGAAAAATTTATTGCGAACCCCTTTGATGCAACCAATAATCGCTTATATAAAACGGGTGATCTGGCTCGCTATCTCCCGGATGGCAACCTAGAATTTCTTGGGCGTATTGATCATCAAGTGAAGGTTCATGGTTTTCGGATTGAATTGGGAGAAATTGAAGCCGTTTTAAATCGACATCCCGGTGTGCATCAAAGTGTTGTTACCGTTCAGAAAAGTCAAGTCGGCGGTATTTCTGGAGAAGATAAACGCCTAGTCGCTTATGCCGTACCTGATTCCCATTACCAAGGTGAGGCGGAATCAGATGAAAGCATCTCCGATGCTGAACAAGTCTCACAATGGCAACAATTATGGGATATGGCTTATCAACAACCAGATGCGGATAATGCTGACCCAACTTTTAATATCAGTGGTTGGAATGATAGTTATACCGGTGCGCCTATTCCACTCAATGAAATGCGTGAATGGGTAGATACGACTGTGGCACACATTCTCTCTGCTTGTCAACCACAGCGCGTGTTAGAGATTGGCTGTGGTACTGGAATGCTGCTGTTTAGGATTGCACCGCATTGTCATTACTATTGCGGTAGTGACATTGCTCCAACTGCTTTGCACTATATCGACGAGCAAATGGATAAGTTGGAGGGCGAATGGTCTCATGTGACCTTGCGTCAGGGTTCAGCGGATAATTTTGAAGACCTCAAACCCGGCGAATTTGACACGGTCATTATCAATTCGGTCGTGCAATTGTTCCCCAATATTGATTATTTGGTTGATGTACTGGAAAAAGCCATTAATCTGCTGAAACCGGGCAGTACTATCTTTGTCGGAGATGTGCGTAGTTTACCGTTGTTGGAGGCTTTCCACGCCTCGGTTCAGCTTGGTCGAATCCCCGATGAACTTTCCACCGAAACGTTGCGTTACCGTGTGCAAAAAACTATGGTTCAAGAAGGTCAAATGGCGATTGACCCTAACTTTTTTATCGCTTTAAAGCAACGCTTGCCACAAATCAGTCATGTCGAAATCCAATTACGGCAGGGGCAAGCACATAATGAAATGACTAAATTCCGTTATGATGCAGTTTTACATCTCAATAAAAAGAACGAGCTTCAAGCCGTCGATCCGCATTGGTTAGATTGGCAGAAAGATAACTTAACCTTATCATCGGTACAAAAATGCCTCGCTGATAATCAACCACAGATATTGGGTATTCAAAGTGTCCCGAATGCCCGTTTGACAATGGAAATGAAGTTGCTAGAATGGTTGGAAACTGAACCCGTTTCAACCGTAGCTGAACTACAGCAAGCCTTACAACAATTAGATGAGCCGGGTATTGAACCCGATGAGTGGTGGAATTTAAGCCAAGCTTACACGGTTTTCATCAATTGGTCAGATAAGCAAAAAGGTTGCTATGATGTTTTGTTTCAACAAAGTGAAATGCGGTTTCCTCGTTTTTCCAAATCTGTACCCAGCCTTGATGTGACACCACTGACGACTTATGCTAATAATCCTCTTCAAGAACAGATTGTTAGTAAATTAGAGCCAGCTTTGCGCCGCTATTTAAAAGAACATTTGCCTGACTATATGGTACCAACGGCTTTTGTCATACTTGATGAAATGCCTTTGACACCGAATGGGAAAATCAATCGCCGGGCACTGCCTACGCCGGAAAAAACTCGTCCCACGTTGTCAACCAAACTCGCCATGCCCCGATCTGAAATGGAGCAAACGATTGCTAAAGTTTGGAAAGATGTGTTGCAACTAGAGGTTGTGGGGACTCAAGACAATTTTTTTGAACTGGGCGGTAATTCTTTACATCTGACTCAGGTTCATAACCAATTAACGGATTTATTTGGGGCGGAACTTTCCGTGGTGCGGCTGTTTCAATATCCCACCATACAAAGCTTAACGCAACATTTAAAGAAGCCCTCAAAAGATGCCCCAAAGCCGGACTTACAACCCACAGTGACTCGCCCGAAAACCGTTCGTAAAATCTCCAACGATATAGCTATTATTGGTTTATCTGGTCGTTTTCCGGGTGCCAAAGATGTTGAGGCATTTTGGCAGAATTTGCGAGAGGGCGTGGAATCTATTTCCTTTTTTGCGGATAATGAATTGGAAGTTGCTGATCCAACAAGGCTTACTGATCCTAATTATGTTAAAGCCGGTGCGGTGTTATCAGACATCGATCAATTTGACGCTTCGTTCTTTGGCTACAGTGCCCGCGAAGCAGAAATGATGGACCCACAGCATCGTATTTTTTTAGAGTGTGCTTGGGAGGCTCTGGAAAATGCCGGCTATAACTCAGAAATCTACTCTGGATTGATAGGTGTTTATGCCGGTTCAGGGATGAATACTTATTTGATTAATAATGTCCATCCCAACCACAAGTTTTCCGCCATTCGTACTTTTTTAGAATCCTCAAATAATCTACAGGTGAGATTAGCGAATGGAACCGATTTTCTAACCACTCGTGTTTCTTATAAGCTCAATTTAACCGGTCCCAGTGTCAATACGCAAACAGCTTGTTCGACTTCGCTAGTGGCTGTTCATAATGCCTGTCAAAGTTTACGAGCTGGTGAATGTGATATGGCATTGGCCGGGGGTATTAGCATCACAGTACCGCAAAAAGTCGGTTATCTATATCAAGAAGACATGATTTGTTCTCCAGATGGACATTGTCGGGCCTTTGATGCGAGAGCCAAAGGCACAGTTTTTGGGAGTGGGGGCGGTATTGTTGTCCTGAAGTTACTCAGTAAAGCCCTTGAAGAGGGTGATAACATCCACGCGGTTATCAAAGGATCGGCTATTAACAATGATGGTGCTTTGAAAGTCGGTTATACCGCGCCCAGTGTTGAGGGGCAAACCCAAGTGGTATCAGATGCCTTAGCGAGAGCAAACATTGATCCCAGTACCATCACGTATGTCGAAGCGCACGGTACTGGAACCGGAATGGGTGACCCGGTTGAAATCGCGGCACTCACCCAAGCTTTTCGTCAGAATACGCAAGAAAATGGTTTTTGTGCGGTTGGTTCCGTGAAAACGAATATTGGCCATTTGATAGAAGCATCTGGGATTAGTGGTCTGATTAAAACGGTGTTGGCACTTAAACATAAACAATTACCACCAAGTCTGCACTTTAACCAACCCAATCCCAGCATTGATTTTGCCAATAGCCCATTTTACGTCAATACGACACTTTCAGAATGGAAAACCACCGGGATTCCCCGCCGAGCGGGTGTCAGTTCTTTTGGTATGGGGGGAACCAATGCCCATGTTGTTTTAGAAGAAGCCCCAAAATCGACTCAAACCCCTAAACAAGACGAACGTCCATGGCATCTTTTGACACTTTCAGCTAAAAGTGAGCAAGCCTTACAACAATTAGCCCAGCGTTATGTCAGTTATCTGGACACGCATCCCGAAACATCACTAGCCGATATATGTTTTACAGCCAATACGGGGCGCAAGCATTTTAAACATTGCTTAACCGTGAGCGCAACTTCAACTGAACAACTTCGGAAACAATTAGCGGATACTTCCCAACTCACGACCGGTGTAGTGAGTAACCAAGACAAAAAAATAGCCTTTCTGTTCACTGGGCAAGGCTCACAATATGTTGGAATGGGACAGCAACTTTATGAAACTCAACCCACTTTCCGACATACACTTGAACGTTGTGATGAAATTCTGCGTCCTTATTTAGATAAACCGCTACTGAAAGTTTTATATCCAGACAATGATCTTGCTTCAGAATTGGATGAAACCGCTTACACACAACCGGCTTTATTTGCGCTGGAATATGCCCTTGCCAAGCTGTGGCAATCTTGGGGTATAGAACCTGATGTGGTGATGGGGCATAGCGTGGGAGAATATGTGGCTGCCTGTATTGCTGGGGTTTTCAGTCTGGAAGATGGATTGAAACTGATTGCTGAACGCGCTCGTCTAATGCAAGCCTTACCACAAGACGGAAAAATGGTATCATTATTGGCGACAGAAGAACAAGTTATGGCTGCCATTCAACCCTATACTGACAAAGTATCCATTGCCGCATTTAATGGGCCAGATAGTCTTGTCATTTCCGGACAACGTGAAGCGATAAATGCTATTTGTACCACACTGGAAACTGACGGCATAAAAACAAGGAATTTATTGGTTTCTCATGCCTTTCATTCGCCTTTGATGGTAGCTATGTTAAGTGATTTTGAGCTAATAACTCAACAAGTTAGCTATTCTCTACCCAAAATTCAGCTTATTTCTAATGTGACCGGTGAGATAGCTACAGATGAGATAGCAACCTCAGCCTATTGGTGTCGTCATATTTTAGCACCGGTTAATTTCTTTTCCAGCATGGAAAGTTTAGTCAAACTTGAGGTAGATATATTTTTGGAAATAGGCCCAAAACCTATTTTATTAGGCATGGGTCGTCAGTGTCTGTCTGAGAGTCATGGCGTGTGGTTACCAAGTTTGCGTCCCAAGCAAGCAGATTGGCAACAATTATTGACCAGTTTAGGAAAACTGTATGTTCAAGGTGCGCCAATAAATTGGTTTAGCTTTGATGGAGATTATGCACGTCGCCGAGTACCGTTGCCAACTTATCCTTTTCAACGCCAACGTTATTGGCTAGAAGCCCCTGATTGGTATCGTGCGGGGAAATTTCCAAATGAAGCGGCGAATCTATTACCAGCATCTGAAACCGAATCCCTAAATGATTCACTTTATGAAGTAGCATGGCATCTTAAAAAACCTCAACCAGTTTCTACAAACAATACCGCAGGGCAAAAGCACTGGCTCATTTTTTCTGATAGTCAAACTATTGGACAGCAATTGGTGACACTGCTTCAAGCAAAAGGAGATCATTGCATTGTCGTTTCTCTTGGAAAAGAATATCAACAAAAGGATGAGCAAACGTTTCAGATAGACGCAACCACACCAGAACATTTTCAACAATTGCTGCAAACGATTCCAAGCGTGCAAGGTGTCATACATTTATGGAGTTTGGATGCGCCCAAAACGTTGACAAGCGTAAACGATTTGGACAGAGTGACGGCAATTAGCTGCGGCAGTACTTTGTATCTCGTCCAGTCTCTCGTTAAAGCTTATACAGAATTGCCTTCATTATGGTTAGTGACTCAAGGTACACAACCGATAAAGGAAACTGCTACTGTACCCGGAGTAGCTCAAGCTTCTTTATGGGGACTTGGAAAAGTGATTGGATTGGAACATCCAGAATTTAATAGTGTTTTAGTGGATTTAGAACCGGAAGCCAAACCTGATGAACACGCAAAAGCTTTATTTGATGAAATTGGCTCAGCAGAAAGGGAAGAACAAGTCGCTTTTCGCAATCAAAATCGTTATGTGGCGAGATTAGTACACTGTAGTCCAATGGAAAATGTACCAACACCTCTCGCATTTCGTGAGGATAGTAGTTGTTTGATTACTGGCGGATTAGGGGAATTAGGTTTAAAAGTCGCTCACTGGTTGGTTGAACATGGTGTCCGACACTTGATACTCGTGGGACGTAGTGGCACTCATCCTAGTGTTGAAAGTCAATTAAAAGCGTTAGAAACTGCCGGTGCGAATATTGTGGTATTCAAAGCAGATATATCTGATGCTGAACAAGTTACCCAGTTGTTTACTGAGATTAAGCAGTCTTTACCACCATTGCGAGGCATTATTCATGCGGCTGGTGTTGTGGAATTTGGTAGCGTATGGCAACAAGACTGGGAACGTTTTGTTCAAGTAATGGCTCCCAAAGTACGAGGGACGTGGTTATTACACACATTGGCAAAAGAACAGCCTTTGGATTTTTTTGTCTGTTTCTCATCACTTTCTCCGGTATTAGGATCGCATGGTTTAGGAAGTTACGCGGCGGCTAATTCATTCATGGATGCACTGGCACATTATCGTCGCTCGCTAAAACTGCCGGCTTTAAGCATTAACTGGGCGGCTTGGACTATTGGTATGGGCAATTTAGGGGCTGACCATCAAAATAGATTAACTGAATGGGGATTAACAAGCATAGCACCTAACGAAGGTTTATCGATATTTGCTCAATTGCTCCAACAACCGCTGACACAAATAGGGGTAATGCAAGTAGATTGGTCTAAATGGCTGCAACAATTTCCTAAGCAACCCGCTTTCTATAATAATGTGGTGACATCAAGCACAGTCCTCATAAATGAGAAACCTATTTATTTTATAGAGAAATTAACATCAGCACCAACGCAAGAACGCAGAAATTTATTGGTAACTTATATTCGCAGCCAAGTAGCGAAAGTTATCGGCTTGCAGCCTCAACAAATCGCTTTGGATCAAAATTTAATGGATTTAGGCCAAGATTCTCTGATGGCGATTGAATTGAGAAATTGGTTGAAATCCAGTTTGGAATGTCCCCTGCGTTCCACTTTACTATTTGACTATCCAACGATAGATGCTTTGGTTGATTATTTATTCCAAGAAGTGCTAACATTAGAGGGCCTGGAAAACCGGCAAAATGACTCGTACCATTCCACTTTAGTACCGATTCAGCCTCATGGTAACAACCCCCCTTTTTTCTGTGTGTCAGGGGTTTTTGGAAATGTTTTTGATCTTTACCAGTTAGCCCATTACATGGGGACGGAACAACCGTTTTATGGTTTGCGTTCGCTGGGGATTGAGGAGAATGTATTACCATATATTCAAATGGCTGATATTGCGGCTCATCACATCAAAGCTTTGCAAACTATTCAAGCACAAGGGCCTTATTTAATTGGTGGTTATTCCTTTGGCGGTAAGGTGGCTTTTGAAATGGCACAACAATTATTGCAGCAGGGACATGAAGTGTCTTTATTGGCAATCATCGACATTCACGTTGTTGTTCCTGATAAAGAAAAGGAGGTTTCTCAATGGAATGAAGTTCAAACCATCATTGAATTTGCCAAAATTTATGGCAGTGCGCTTGGAAAAGACCTCAATACTGATACCATCTGCTCTCTTACCGGGCATGAACAGTTGAGGTATCTGTTGGAACGTCTAAAGGCACTGGGTCAAACCTTGAGTGAAACCGAATTGAAGCAACGTTTGTCGGTTTACAAAGCTAATCTTCAGGCAGCAGAGGAATATGTAGTCAATGAAATACCTATTCCAATTATCTTCTTGCGAGCAAGCGAATTTGAGCCAAATAACGATTTTCTCCAAGATGAGGCAACCACTGTTGCTGATCCAACTTGGGGGTGGGAGCAAGTTTCTGCATCCATAGAACTCGAAGTGATACCGGGAAGTCATTTCACCATGATGACGGAACCGTATGTTAGGATATTAGCGGAAAGACTCAAAATTTGCCTAGACGAAGCACCTGTCAAAGTGACTCAGAAATAACTCACTTCCTAATTTTCATTTCCTTGGTAAAGGGAAAACTTTCAAATCACTTGTTACTATAGATTTTCAGAAAAAGGAGTCCAAGCTTTAGCTTGGTTCTGCCAAAATAAAGTTTGGACTCCGGCCAAAAAAATTATCTGACAAACTATTATCTATCTATTCAAGAGGAAAACTTTATGCCAAAAGCAGAATATTTGCTAACCTATCAAGGTTTAGTCCAAGAACAAATGCACAAGCAGGCGCGTTTTAAGGCAGATCGGTTTGTCAATATCCGCGATCGCTCGGATACCTGCGAAATTCCATCATCTGCTTGGCCCCCAATAATAAAAGGGAGCTATTTACAGCATTGGAAAGATATCGCTATTCAGAAAGGTATCACGGAAATGGTTCTTTACCCCATGTTAGTGCATGAGTTACAACCGAAAACCATTATCGAACTCGGTGCCTTCAACGGGGGAAGTGCCGTTTGGTTGGCTGATCATTTGGAACTGTTCGGAATTCAAGGTCGTATCTACTCGGTCGATATCGAACTCTCGTTCTTGGACGAAAAAGCCAGAAGTGACGAGCGGATTAGTTTTTTAGAGGGAGATTGTAACAACATCAGTGCTGTATTTACTCCAGAAATGCTGTCTAGCTTCAAACATCCTTGGTTGTTCATAGACGATGCCCATGTCAATGTTGTCGGGGTTCTTGAATATTTTCACCATAATGGTTTACAGACTGGAGATTACGTTATTATTGAAGACACCAACCAATTCTGCTGGGATTACTGGACCACATGCTGGGGAGATAAAGACAACACCGATGTGATGAAAGCCGAAAAAGGTGAGAATTTGACAGATTTTTTTGTGAAACACCAATATGAATACCGAGTCGATACCCACTATCAGGACATGTTCGGTTACAACGGCTCCAAGTGTTGGAATTCTATACTAAAAAGGGTATAAGCAGAATGTTCTGAAATAGCTGGGAGCGTTTATTTTCCTCTTACAAGCAGATTGTGATATGAATATTTACGCTTCCCAGTATTAGCTAATCCATAATATTTTTACTGACTTCAAGGTAAAAACATGAAAGCAGACGCAGAAATGATGGAACAGCTTTACAAAGCTAAAAAACCTCAAGAAATCGCCGACATTTATAGTCAGTGGGCCAAGACTTATGATGAGGATTTAAATGAAGACTCTGATTATGTGGCACCACAATGGTGTTTGAAACTTTTGGAAAAGTATGTGCCCTCTAAAGATGTTCGTTTATTAGATGCGGGTTCTGGCACTGGGTTATTTGGACAACTGCTCCATCAACGCGGTTATCGGAATGTGGTGGGCATAGATGTCTCAGAAGGTATGTTGGAAGAAGCACGGAAAAAGAATGTCTATGCCGAAGTCCATCAGAAAATATTGGGTGAACCGCTTGGCTTTCTTAACGATTCTTTTGATGCTGCCATCAGTGTTGGCGTTTTTTCTCCTGGACAAGGCCCAAGCAGTGCCTTTGATGAGCTAATTCGCATTACCAAGTTGGGTGGATATATTATGTTTACTCTACGTTCATCATTTTATGATGACAATAAATTCGGATTCAAACCAAAGCAGTTAGAACTTGAAGCAGCCGAGAAATGGACATTGGAAGAAAAAACCGCAAAATTCCAAGGTTTGCCTAAAGGTGAGCCGGATTTGTTTTATAACGTGTGGGTATATAAGGTTTGTTAATACGTTTCTGTACAGAAACGTTTTGGGGCGAACCTGTTATAATATAATTGTACTTTCGCTTATTTTAAAAAAAGAATTTTGTATTCAATGAGTTACAGTGGACACAAATTTTGCTTAACTCAAAAAATTATTTTATAAATCAATTCATTACATAATTTAAGCGAAAGTACCGAGCCAATTAAAATGAAAACCAATATAATGTTATGTTATTTAGCAGTCTCCTATTTTTTGTTGGAAGCACAGTTGGTGTGACTGTGTATAAACGGATTCGACAGTCCCAAAAAACTTCCAACACAAAGGCAATACTTGAAACGAAGCCACAACAAATAGTAACAAACCAATCCAAGCCGAATGAACCTCAAGTTGAGAAAGAACTTCAAGCGGACAAAGAAATTAATCATTATTTGACCATTTCTACTACTTCTTTGGTTTTAACAACATTAGGTGCTTTAGCTTACTCACCTTTGACGCTGGTTAGCATACCATTGTTAATTTATGCCAGTGGTTATCTATTTAGTCGGACTTACGATGTGATAACAACAGAACATAAAGTCAGCGCGGCTCTGGTTGATTCTATTGTGATTGTTGGTTGTATGGCAACAGGTTACTATTTTGCCACCGCATTGTTGTACACATTTTATTATTACAGCCGAAAACTACTACGCAAAACCGAAGATCATTCCCGAAAACATCTCATTAATATTTTTGGCAAACAACCGCGCTCGGTTTGGATTATCTCTGATGGCGTTGAACTAGAAATTCCCTTTAATCAACTGAAAATTAATGACATTGTCGTGGTTAATGCTGGGGAAACGATGCCCATTGATGGTGTTATTCATTCCGGCATTGCCAATATCGATCAACATATTTTAACCGGAGAATCCCAGCCTATAGAGAAAAGTATTGGTGAAACTGTGTTTGCGGGTACGGTTGTGCTTGAAGGTCAAATCCAAATTCGGGTAGATAAAACCGGTAAAGAAACAGCCGCCGCTCAAATCGGTAACATATTAGATAAAACGGCTGATTTCAAATCATCCATGCAATCTTATGGGGAAAGAATAATTGATAAGGGGGCTTTACCAACATTGGCGATAAGTGCTGTCACCTTGCCTGTTTTAGGTACGATGAGTGCGTTGGCAACCTTAAATACGGGTTTTGGTTATCATATGCGTATAACGGCTCCTCTTAGTATGCTGAATTTCCTTAGTATTGCTTCTAAAAACGGCGTTCTCATCAAAGATGGACGTTCTTTGGAATTGTTGAGTAAAGTCGATACCGTTGTTTTTGACAAAACCGGTACGCTCACTGAAGAACAGCCTCATGTGGGAAAAATCCATTGTTGTAGTGATATTGAAGAAAATGAATTATTAACCAATGCTGCCGCAGCTGAATATAAACAAACTCATCCGATTGCCCTAGCTATTTTGGCTGAAGTTAAACAACGAGGGTTGAATGTTGCATCGGTAACACAAGCAAAATATGAAGTGGGTTATGGCATCAAAGTCTGTGTTGAAACAAAGGTTATTCGAGTCGGTAGCTTGCGTTTTATGGAAATGGAAGGTATTTCGATTCCGTCGGAAATGAATATATTACAAGAAGAAGGGATGGAACAAGGACATTCTTTGGTTTTTATTGCACTTAATGACCAATTAGCGGGTGCTATTGAACTCTATCCCACCATTCGCCCCGAAGCTAAACAAGTTATTGCCCAGTTAAAGCGACGTGGATTGTCCATGTATATCATCTCCGGCGATCATGAACAACCCACCCGGAAATTAGCCCAAAAATTGGGTATCGAAAATTATTTTGCGGAAACTTTGCCAGAGGATAAAGCTAATTTAATTGCCCAATTGCAACAGGAAGGAAAAGTAGTTTGTTTTGTGGGTGATGGGATTAATGATTCTATTGCACTAAAAAAATCTCAAGTTTCTATCTCTCTTCGTGGAGCCTCTACCATTGCCACAGATACCGCTTCTATTATCTTAATGGACAGTCACCTAAACCAACTTGAGCAGTTGTTTGGTATTGCAGAATCCTTTAATGCCAATATGAAAAATAATTTAAATCTGTCAATTATTCCCGGTTTTATGTGTTTAGGTGGTGTCTTTTTTCTCAATTTTGGTATTGTGACTACAATCCTTTTATATGATGCGAGTTTGCTAGTTGGTGTATGGAATGCAATGTCGCCTTCTTTGAAAAAAGGAAAAACGCTTGAGCTTAAGAGTGAAAACTAGTATCTAAGCCAGCATAGCATTTCTTGCCGGATGAAAGGGACTGGGCAATTGCTAATCACCCACCCGTATTTCGTTAAGGGTTCGTTGGGGCACGCCCGATTGGTTGCCCTTAACTATAATTTTTCAGAAAAATATTTGGAGCCAAACCTCCGAGGTTTTGGAAACCTCGGAGGTTTTTCGCGGGGTTTAAAAACTAAGTACTGAAGCACAAGTTTTGTTACTTTTTGGAATCCAAACCTTTAGATTTGGACGTGACTAGATTACCGACTGCCAAATCTGAAGGTTTGGACTCCATAATATCCGATAACTTATGCTTCAGTACTTAATGCGAAGAATCTTTACCCCCCATTCACTTTGTGGTATCTCCAAGGGCTTTCTTCTCCAAACCCTCCATAACACCAATAGTAGCAAAGCTCGACAACACATCAAGGTTAGTCTGAAGTTTGTTGTTATCAGTTCCTTTGCCCAAATTAACGATATTGTGGGGCATACTCACTTTGATTCCCTTCAGATTTGGGTACATGATTGCCGCAATTTCTCGTTGCAGTTCCGCTAGATAAATTTCCGGAATGCGAGCTTCGTATTTGGCCCTTAAGACATCAGCCTCCGCAATCCCCTTCTCTCGAATTGACTTAGCCTCAAATTGTGCCGCCTCAAAATTAGCCTTCTGAATTTCCCGCTCCGCCTGAGACATCTCTAACTCTTTTGACTTTTGGATACTAGCCAAATCCTTAGCCTTTTGATATTCAATGATTTCCTTATCTTTTTGCTTTTCAGCCACTTCAACCTCGCGTTGCTTTGCAATAACGGCAAGTTCTTTTTGTTTAAGAGCCTCTTGCTTAGCCTTAGTGCGTTCAATTTCCGCAAGAAGTTGAGCAGTCTTGGCTTGCTCCTTAGCAGTCTCTTGTTCTTGCACCGCTTTAATACGATCAGCAACTAAACGTTTTTTGTCGGTCAACAATTTCTCCAACTGTGATTCCGGTTTTGGGTTACCCAAAGTGATTTGAGTTACCTCAATCCCGTAAATTTTCAGAGGATCTTCCAGACGTTCCACTTTACCATCCGCCCCAATAATTGGCACCGTTTTCCACACCAAGGTTCTTGCTTTCCGTAATTGGGTTGAATCTTGTTGATCCAAACCAACCGGGGCTAAAGCCATTTGTTCAACCTCAACTTGTTGGCGTTTAGTTTTATAGATACCATTGTGAAATTGATCGATCAACGCGGCTTTGAATTGATTCAAACCACCTTGGAAAAACTCTTCGCCGGTATACTGGGTTGCCGTATTCACCACGACATCACGGGAAGTTTTAGTTAACAGAGCATCAGCCAGATTATCAAAACTTCTGAAATCCTGATGAATTTTGGAAATTTTATCTTTGTCAACCGGCAGTTTGTAACGAAAAGTGGCCGGAATAGCCCCGGTATAAGTGTCAGCAAAACGGACTGTGATTGCAGAACGGCTCCGAGTAATACGTTCACGCTCGCTACTACCAAACGCAACTGTCATCACCTGTTTATAAGGCGTTACCCGTGAAAAAAATGGGGTTTGAAAGTGAACCCCCGGCATGGTGTATACATCGACTTTACTCGTCAGCGTATTTTGGTAATGGTAGGTATAACCTACTTCCGTCTGAAAATAGGCCGAATTTAATAACAAAAATGTGACCACAACCACAACAATAATACCAGAAAACCTTTTCATGGTTTTAGCAATTGCTTGGATTGAGCCACTATTATCTTCATCAATGGTATTTTTTGTAAGTGACATAAACGATTTTTCCTAGAGTGTAACTAGCGTTGTTAATTTTGAAGGAGTTATTATACAATATCTAACCGAGAAATTCTCAAATAATGGTTGGGATAACAATACATTTATTGAGAAAAATAGGTAGTCCCTACAAACCCGTGGAGGTGTCCAAATAGTGAGAAGTTAGAATTGGCAATGAGGAATTTTTAATCATTGTACTCAATGAAGAATTAGGAATTGAAATTGTAAACCAAAAGCAAACAAACCCAAAATTCAAACCCTGAGCCAATTCAATATTTTGAGATCAAAGTTTAAATGCACAAAATGAAACATTATACATTAAAAATTATATGTATAAAACGGCACACCAATGCAACTCATTGATTTTTATAACCTCCACTGGTTTGTAGGGACTACCCAGCACTTAGCATACCATACATAATGGTGAGGAATAGTTTATGTCATACGGAAAATTTGAAAGAATAGAACAGGTATCAGATAAATTTGAAATTAAAGTGAAAAGAGCATCTTTTATAGATGCAATGGATATTAAAGTTGATGAGTTTTTCTTATTAAGGATGGGGCGTGCTCTATTAAAAGATGTAAACTTTGTTAATGAAGATGCTATCCGCCAACATATTATCGCCCCAATGCTGGATATAGTCTCAGATAATTATGAGGAATTAGAAGTGTGGTCGGAAGTAACTTACACTGTAGATGAAAAACTGGATTTGGATGGAAAGCCTGATTATCTAATAGCACCATATGCAGATAACGGTGGTATATCAACACCACCAATTTGTGTGATAGAAGCTAAAGAAAAGGATTGGAAGAAAGGCTGGGCACAGGCTTTAGCTGAAATGTACGCAGCTTCTACTCAAAGTGCAAATATTTGTTATGGTGTTGTAACTACAGGAGAATTTTGGCAGTTTGGTAAATTGGAAGAGGGTAAAATATTTACCAGAGATCCTTTCAAACTGTCTGCCATAGAGAACTTGCCAAAAGTTCTGAATACCTTAAATTGGTTGTTTAAGAAAGCAAGTGAGCAAATACAATCAACCTCTAAATAAATCAAGGGGTTAGAGTTAGGGTGTTAAATTTGGACTTAAAAGTTTAATAATTTTTCCCCCCCAAATTGAGTACCACGAATTTTTTTACAAACAACGAATTTTCCACGATTAGTTGTGTTTTTTTTAAATTCATTGTACTTATTTGTTGTACTCATTTTTAAGATGAAAAAATTTCTACCATTTTCTGGCAAATTTAACACCCTAGTCAGAGTCATAGGTGTTCGGGATTTTTAACTACAAGGATTGTATATAAGAAGGGATTTTCCTAGATAGTGTCCATCCGGAAACACTTCCAAAGCTAAAGCTTTGGACTCCAAGTGCCCATTGTTTGGAGTCCAAAGCTTCAGCTTTGGAATTTTGATCGGTGTTTCCGGATGGACACTAGATAGCAAACCTATCAAGAAAAATCTGATTGAATAAATCTGATCGAATAAGTAATCTCTGTAGTTCTTGAAAAATCCCGAATACCTATAGTTCTTTATTATAAATCCTTTATTATATACAATCCTTGTAGTTATTGTTAATTTCCAGTACCTGAATATCTTGATGAGGTGATTTGGCGGCAAAAATAGTCAACTTTAATTCAGAGTCATCAATCAGTCGATATACCGGTTTGCGTTCTGATAGTTTTTCACTTTCAGATAAAATAATAGGCACACCTTCACCTCGTTTATCCATGATAAAACTGCGTTGGCTGCCGACAGCATTAACATTCATTGGACAACGCGCCAATAATGATGTTAATAATTCATTGCGGGTTGATTGTCGTTCGGCAAGGCTGGCAATTGTCATGGTATTGGTGATAGTTCCCGGAGAAAATATTTCCACTCGGTCAGAAAAAACTTGCA
>Ga0233403_10000343_pt1 | contig 22038 bp, 14 predicted proteins | sample Na_oxic_1_MG_FD_179866 | JGI IMG/M metagenome (GOLD analysis project Ga0233403, IMG submission 179866) | Seawater microbial communities from Saanich Inlet, British Columbia, Canada - Na_oxic_1_MG | ecosystem: Environmental > Aquatic > Marine > Inlet | place: Canada: British Columbia | collected...
ATTATACCTGTCGCGCTGCTTGTGGATGCTTGCGCTCTATGGGAGTCTTGATTTTATTGAGCGCGTTGAGATAGGCTTTGGCTGAGGCAATGACAATATCGGTATCTGCACCTTGCCCATTCACAATTTGCCCCTCTTTTTCCAAACGCACCCCCACTTCACCCTGGGCATCAGTGCCATTAGTCACATTATTGACAGAATAGACTAATAAATTAGTTTCACTATCGACTAAGCATTCAATCGCCCTAAATGTGGCATCTACCGGACCACTGCCCTTGGCAGCCGCGGTATTTTCCATGCCATCTATATTTAAAGTAACATTGGCATGAGGTGTTTCCCCCGTTTCCGAACACACTTTAAGCGCGACTAATTTAACCCGTTCATGTTCCGTGCTTAAAGTATCGCTCACGAGAGCTTGTAAATCATCATCATAGATTTCATGCTTTTTATCCGCGATTTCTTTAAAACGGGCAAAAGCGGCATTGAGTGTTTCTTCGGATTCAAGCTCAATACTCAAGGCTTTTAAACGCTCGCGGAAAGCATTACGTCCCGAATGTTTGCCCAATACCATACGGTTAGCATACCAACCTACATCTTCAGCTTTCATAATCTCGTAGGTTTCGCGATGCTTAAGCACCCCATCTTGATGGATACCGGCTTCATGGGCAAAAGCATTGGCACCGACAATGGCTTTGTTAGGTTGTACCGGAAAACCGGTAATATTGGACACCAAACGTGAACAATTCATAATTTGGGTGGTGTCTAAATCAGTATGGCATGAAAAAACATCATTTCGAGTACGCACTGCCATAACCACCTCTTCTAAAGCAGCATTACCCGCCCTTTCACCTAAGCCATTAATCGTACATTCCACTTGCCTTGCACCGTTCATCACCGCCGCTAAGGAATTTGCCACCGCTAAACCTAAATCATTATGGCAATGGACGGAAAAAATCGCTTTATCTGAATTAGGAATACGTTCACGCAATTCAGCGATTAATTTGCCAAAACGATCCGGCAAAGTATAACCCACGGTATCGGGAATATTAATAGTTCCCGCCCCGGCAGCAATCACCGCCTCAATAATGCGGCATAAAAAATCGGTTTCAGAGCGCCCGGCATCTTCAGGTGAAAATTCAACGTTATCCGTATATTGACGTGCCCGTTTTACAGCTCTAACAGCTTGCTCTAATACCTGATCCTGTGATTTATGTAATTTCATCTCCATGTGGATAGGCGATGTCGCTATAAAAGTATGGATCCGTCCAGAATTTGCCCCGGTTATAGCTTCACCTGCCCGATCAATATCTTTATCTAAAGCACGCGCTAAACCACATACAGTGCTATCTTTGATTATTTTCGCCACCGCCTGCACCGCTTCAAAGTCACCATTGCTGGCAATCGGAAAACCGGCTTCAATCACATCAACACGCAATTTTTCCAACGCTTTGGCGATACGAATTTTTTCATCCTTTGTCATAGAAGCACCAGGACTTTGCTCACCATCGCGTAAAGTCGTATCAAAAACTATGAGTTTATCATTTGTCATTATTAAAATTCCTTTGGGAATTGGGAATTGGGAAAGTTCGTTTCAAAGTAATTGAGAATTGGGAATTGGGAATTGGGAATAATTAACGACTAATTTGCCATTAACAATCCGTTAACAATTAACTCTATTTTATAACATTTAATAAAATCAATAACTTGTAGGGTGCTATGCTAAATCCACCCAACACGAAATCTGACAAAATAGAATTAATAATTCACAATTCACAATTAATTACGTAATTAACCCTCGCCAGGGTATGTGATGAAGTATATTACTGCCCTAAAAAGGGCAGTCGATGCCGAGGGGTGTCAAGGCGGGAAGTAAACGGGCACCACATCACCTGCCCTTGATGGACATCAGAAAAATCAATAGCAAAGTGAGTGGAGAACATTGGAATAAATTTTATTTAATTCTTAATTTAAAATGTATTGTAGGGGGCAATTCGTGCCCTTTTTCTATTAAAGCTTATTTATATTATAAACATAATTTAAAAATTTGCCAACTTTGTGAATGATTTTTTCAATATTTCGTTTTAAAGCAAACCACAAAATTTAAAAATGCAGAACAATAAAATATTTTGGTTTTTGATAAAAATAAGGGCACCCTTCAAAAGTAGTTTACAGTTAAGTTAGAAAAAAGCCTCAGAATAAATGATACAGGTTTTTGGAAGTTATTTATCTGAAAATCTATATAGTGAACAAACTGTTCATTACTTTTGTAGGAATATGAAGGGTGCCCACCTGCTTCATTGAAAAAAGTTAAGTTTATTCCCGCGCTGAGTATATCTGAAAAACTATAGATTCCTTTTTTTCAAAGAAGGCGACATTGCATTCCATACACCAACCAACAAACTTGTATCATATAAAAGGATTGTAGTCACAATACCAAAATGGAGAAAAAAGACACCACCTAAACACATAAAACCGGGGATAATTGACAGATTTAAATTGTTTTTCATATTAATCTTAAATTCCTGTGCAATAGCAAACAATTGATCAAGTTGGTTTAGATGACTATCCATTAAGATAATAGAAGCAGTATCTGTGGCAATAGTCGATGCACCACGAAGTGAAATAGAAACTTGGGATTTTTTTAAAGCAATGGAATCATTAATACCATCACCCACAAAACAAACCACTTTTCCTTCCTGTTGCAATTGGGCAATTAAATTAGCTTTACCCTCTGGCAAAGTTTCCGCAAAATAATTTTCTATTCCCAATTTTTGGGCTAACTTCCGTGTCGGTTGTTCATGATCGCCGGAGATGATATACATGGATAATCCACGTTGTTTTAACTGGACAATAATTTGTTTAGCCTCGGGGCGAATAGTGGGATATAATTCAATAGCCCCAGCTAATTGGTCATTAAGCGCAATAAAAACCAATGAATGCCCTTGTTCCATCCCTTCTTCTTGTAAGATACTTATTTCCGGCGGAATGGGGATGCCTTCCATTTCCATAAAACGCACACTACCGACTCGAATTACTTTTGTTTCAACACTGACTTTGATGCCGTAACCCACTTCATATTTTGCTTGTGTTACCGGTACGACATTCAACCCTCGTTGTTTAACTTCAGCCAAAATAGCTAAGGCAATCGGATGAGTTTGTTTATATTCGGCAGCGGCTGCATAAGTTAATAATTCATTTTCCTTAATATCACTACAACAATGGATTTTTCCTACATGAGGTTGTTCTTCGGTTAGCGTACCGGTTTTGTCAAAAACAACAGTATCGACTTGGTTCAATAATTCCAATGAACGCCCATCCTTGATGAGAACGCCGTTTTTAGAAGCGGTGGTTAGAAAATTCAGCATACTCAGAGGAGCTGTGACACGCATCTGATAACCAAAACCAGCATTTAAGGTCGCCAATGCACTCATCGTACCTAAAATGGGTAAGGTGACAGCACTTACCACTAATGTTGGTAAAGCACCCTTATCAATTATTCTTTCCCCATAAGATTGCATGGAGGCTTTGAAATCAGCCGTTTTGTCCAGTATTTTACCGATTTGAGCAGCTGTTGTTTCTTTACCCGTTTTTTCTACTTGAATTTGAATTTGACCTTCAAGCACAACAGTACCCGCAAATACAGTTTCACCAATACCTTTCTCTATAGGCTGAGATTCTCCTGTTAAAATGTGTTGATCGATATTGGCAACGCCGGAATGAATGACACCATCAATGGGTATCGTTTCCCCGATATTAATCACTACAATATCATTAATTTTCAGTTGGTTAAATGGAATTTCTAATTCAACGCCATCAGAGATAATCCAAACCGAGCGTGGTTGTTTGCCAAAAATATTAATAAGATGTTTTCGGGAATGATCTTCGGTTTTGCCTAGTAGTTTACGGCTGTAATAATAAAATGTGTACAAAAATGCAGTGGCAAAATAGTAACCGGTTGTCATAAGACCAATAACTAAAATAGAATCAATCAAATTCGCACTGACTTTATGTTCTATTGTTACCGCCTCGTAAGCTTGATTAAATATATAACCGCTGGCATAAATTAACAACGGTATGCTAACCAGTGTCAAAGGCGAGTAAACCAAAGCTCCTATTGTTGTTAGAACCAAAGAAGTAGTAGAAACTGTCAGATAATGATTAATTTCTTGATCCGCTTGAAGTTTTTTCTCAACTTGGGGTTCATCCGGCTTGGATAGCTTTGTTGCTATTTGTTGTGGCTTCGTTTCAAGTATTGCCTTTGTGTTGGAAGTTTTTTGGGACTGTCGAATCCGTTTATACAAGGTCACGCCGGCTGTGCTTCCAACAAAAAATAGGATACTGGTTAATAACATAATAATTATGATTGAATCTATAGATGTTCAGATAAATAACTTCACAAGGGCAGACACGCAGGTCTGCCCCTACAATGAAATATTTGACGTAGGGGCGAACATAAGTGTTCGCCCTTGTGAAATGAAATAACCGTTAGGTTCAACTATTTATCTGAAAAACTATATTTTGAATATGCCCGTGCAAGATGTATATAAAATTGCTTTTCAGTATCTGCTTCTGACTTTAAATGCTCCCATCCTGAACGAATAAGCATTTTCTGCATTTCCTCGGCACTTGGTTTAATAGAATTAGCTAAGACATATCTTTCACCTGCCAAAATTCTGACTGTTGCCCAAGAGTTTGTAAAACAGTTATTTATCCTGAAGGTCTGTGCTTTGGTAGCAGTGAATACATGTTCTACAGTGCTGTTCTGTGCATTCCAATACGGTTTATAAATAAAAGCATCAGGATCAAAATTATATGCCTGAAGGTCTCTTTTGAGTTTGAATAAAATACTTTTGAAACAACCTACTGCATCTGATGAAGCATATAGATTTAGCATGGACTGAATATCTTCCTTTTTACTGTCCATAAGAAGGATCAGGTAACGTGTGTGTACATTTTTTTGGACATTCGCAAACTGTCGTAATAATGCAAGATGATCCTTGACAAATTTGTTTTCAAAAAATGTTTGCTTTGGTAAAGAAGGTAAATTACCTAATGTTGACCCGGATACCAAATGATTGATACACTTGTTTCAGTCTTTGGCAAAACTTCTTGGTGAAAATCACTAGCAAGATTGCTCACTTTCATATCGGGAAATTCTTGGGAAATGACTTTGCAAGCTTCTTCGGTAAACTCAGGCTCCAAGTCAATTGGCATGTATAATGAGGGTTTCAAAATATCCAGAGCTGGAATCGTGTTCTTTATGACCGACCACTCAGGACCTGGTCCAAGATCAAAGAAACTTGCCCCGGGTTCAACAATTTCCCTGATGTTTTCTGCAAAGGTTTTTAAAAAAGACGGTTGTCTTTGCGGAATGAGAGAAGTCGGCAACTCCACATATTTCGCGTAATGAATACCGCCTTTAACTTGATCTTCAGGAAATTGCGGCACGTCATATATATAACCACCCAACGCACCATTAATTCTTTTACTGGAGTCTTCTCTAAAAGAACCGAGGACAGCATCAAAATTCATACAGAGAGACTGTCCTAAATCTACTGGGTTAAAATTCTCAGCTTTTTCAAACCTAAAACTATTCATGATGTTTTTCTTACAATTAAAGTATTGATAATCTTTTTGGTGATTTCTATAAATTATTAATTTTATTCTGGCCCCAATTATTTTTTTCAGTGTAATGTTCGTTTAGAAACACCAAGTTTCACTTGTCACTTCCACCCATAGCATATCTGCTAATTCTCCATTAGGCATAGGCCATGAATTGTACATAATCTCTTTAACGACGAATCCCAACCTTTTAACCATATTTATGGACATTTTGTTTGAAACCAAAATTGCAGCTGCAATTGTCTTAATATGCAACTCATGGAATGCATAAGTAATCATTCGCTTTAATGCCAATCTACCATATCCTTTACTACTGAATTTATTATCTAAAATCGCTACAGCAATTTCTGCGGTTAATAAATCTTTATTCAAGCCTTTTAATGCCACATATCCAATTGGTAATTCTCCTAACTCTTGGTAAATTCCAAACATGATAGGTGGACTTTTTCGAGAGTATGGTAAAGCAAAATTTGCAACACTTTCTATGAATCCTTCCTTGTCATCATCTTCAAAGAAAGTATTCCAACCCATTGAATCTGCCAAAGTTGGTTCCTGAGCAAGTTTTATTAAATGCTCAATATGGCTATCTTCCATAAAAGTCAAAAGTATTTTTGAGCTGGTTGCCTTATGTTTTTGCTCTAATACTACCGTTTTACTCATAACATCACTCATAATTTAACTCTTTGTTCTTCTATCATTTTGAGCAAAATGACATTAAGTCACAGTATTCTGATTTGATAGCTGATATTCGCTTAGTATACTTCTAAAGATTTTAAATAATCCATTCCCACCGGATTGACTTTCTCCTTTCTACCAGTTATCCACTTTCTGCAATTAGGCGATTTACAGAAACATTGAAATTGTTTAAATAAAACATCTTCAGTAGATGCGTAGTCCATAGCCAATGCCTCACCAGCCCTAATATCCTGAATAGCCCAAATCTCAAATTTCTGCATATCAACAAAAATATTTGGATTACAGGAATGAAACAACAGGCCTGAAAAATAAATATCATGTAAATGAGTAGTTGAGGTAATTTGTAAAGTATGTTGTATTACATGAGGCACAATATGACCAGTAAATCGGGCCACGAGTTGACCTCTTCTATACGCTGTTTTTACAAAAACACCAGAACCTTTATTTTCTTTGCCGTGCTTGACCACGAACTCGCTCTGTGTTGGGTAATTGCTGTTTAGGTCTAAATCAAATGGGTATATTAACATTGCTTTCTTTACAATTTAATGTCATTTTGTGAAAATTCAGTAGAGGTAGGGTGGGTAGGAACGAAGTGGAAACCCACCGTAACTAATCCACGCTTCTGAAGGTTTTGAAGAACGTCAAGAGATTCGGCTAGTTTTTCAGATGGCTTTGCCATGACTTATGTTCTTTCGTATGCTGTGCGATAATTCGCTTATTATGTTGTGCTGTTATTCGCTTATTATGCTTTTGGTGGGCAAATAAACACTTGCCCACCCTACAATACTGGTCACCACATGGAACGACTCGTCGCCGCCCCTTTCAGATAAATAGTTTCACACTATAAACCTGTCAGGTCTTGAATACCTGACAGGTTTCTGGAAGTTATTTACTTGAACATCTATATATGATGATATTTTGGATAAAATTCAAGTCTGCCCTTTTAATTTATTGACATAATCGTACCAAAACCAACTCGTGATTGCAGCTACTCAAAACACTAAACCTCGTTTTAAAAACTTCATCTAAAACCCCGTCAACATAATACTTTTTGAGTTGGTTATAGTAAAAGTCGTTGTCTTCCACTCTCAAAGCTAGCAAAAACAAGCCTTCAGGTTTTAAAATACGAATCAGCTCTTCAAAAGAATTTAAGGGAACCTGTTGCCGTGTAAAAACACCGCATGATACCAGTGCATCAAATGAGTTGTCTGCAAAATCCAGCATTTTGCCCAACTCGGCTTTGGATAAACCTTGATAAATCTTAAAGGTTTCAGCGAACTGCAAAGATTTGTCGCTGATATCGATCCCATTCAGGTTTTTGAAACGGTATGAGCTGAGTTCTTTACCAAGTAAACCCGTTCCGCAACCGATATCTAAGATTTTGTCGTCCTCATTCAAATATGACGTTAAGGTATAAGCAACGTGATTCAACAAGCCTTTCCATCCATTTTGATGGTGATGCTGATCGTAATCTGAGACCCAATTATCATACTTGGATACAACTTCATCTAAGTTGTTAAAATGGTTAACCAATCCGGTTGGATAATCCGCCTCGTTTTCTGCCGCCACTATCTTGTATAAAGTATCTTTAATGATATAACCCATCAAGTTAATATCATTAGTGTCAAATGACAAGGACAATTTTAGGTCACAAGCGAAACAGACGACTTCGTCAGTTTGTGTTAAAACCGGCACCTCTTGGAATGAGTATTGCCAGTTTTTGAAATAACGAGCATTGTCTTTGTGACCAAACAATTGTATTTTGACTCCTCTTTCCGAGACATGTTGAACCAATTTTTCGGCTTGTTTAGCCGTCAAATTTCTCAGATTAAACTGTAAACTATCGCACACACGAGTCACAGATTCCAAAGAAGCAGGTATATCAATGTTATCAGCCGTAGCCAAAATATTGGCTAATTGCTTATATCTCTGGTTATATGCAGAGATTCTTTCATCTAACATCGGAATTTGTGGTCTGAGAATAGCAGCAGTTAAGTTATTCATCCTAAGGCTGAAATTGGGAACAGAGAGCTTGATTGCCTCAAACAACTTATCATCAAAAGGCCGGGAAAGATGTTTTTTGTACAATTTCTCATAAGAGCCAGCAGCCAAAATGCAATAGGCCGCCATTTTGTCATCATCAGTTCCAACAAAACCACCCTCCCGAATTTAAGAGTTTGTAACTTTGGGTGCTGAAACAAGCAATCTGCCCGTGATGACCAACAAGCATATCTTGTCCTGATTTTTTATCGTGCCATTTCGTGCCTAAGCTGTGGGCACAGTCCTCAATTAAATGGATTCCCGCTTCATCGCAGAGTGCTTTAAGTGTGTCCATTTCTGAAACGTATCCCCGCATATGAGACACAATTAAAAACTTAGCATCGGGATTTGCTTGGATTTTTCTTTTAAAATCGTCTATATCTACCAAATATTGACGATTACATTCGACATAAATTGGAATTCCGCCAGCGTGAACAATGCTACTGGGAACGGCTGTAAATGTAAAAGCATTAGTCAATACTTTATTATTATGTTGCAATCCAGCCGCTTTTAGACTTAAAAAAAGCGCACTACCACAAGAATTAACAGCGATCACGTATTTATGACCGGTATAACGACTGAATTCATTTTCTAACTTCGCAACTTCAGTAGCAACTTCATTCTCTAAATCCGAGTGAATTGTCTCTTCACAAATTTCGGCATCAAAATGGTAACGAAATAGATGACCTGTTTCCATCAGTTTACTTGCCTGTTCGATCCCTTTTTGGGGAATTGGCTCAGGATGAGTTTTTTTAGTAAAATTTAAAATTTTTTTCTCCTTAAAAAGCTAAATATAGATGTTCAAAAAAATAATTTCCAAAAACCTGACAGGTATTCGAGACCTGTCAGGTTTAGAGTGTGAACTTATTTATCTGAAAGGGGCGGCGGCGAGTCGTTCCATGTAGTGACCAGTTTTTGTTGCCCAAATTGCCCCAATTTAATCAAAGTCGGATAACGTTATCAACTGATAACTAATTTATTAATATAATTCCCACACAAAAAAACTATCTATTAAAAAAGTGATGTTGTTTATACCAATCTTGTATAGTTCTGATGATAAAAACTATAAAGGGGTTAGGCTCGGATTATCTTGCCGACACCAAACATAACATCATGACAACAATTTTTGATTATGTCCACACTGAATGTAAAACGGTAAACCGTCAATGTGTATTCGTATGAATTCTGGGGACACAAACAATACTTAATTATCTTGTGACTTTAGGTCCCGGCTTTTTTTAAATCACGTTTTAGTAATTTTTCTGCTAAAAGAAATACTATTTTCAAAAATAGTATTTTTAAGATGCCAAGAAATGCTATTTTTGAAAAAAATAGTATTTCTAATACGCTAAGACTGAGTAGTTACGAAAAATCCTGTCAATCCTTCAGTCAGTTTAATCCTGTTCAAAAAATTTTTATTGGCGAAGGTATTGAAATGTACAGCCATAAAATAATGCAAATTGCTAATTTTTGGGCTTTATCAAAAAATCAAATTTGTGAAAATGTTGAGCGGTATAGAAATACTATTTTGAAAAATAGTATTTCTGGAATACCCAAACCAGTATAGAAATATAATAGTGATCGGAACACTTTTTGCTTAAATAAAATCAATAAATTTTGTATGGTTAAAATTCATAGAAATTTCGTCGGTTTAGCAGCATTTTTTGTTGATAAGAAATTTAACTCAGCCAGAAATCCGATTTTTAGAAAAAATTTATTTGATGCTAAAAAAAATGTTAAATAACAAAAACTAAGCAATTTAGGCAAAAACTATTCCGAACAGTATTGGTTTCGTTCAGAAAATATTTTTATGTAGGGGCAAGGGACAAGGCAGAAAATAATATACGTGGCTTAAAGACCTGACAGGTTTTCAAAACCTGTCAGGTCTGCGTAAGTTATTTACTGCGGTGTCCCCAATCCCACGCGCATGCCCTGGTTCAGACAATGATTAGCAATAGTCGCACAACGCGGGGAAATGTTTTCGCCCCACCGTGACACGAGGCAATCCCGCCAAATCATTATAAGTTTTGACAGATTCGTAATCATATTGTATAAATAGTTCACGTATAGTTCCGGCTTGATCATATCCATGTTCTAATAATAGCCAACCTCCTGTTACCAAATGAGAAATAGCACCTGCAATCAATTGTCGAATATCGACTAAACCATCCATCCCTGCCATTAATGCAACACGGGGTTCATGCTGAACATCGCCTTGCATCAAATGAGGATCATTTTTAGCTATATAGGGCGGATTAGAAACAATCAGCGTTGCTTTCATTTCCCCCAAAGCTACCCACCAATCACTTATTAAAAATGTGATTTGTTGAAAACCTAAATTTTGTGCGTTGGCTTGTGCTACTTTTAGAGCGGCTAGGGAGTTATCTGTAGCTAAAATGCGACAATGAGGGCGTTCTTGGGCAATCGCTAAGGCAATTGCACCGCTTCCTGTGCCTAAATCTATCACTTTTGCTTGACTCTTCAGCGGTAATCGCGTTAAAGCTTGTTCAACTAATAATTCCGTTTCAGGTCTAGGAATCAGTGTATTTTCAGTCACTTGCAAATCTAATGACCAAAATTCCCTATGCCCAGTCAGATAGGCAATTGGCTCACCTTGGAGGCGACGAGTTAATAGTGTTTGAAACTGGATAAACTGACTGGGAGTTAAAATTTTATCTGACCAGGCATATAAATAACTCCGTGTCACTCCTAAAACATGGGAAAGTAAAACTTCAGCATCTAAACGTGGACTGTCAGAATGTATTAAAAGTTTAATGGCTTCAACTAGAGTTGTATGGATGATAGATTTCATAGTTATACTTCACACGGGCATAATTTAAACTTTTAGCCAGGTAGGTCGGGTTAGATTTTTTTGCGCGGCAAAAAAACGTAACCCGACATTTACCTGTCACAAACTTAACTTTTTTGCAATGAGGCAGTGGGCAAGAAAAAGACTTTATGGACCCTACATAAAAGTTTAAGTTATGCCCGCGTGCAGTATATACTTCACTGCAATCAAATTCGTGAAAATATTATACTGCACACAGGCACAAACTGAACTTTTCTTATTTGAGGAAGGTGGGCAAAAAAAAGACATTGCCCACCCTACAATTTTTCAAAAATGATTGGCGATTAGTATAAATTTGTGTTTCATTCATGTTTAAGCCCAGAAAGAAGTATTATTTTCGCCAAAATACTACCTCTTGAAGAAATAGTATTTTTAGAAATGTTAAAAGATTTTTTCGTACCTACTTATGTTTAGGAATGAGAATTCAATAAAATCCTTTCGAGGTTTGAGTTTTCTTCAAAAAACTCAAACCTCGAAAACTAAACCTGACAGGTTTTTGAAACCTGTCAGGTTTGGCTCAAAAGTTTCGGAAGTTATTAAATCCTCACTCCTTAGAAGATTTTTTCGTACCTACTTATGTTTAGGAATGAGAATTCAATAAAATCCTTTCGAGGTTTGAGTTTTCTTCAAAAAACTCAAACCTCGAAAACTAAACCTGACAGGTTTTTGAAACCTGTCAGGTTTGGCTCAAAAGTTTCGGAAGTTATTAAATCCTCACTCCTTAGCCGTTATATCTTATCATTCAAAAATAGAACTAATTCCTTATCTAATTGAGCAATATGATGAGTTAACCAATGAATGATGTTTTGTTGAATTTGTAAGACTAAAGATAAATGCCCTCCGTTTTTTTTGTAATCCATTTTGATTTTATTGAGTTGAGCGATAAATTCTTTATGTTGGCTTTTATGAATAACATAGTTAGGATAATGATATTGTTTCATATACTTTTCTTCAGCTTCAAAATGAGTGGAGGCATAATGGTCCAAAAAACAGATCATTTCATTCAATTCCTCTTCTGTTTGACCACTGCCTATAGACATAACCAGGTTTTTGAGTCTGAAAAGTAATTCCTGGTGTTGTTTATCAATGAACAAGTTAGCTGCCGGTAATTCTAAGGTTGATTCTATAATTAAGCTGCTCTCTTCCCAAAATTCGTTCTGTTTCACTTCCAAGAAATTTTGACAGCGTTGGAAATAGATTTCAGGTACGATATCATGAGGATTTTGATGCAAACAGGCTTGCATTAATTTTTTAGTTTGATTGAATTTTTGTAATTGATATGACTGAACAGCTTCTTCAAAAGTGAGCAATGTTGCCAATTTGCCTTCTCGAATGGGTTTGGGATCGGCATTGAACACGGCAAAGATATTAATACGTTCAATTCTACCCTTGACTTTGATATTGTCAAGAAATCGAATGGCGTATTGAGCCGGCTCAGTTAAATTGGTGAAGGTATTTTCACCAATGATGAGTGGTTCCTTATAAATTTTGGTGAGACTTTCAATACGCGCTGCGACGTTCACGGCATCACTAATGACGGTACCCTGTAGCCGATTTTGTTCGCCTATGATGCCTAGCATGATTTGGCCGGTATTAAGACCAATACCAATTTTAATGGTTGGTAAATTTTGACGCTGTCGATCTTGGTTAAATTCAAAAAGCTTATTGAGCATTGCAATAGCGGCTTTGAGTGCATCATCTGCGTTGATAAATAAAGCCATAATGGCATCGCCGATATATTTATCAATAAAACCATTATGTTCACGGATAATAGGCCCCATTTTTCTCAGATAAGCATTCATAAAATTAAAATTTTCCTGAGGCGACATTTTTTCAGATAATGCGGTGAAAGCTCGGATATCTGAAAATAGGACGGTCATTTTCATTTCCAGATGGTTACCCAATCGGATATCAATAATATGATCTTTGTTTAGCAGTTGTAAAAATTCATTGGGCATAAAACGTGCGTAGGCTTGATTGGTTTTCTTTAACAGATCTTCAGAACGATTGATGGAAGTCAGCATGTGACTCATGGCACTTGATAATTCTCCAGTTTCATCTTTAGAATAGACTTGAATATCAATGTTTCTGTTACCGGAAGAAATCTGATTAGCCACATTGACAAGATCTTTTAAGGGCTTTGTGATACTGCGTATAGAAAAATAAGATAAAAAGAGCGTTAAGATAATGGTTATTCCGGTAATGATTAAATAAAATATGAATATACTTTGTGCCTCTTTTTTAAGGGTTTGAGCTAATGCTTTTAAATCATAAGATATCTGATCTTCTACGGCTTTAAATAGATTAATTTTGCCGGTTGCTATTCGCCACCAATAAGTGGCTTCTATTTTTAAATTACCATCACTCAATAATTTATTGAGTGCTTGAATTGCGGCGGCATCATCTATTTTGATAATCGCGTCAATTTCATCGACTGTTTTTTGTTGTTTTTTTAGATCAATTGCCGTGGTTAAATACCTTTTATAAGTATTAAAGGTATTTTCAATGCTCTCAATGTTTTTTAGATCGAGAGGGGAAATGTAGGGGAGATTTTTATAGATATTCAAGATCATATAAGCACTTTGGTACTTTTGATAAAATGCATCAATATATTTTGGTTCGCCCCAGAGTATATAATTGCTTAATTGATTAAAGAGTCCATTGTAACCTAAATAGGCATGTAAATTTGAAAGTAGTCTAGATTTGGAGGCTTTTTTAAAAGCAATTTTTCGTAATCTTTTTACTTCATTTACAAAGTCACCTTGCACAGTGTAATGATAGATTTTTCTTTGACGAGCAGTTGCAAAGAATAGGAAATTTTTAATATAATTGTCTTGAGCACCTACCAGCAAGATAGATTTTCGATAGATTCCTGGCGCAAAATGACCTTGGCTAAAAACATTATTTAAGGTAGCTCTTTCAATCCCGGCTTTTTCTTTAGCTTGTAAAATATTAACATAAGCAACGAGCATGTTATAAAGTTCAGCATTCGTCGTGATTTTTGATAGTTCATTAATTTCCCTCAAAAGCGAGTCGATAATATGGGTGTAATAGAGTAATTGTTCTTCTAACGAGATATTTAATTCATTAATCAAATTTCTTTTAGTTTCAATTTTATCTATTTCGATCAAGATATTCTTCAGATTATCTTTAAATTTCTGATCAAAAAGCTTGAAGTTAAAATGAGTCACAAAATCCTTTAATACTTTGATGGCGTGATCGGTTTTAGAACTTTGCATCTTGAACCGATAAGAAAATTTGGTGCCTTTACTGCCGATGAAGCCGGCTGATATGCCCCTTTCGTTTTGTAATTCGTGGAGCAATGAACTGGATTTGACGGCAAACTCAGAAAGTGTTTGTAATAAATTCATATCATTAACGATGTCTAGTTTTTCTAAGGTGCTGGCGATAGTGAAGTAAACGAGTCCAATAATTGGAATCATCACTATGATTGTGAGCTTATGACTTATTTTAATATCTTTGAACATGTTTATCAGTTATCTGTTATCAGTTATCAATTTATTCCATTAATCCGTTGTATTTATCAGCTCAAAAATATTAATTTTTTCTTCCCGCCCTTTGACTTGAAGATTGTCAATAAATCGAATAGCATAGCGAGTGGAATCTGTCAAATTATTTAGCGTATTTTGAGTGATAATCAATGATGTTTTATAACTTTTAGTCAAACTTTCGACACGCGAAGCTAAATTCACCGCATCACTAATCACGGTGCATTGCAATCGATTTTTTTCCCCAATGATACCCAACATCAACTTACCCGTATTAATGCCAATACCCGTTTCAACTTCTTGATGCTGAACTTTTAACATATCAATCGCCGCATGAATTGCATCGTCTGCCCTGATAAACAGTGCCATAATCGCATCGCCAATATATTTATCAACAAAGCCATTATGTTTACGGATAATCGGTTCCATTTCTTTCAGATAGGCATTAATAAAATCAAAATTTTCCTGAGGAGACATTTTTTCAGATAGGGCAGTGAAAGAACGAATATCCGAAAATAAGATAGTCATTTCCATTTCCTTATAGTTGCCCAACTGAGTATCAAGGATACGCTGTTTGTTTAATAGCCTTAAAAATTCATTTGGCACAAATCGGGCGTAAGCCAGTTCAGTTTCTTTTAATATTAATCGACTATAAAAAAGTGTCAATAAAATCATGCTGCCGGTGATGATTAAATACAAGATAAATCTAAACTGAGCATTTTTTTTAAGCATTGAAGCCGACACTTTTAAATCATAAGACAGTTGTTCTCCTATCTTTTCAAATTGTTCTATTCTAGCCGTTGCTATTTTCCACCAATCAGTCGCCTCCTTATGTAACTGATAATTCACAGTTGCTTGTCTAACTTCTTCAAATTTTTTAATCAATTCTTCTGACATAAAATTATGATAGTGTTTTTTTTGCGCGGTGGTTGCGGAAAAAAAGAATTTTCCGAGATAGATATTTTGTGCCTCAATTAACGAAATAAATTGGTTATACAAATCTGAATTGAAATAACCCCGACTGAGAACATTATTTAAAGTGGCTCTTTCAATACCGGCTTTTTCTTTGGCATAAAGTAAATTCACATAAGCCTTAATTTGATTAGAAAGTTTAGCATGCGTAATAGACGTTGATAAACGATTAATATTCACCAAAAGCAAATCAATAATATCGGTATAATATAAAAGTTCCTTTTCTAGCGAAATATTTAAGTCATCAATCAACTTTCTTTTAGCTTCAATGCTATTCAGTGCCGCAAAAATCTTCTTCAGATTGTTTTGGATTTCATAACCAAGATGTTCAACCGAAACATTTTTCAAAAAAGCTTTTAACTTTTTAAAGGCAATATCCGTCTTAACTTGTTGCTGCTGAAGTTCATCAGGAAAATCCACCCCTTCACTACCAATAAAACCGGCAGATAAGCCCCTTTCCTTTTGTAATTCATGCACCAATGAATTTGACTTAACCGCCAATTCTGATAATTCATGCAAGAAATCCATTTCATTGACTATTTTTAATTTTACTAAAGTCAGATTGATTGTAAAAGAAATCAACCCAATCATTGGGATAGCCACAATGAGTGCTAATTTATTGCTGGTTTTGAGATTCTTTAACATGATTGATAGGAAGTAAAACGTTGCCCGCTTAATGTGCCAATTATAATTATCTATAGATGTTCAGAAAAATAAATTTTTAGAAACCAAGTTTTTTTTAAAAGCTTGGTTTCTTTTCACAGTGAACACTATAAATACTATTTTTGCTAAAATAGTATTTTTTAAGCTTTTTGAGTTTAAAAATTAGAATATTAAATCATATTTGAAAGTATTATAACCCATAGATGGCGCATTTCTATTTTCCTGCTTTTAACAAAAACTACAAGGATTGTATATAACAAGGGATTGATTTATTCAGGATTTAATTCTATTTTGTAATGTAATGTTCAAAATTAACCACCGATAAACGCTGATAAACACTATTAGAAATAGTATTTTTAAAATATGAGGTAACTACTCAAATATAAAATGATGCGGGATGGGGTTTGCAATTCCGAGAGCAATGGTTAATCACTCAAAACGGGTTTTATAGATATTGCGGAAAAATAACTTCCAAAAACCTGACAGGTATTCGAGACCTGTCAGGTTTAGAATGTGAATTTATTTATCTGAAAAACTATAGCTGATGAATCGAAGGCTAATCTTGATAACCAGTCGGCACCGGATGTGGTGGGATTTGGGTGAACACGATTTTAGGGCGAACACACAGGTTCGCTTTTTAACATTATAACCAATTCCCAATCAACAAAAACGCTGACCAAAAATAAGGATGTCGATAGCGTTCATATAACTTATCAGTTAGTATCATTTTCTGAGCTTTTTGCAAAGCTTCCGCCTTGGAGATATTCGGGTTTTGTAATTGCCGATAAAATTCAATAACAACTGCTGGGGTTGCTTCATCATCCACTTTCCATAAACTCGCCAAAGCGCTTTGAACTCCCGCTTTTAAAGCGACACCGGCTAACCCTAACGCAGCACGATCATCTCCCACCGCCGTTTCACAAGCGCTCAAAGTTAATAAGTCCACCGGTTCATCTTTAAGAGTGGTGAGGTTCATCAAGTCTTCTAGTTTATCCATGCTCAATTTGTCGTTATAAGTTAATACAAACGTGTTTTTTAAATTGGCACTAAACTGACCATGAGAGGCAATATGCACAATAGAATAGGCATTTTCATTCATTTCAGTATGGACTTTAGGAATCGTAAATGCACTATTTAATAAGGGTTGAGTGGCTAGATGAAATAACCCTTGTAAAATATCTAACTCATATTCGGCACAGGGTAAAGAAGAAAAACCTTGCACCGCATCAGATAAACCCACTAACAGAATTTTAGATTGTTTCTGACGAAGTTGTTTTTTTGGAGAACGGTAGCACAATCCTGGACTCAATACTAACGCATACTTTTGAATGAGAAATTGCTGACCATCATGTAGTGCCGCAAAGGGTATGGTGCGTAATGCCCCATCGGATACAATCACTAATGTCTTGATATCATGCAATAGCGGAACGAGTGGTTTAATTAATAAATTATAGAGCGTCTTAGCAGGCTCTAAAAAGCTATCATTAGCCAATGTTCCCATCATTTGAGCAGTGCTAGTCTGTAATGAGGGTGTACAAGTATCAGCCGGTTGGTCCGACATTTGAATCGCCAATTGCTCAGGGTAGGGATAGTGGCGCAATGGCGATAAAAGAGAGGCAATGGTCTCGCGCAACTTGACTTTAGAGATAGGCACTGTGGTTTGTACCAGCCCATCGGATCGTTGGAGTAACAATTCCAAACGTCCAGACAGTGCAATGGGATAAAGTACCGCCGTTTGTGCATCAACCATTTGTTCTATATGGGTACATTCATCTTTAATGGCAAAGCACTCACTTTGAAAATAATCTTGCAATTCAGCAGCTTTGAAAGCTTCCATGAGATCTCTAGTTTGTCGCAGCAAACGATCACGGGTTGAATTGTTCTGAGCAAGACGAGCTTGTTGTAATAACAAATCCACTAATTCAAAATAGACAGGCACAATTTGTTCTTGAAAATTTTTCGCGATATTGAAATAACCCGTGTTGGCAACCTGGGTGCGAACCGAACCCAGGTTTTTTATGGATTTTTGATATGCCCTAATAGCATCCTGATACTTACCTTGCGCCTTGAGAATACGCCCTAGTTGCCACTGCCATAAATATAACAGCAATTGTTCACGAGTTTGCCCTGCAAAAAATTGTGCCTGTCGAGTTAAAGATAAAGCATCATCATAACGTTTAGCCTGTTCATATAATTGCCCTAAATAACCGTTAGCATAAGCCTTTGCGGCACTATTATCCAAACTAACAGCCACCGCCTGTGCTGCTGTCAAAGCTTGATAAGCTATAGAAGAAAGATGTTCCGCCGGTTCATTCAACTTGGCTTGAATTTTTCGTGCCAGTTGACTGATAGCGATTAATCCAAGCACCTGGCTATAGCTTTCTTGTCTGTTTTGTGTAACCGGTAATGCTTGTTCCAAAACCGCGATGCTGGCTTTAAAGGCTTGTGCTTTGTCATCATATTGGTAAGCCCTTTCAACATCTAAAGAGAAAATTATAAGTGCTTGATTAATAAGCACTTTACTGTACAAAGCCTCAATCTCTTCTTTTGAAAAATGGGAAGAACTTTTTTTTGATGATTTGACGTATGTTAGAGCCTCTTGATAGGCACCCTTTGCTCCCTCATAGTCATCCACAGCACTCAAAAAATTACCCTGGTGATTTAAGACTTCAGCCAATAGTATTGGATTATTGGTTTGACGTGCTAGGTTAAGTGCTGTTTTTAGCTGTCGCATAGCTTCTTTACGCCAGCCTTCTCCCTGGGACAAACGCAATTTACTCAATTCATTGTGCAGAAGTGCATAGTCAATCGGGTCATGTTGTTGGGCAATCGGTAATGCGATATTGAGGGTTTTAAGTGCGTTATCATAAGCACCCAGGCGTCGATAAGTACGCGCTATACCTAATAATGCTTCTAAACGCTCATTGATGTTCTGGGTTGTAACGAGTACGGTTTGCCATTGCTCAATAGCTTGTTCAAAATAGCCTTTTTGGAAAGACTGTTTAGCCACTAAAAGTGATTGGGCTTGTAGCACATTGACATTGCCTAAGCACAACATTATTATAAATAAACAAGGGTATGAATAAAAACGAATCATAATTATGATCCCATATTTAGGAATGAAACGTATCTTCTCAAAAAGTGTAGGTAAACTTGCCTAAACCTGTCAGTTTTTTTCCACCAAATTTAAAAAAGATACAACGATATACTCAGCGCGGGAACAAACTGAACTTTTCTAATACGCAATGGTGGGCAACCAAAACACGTTGCCCACCCTACCTAAAAGTTTAATGCCCGTGTGCAGTATAGTATTTTTTATGCAAAAATTTTGCCTATTATCATTTTTATTTAAATATACTGCGTGTCCATCAGTTTTGCTTCGCTGACTTCGTATCGTGAAAATTTAAAATGCCAATTAGAAATAGCATTTTTTAAAATGGTATTTTTATACCTATAGATATTCAGATAAATAACTTCACAAGGGCGAACACACAGGTTCGCCCCTACGTCAAACATTTTATTGTAGGGGCAGACCTGCGTGTCTGCCCTCCTTTTATTGTAGGAATTTATTTATCTGAACGTCTATAGCTTCGTTTTAATACTGGCTCAGCTTATACCGTTAGGATAATAGCAATCTTCGGAAAAAACATATAACTCGATGCTCTAGTTTTTTATAAGTCGTTGATTTAAAAAGAAATATAATTTTAGCCCTAAAAATTAAATAACTTTAAAAATCAATGAGTTGTATATTTTAAAGCTCAAAAATAGATCGTCACAAAGCCAAATCACATCAAAAACTAGAACATCGAGTATAAAATAGTTTTGAAGGCTTAAAAATTAATTAATTGAAATTAAAGTATTAAACATCAAAACCGGATTGTTATAATCTTTTGAAATAAATATGGTTTAGAGTATTTTTTGAAATCATATTCTTAAACAAACACTTAATGAAGAAAAAACATGGCCCGTCCAAAAACAAAGCTCAATTTAACACCGGATCAAAACGAATCTCTTCAAAGTATCGTCCGCAGTCGCGAAATACCCCATAGCCGTGTGCAGAGAGCCCAAATCATCTTGAAAGCAGCGGCTGGGGAAAATAACAAAAAAATCAGCCAAGATTTGAATTTATGCGAAGATACCGTTGGTCTTTGGAGACGGCGCTGGATAGAGGGTCATACAGATTTATCAGTTAATAGCAATCAGAAAAAATTATCCCAAGCAATTCAAAATGTTTATCGTTCCCAACAGCGTCCTGGAACCCCACCCACATACACTGCTGAACAAGTTTGCCAAATCATCGCTCTGGCCTGTGAAACGCCACCCGAACCCTTGACTCATTGGACTCGTGAGGACTTGGTACGAGAAGCAGTGGTGCGTGGTATTGTTGAACAGATTTCACCATCAACAATTGGCCGAATCCTCAATGAAGCAGACCTCAAACCCCATCGCAGTCAATATTGGCTCAATCATGAAGTCGAAGATGAAGTCACTTTTCGGGAAGAGGTACGTGACATTTGCAAATTGTATCATCAAACTCAAGAGTTAAATGAACAGGGTGTGCATGTCGTTAGTGTCGATGAAAAAACGGGTATTCAGGCCAAAGAACACGCTCATCCTACACACCAGATGGAGCAGGGAAAGCCCGAAGCGGTAGAATATGAATACGAACTTTACTGTACCCAAGCCTTGATCGCCAATTTTGAAGTTGTAACTGGACAAGTACTCAATCCAACCGTAGGAGATACCCGTACTGAAGAGGATTTTGTTAACCACATTGTAACAACGGTGGAAACCGATCATCAGGGCTCGTTCCTATTTATCTGTGATCAATTAAATACCCATAAAGCCGCGACATTAGCTCAAGCTATCGCGCAACTGTGCGGAATTGATGACGATTTGGGTGTTTCAGTCCAAAACGGGATTTTGCACAATATGGATTCGCGTGCCGCTTTTTTGCAGGACGAAAATCACCGTAGCAGTGAAGTATATACGCCTAAGCATTGTTCTTGGCTCAATCAGGTCGAGATTTGGTTTGGTATTTTGAGCCGCCGTTTACTCAAACGGGGAAACTTCAAGTCTACTGGGGAACTGAAACAACGGATTTTTGGCTTCATAGATTTTTTTAACAACACTTTAGCCAAACCCTTTCGGTGGACTTATATTGGCAAACCACTTATGATTTGAGTAATCAGATTAATTTACGGCGCGTGGTACTAGGGTGTTAAATCTGCCACAAAATGCCTATCTGTTTTCACCCGACATTTACAAATACTATTTCTTGAATAAATAGTATTTGTGTGTTTTTTACAAATTTACAATATAGATGTTCAGAAAAATAACTTCACAAAGGGCAGAGGTAAGGTGGGCTACAATTTTATAATTCTGTGAAATTATTTATCTGAACAACTATAGAACAAAAATAGGGTGAAAAATAATCGGCAAAACCACATTATATTTAACACCCCAGTTGCAAACTCCGTTCTGCACCAAATGTTAGATCGAAGACAGGCTGCTAGTACCAAGTAATTACGTTAATAGTTTAAAAAACTTTTGTAGATTATTTATGAATACTCATTTAGATGCTAAAAAAATTATTGATACAACCCACTTACTTCAAAAACGGATCACTGAGCGTTTTCCTGATGCTAGGCTTGGTGATATATGCATTCAATTATATCATATTGCTAA
>Ga0233403_10000344_pt1 | contig 22026 bp, 13 predicted proteins | sample Na_oxic_1_MG_FD_179866 | JGI IMG/M metagenome (GOLD analysis project Ga0233403, IMG submission 179866) | Seawater microbial communities from Saanich Inlet, British Columbia, Canada - Na_oxic_1_MG | ecosystem: Environmental > Aquatic > Marine > Inlet | place: Canada: British Columbia | collected...
TAACAGCGATCAGGCCGCGTTAATCGCTAATTATGCGTCAAAAGTCCTTGGCTATCAGCAAGCCTATATTCTTTTTGACGAAGATGCTTATGGTGCCACGCTGGCCTCGGCTTTTACCCAACAGGCCAAAATGATTGGGCTAGAAGTCAAACATCAGTGGCATTTTGACTCCGAAGCCGGCTTCAAAAACCGTCTGAAAAAAATGGTAGCGACCTTGAGTGCTTCGCCAACCAATCAGGCTATTCTGTTTTTAGCCACGCATTCAACCGAAGCGGTGACGACCATCGCAACCCTGAAACAGCAGCTAGAAGGCATCAATATCCCAATCATTGGGGCAGACGCACTGGCCAGCCCGAATTTTCTGGCCAAACTCCAGCAGTATCCGCAGGAACAAGCCCAGCCAGGCTATTACAGCAATGGGGTTTATACCATTGCCCCATTACTGTTTGACTTGGCCGGTGAACGCTCCCAGCAGTTTAGGTATGCTTTTATCAAGCAATACCAACAAGTCCCAATGATAACCTCGGCCATGTATTACGATACCGCCAGGGTTATTCTGGATACGGTTCGGAGCCAGCCGAGAACCGCAATCGATCTGCAACAACAGCGTCAACAGCTTAAAGAACGCTTGCGGCAGATCGCAGCGGTAGAAAATGCGATTGACGGGGTGACCGGTTCTATCTACTTTGATGACAATGGCGACGTGGTCAAATCGATACCGATTGGTATTTATAGAAATGGCCAAGCCGTTGCAGCGATGCGTCAATTCCAACCGTTGCAGACGGTGCTTAACCGAACAAATCTGTTGCAAGACGTGTTGGATAATAAAATCATTGAACTCAATGGCCAGTTTATGAGCCAAGCTCAGGTGGTTTATGTTGGGCTAGATTTCACCGAGGTCAGTGAACTTGACATTCAAGAAGGTTTTTTTTCCGCCGATTTTTATTTATGGTTCCGCTTTAAAGGCGATTTTGAGGACCGAAACATTGAGTTTCTGAACCTGTTGAATCCACTTGATAAGCTTCAATGGGAAATCGTCTCGGAGTGGCATTCGCCGACTGAAAAAGGGGTGACCACCCGAACTTATCGGATAATCGCCTCGTTCAAAGTGGATTTTGATTTTCACAAATACCCATTGGATCAACAACTTTTGCCGATTTACATTCGGCATAAAACCTTGACCCAAAATCAACTGATTTATGTCGTCGATATTACCGGAATGGGCGTTGATAAATTGAACAGTCCAGCGGCCATTCAACAGCAAGCGAGCAAGTTTTTTGGTATTGGTGGGTGGCAGGTGACGCAATTGGCCTTTTTTCAAAATACGTTGACCAATGACTCAACGCTGGGTATTACCGAATTTTTTGGTCAACAACAGCGAATACAATACTCACTGTTCAATGCCACCCTAACCATTAAGCGGCATCTGTTGAATTTTATCTTAAAATCGATGATGCCAGTGATCGTATTGGTGGTATTGGGCTATATTGCCTTTTTTCTCCGTGAATCCAATCAAAAGTTGGCGATTGGTACCAATTTGATACTGGCCACGTCGCTGTTCCATTTACAAATGGCTGATAATTTGCCGGCAATTGATTACATGGTACTGCTTGAATCATTTTTCTATCTGGTTTATGTGTTGGCCATATTTATTATTCTGTTAGCCATCTTGGACCATATTTATGAGAAACAGAATAAGGAAAATGCTAAGGAGAAGGGTGAAGCGCTGGTTCGTCGTTTCGATATCATTGGGCGGATATCTTATCCACTGATTCTGATTATTTTTGTCAGTCTCGTCGCTTACCGGAATTGGCACTTACTCTAAAATGGTGGTTAATGGTTAGGCTCAACTCAACGGCGCATTCCCATTTTCCAGGAGGTAATTGGTCAACTGAAAGTCAGCGAAGCTAAATTTTAGGATTTTTTAGTTTGAGACCTGACCGGTTTAAAATTGGTCAGGTCTGCCGAAAAAACGAAAACTTGATCGCGCCGAGTATAACTTAGGGGGTATTTTATGACATTTAAGCGAAATGGTACATAAGTCACTTATGATTAACCATGAACCTATCCGGCCCTATTCATTTTTAAACGTTTAAGTCGGTTATCTTTCATCACCAAAGTTCTTAAAATTAAAGAAAATGAGATTGAGAGTCCGGTTGGGTGATTGACTATAAATCAATGGTTTAGGAATAGGGCCGGATAGGTTCATTAACGATAGGCTGGCAACGTAAAATAAAAAAGGCAGCCTTTACCTTTTTTACTCTCCACCCCGACTTCTCCACCCATTTTTTCAACCAGTTGTTGTACCACCGATAAACCAAGGCCATCTTTTTTCACACCCATTTGGTGCAACGGCGTGTTAAGCTGAAATAACTTGGCTTGCTCTTCGTTGGTCAGGCCTCGCCCATTGTCTTGTATCCAAAAACGGACCCGGTCATGATCAAGAGGAGTCGCGCCGAGTTCTAAACGAGGCGGGTTGCCACCATACTTTAAGCCGTTACTGATATAATTTTTCCAAATTTCCTCAATCCAAGGCCGATAACATGGGACTGTCGGCCAAATTTCCGTTAATTTAACTTCGGCGCGATGCTGTTGAATCTGGCAAGCGAGGCGTTCTTCTATCACGAATGTCACAATGTCGTGCATATCATTCAAGTCAAATTTTACCTCTGGTTCTTGGAACAATCCAGCCAACAGCAGCAAACTATCAACGGTATTGACGGCATTCAGACTGACTTCACCAATCTGTTGGATATTTTCCAGAGACTTCATTGACGGAGGAATTTTTTTACCCCCCATATTGGCAAACATCAAACTCAATTGAACAAGGCGATTCAACGGCTCCTTTAAGTCGTCGGAGACAGTCTGGACAAAAGCATCGAACTTGGTACGGCACTCCAGGAGCTTAGTTTGGTACTTATCCTCAACAATGGGGCTGCCTTGTTGTTTGAGAGTATGTTCTAACAATTTATGAGTTTGTTGCCGGGCAGTTTCCAGCCTTTGAATGCGGGTCATTTCATGTTTCAACCGATCATTTTGCTGTTGAATTTCCTGTTGCATTTGACAAATTTTCAAGTGAGTATTGACACGCGCTAATAATTCATCATAATGAAAGGGTTTGGTGACATAATCGGCGGCACCCAATTCAAACCCTTTTATTTTATTAAAGGTTTCCGTCAGTGCGGTCATAAAAATAACCGGAATATCCTGCGTAGTTGGTTTGGATTTTAGTTGTTGGCAAACTTCAAAACCGGACATGCTGTCCGGCATCATCACATCCAGTAGGATTAAATCTGGCAGAGCCATATCCGTTATTTCAAGGGCTTTCTGGCCGTTTGAGGCCGACAATACCCTAAAACCCTTTTCTTCAAGAAACTGTGACAACACTTCCAAAGTGATTTTAACATCATCAACAATCAAGAGAGTATTTTGAGAGGTTTTCGTCTTCATGGAAAATTGTTTCCTTTTGAGTTATACTTAACATGGTAACCAACGGTTCAAGTTTTTTTGGAAAAATTCAGCCTGAAAAACTTAATGGTGGACAAAAAACAGTTGCCCACCCTACTTAGGGAGTCCCAAAAAAATAATTATCCCAAATGCCATTTCATGCCATAAAGGGTAGATAAAAGAATGGTGGGCAACAAAAACCGGTTACCGGCCCCCTACAAGAAAGACTGGGATAATTTATTTTTTGGATATGCCTTACTTAAAAACCATTAACTATTAATGTACGCTGGCAAGGTAAAATAAAATAAATTACCTTTACCTTTTGTCGTTTCCACCCCAACTTGCCCACCCATTTTTTCAACCATTTTTTGTACCACCGATAAACCAAGACCCTCTTCCTCAACACCTGCTTGATCATCAGGCGTTTTAGGTAGAAATAACTTAGCTTGCTCTTCCTTGAGCAAGCTTAGCCCATTGTTGCGTACCCAAAAACGTACTTGGTCAGGCGGAATAGGAGACGCTCCCAGTTCTAAATGGGGCGATTTTCCTCCGTACTTGAATCCAATATTGATATAATTAATCCAAATTTCTTCTAGCCAAGGCCGATAGCCCGGCACTGCTGGCCAAATTTCAGCTATCTGAATTTTAGCTCGGAGTTGTTTAATCCGATCCGCCAAGCGTTCTTCTATCACAAAAGTCACGATGTCGGACATCTCATTCAGTTCAAATTTCACCGATTGTTCGGACAACACTCCGGCCAACAACTGTAAGGTATCAATCGTCTTAACCGCCTTCAGTCCCTCCTGTCGGATAACTTGGAAAGTCTTGACAGACGGATCTAGGCTCTTCAAACGACTCTCATCACGCACCGTACTCAGTCTAACGATGGTAGTCAACGAGTTTTTTAAGTCACCAGTCACCGTATGGGCAAAAGCCTCAAAGTCTTTTTGACGTTTTTTGAATTCCTTCTGGCAGTGTTCTAATTCACTACTTCCCTGAGTTTTAGCCGGCGATTTAACTGTCTGCTCTAGTAACAGATTAATTTTTTGCCGAGCCTCTTCTAGTTTTTGACTGCGGCTGATTTCTTCTTTCAACAATTGGTTTTGCGTTTGAAGTTGCAGTTGCAGTTTGCGAATCTTCAGGTTGACTTCGACACGCGCTAACAACTCTTCTTGTTGAAAGGGCTTAGTGATGTAATCGGCTGCCCCTAATTCAAAACCTTTGACCTTATTAACAGTCTCCGTCAGGGCGGTCATAAAAATCACCGGAATGTCCTGCGTGGTTTCTTGGGATTTGATTCGTTTGCACACCTCAAAACCGGACAATCCTCCTGGCATCATCACATCCAGTAGTATTAAATCCGGGTGAGCATAGTCAGTGATTTTCAGGCTATCGTTTCCATCTTGTGCCACCAAAATATCAAAACCCTGTTTCTTGAGAAATGTTAACAGAACTCTCAAGTTGTCAGGCTGATCGTCAACAATCAAGATGGTCTCTGGCTTTTTTTCATTGCTCATGGGTAGGATTCCTAAAAGGTTGGACAAACAGTTTCCATTCTAATTTGATAAACACCTGACCGGTTTTTAAAACCAGTCAGGTGTGAATGGGTATATTATTTTTTGGTAAGTCTAATACTTAATCTAACAGCTCCACCGGATCAATCCGAGAGGCCATGAAAGCACCAATACTCGCAACAACAATGGTCACCGAAATGACGATAACAAACACGATAGAAAAAGCACCGAGGTCTAAGCTCATCGCATTGACAATGGTTGCAAACTCGGTGGAGTTGGCTCCTAACGACGATTGCAAGTAATACCCGGCGGCGGTAAAAACTATCCAGCCTACGCCAAGGGCAATAGTAGAGCCGAGTACGGTTAATAACACATACTCACAAACCAGCAATAGGCCGACAAATAACTTAGAATAGCCCAAAACGAATAGTTGTGCCATTTGTCGCCGCCGTTTGTCAATATTAATTTTCGCCAAGGCACTGATGGCAAGAATAATGAAAATCACCGACAACCAAAGGGTCAATTGAAACAGGGTGGATAGCCGTTGATCCTGTCGTTTTAATTTATCAATTGCGTAGATGTTGTATTGCACATTGTAACCGGGCAGAGTCTTTTCTAATTGTTTATCTAGTACCTCCACCTGTTCCACTTGGTCGGCATAAAGCAGAATTTCATCATAATCAACACGCTGCTGTGATTCAGACGGGTAAAATATCGGCTGCATATTGTCGCCATACTTAAAAATGGCCGTTCCTTCAACCAGATTCTGTAATCGAAATACCAACTCTGGCCGAGTATAAAAAGGACAATTTTTGCCAGCCGGACACTGATAATAGGCGGTGATGAAGGCTGGTAGCATTGAAACGCCGGCAGCATCGGTCACCCGTAATTCTACGGCACCCAGCGGAATGTCAATCTGGTAGGGTGCGACCATTTCAATCCCTTCTTCTGGTATCCCTTCCGTCCAGAAATCCAGTTTTCGTCCACCCCATTGATTGGTCATTTCCTCAAGCCCAGGTAATAAGTCATAGGACTCTGGGCTGATTCCGGCCAATTGGACTGTTCGGGGTTCGTCTGCTTGAACTAACTCGACTGTCAAAGAAATGTCGGGCGTGACAACAGCATAGGGGCATACCTGTAGATGGTGGTACAGTCGCTGTTCACACTGACCTTTGGTGGGTTCAACACGCCCTTTTGACTCGTCAAATTGGGTCAGCGTGATCCGAAATTGGTTGATGTTGGATCCCCGATTAAGCTGTTTTTCAACTCGGAAATCCTCCGCTTTCAGTCGTTTGATAATTTGGCTTTGTTGCTCAGAATGACACTGCTGGGTCGGCAACTCAAGTAGACAGTACATGGTTTCAAACCGTGGCAGGCTGTATTGAACTTGTTCAGAAACCATCGGCAGCCCTACTTCCTGACATCCCAAGCCAATGGCGTATTTTTTCAAACATTGACCCAGTTGTTCGCTGGCGTAAATTTTACGACCTGGTAGGGTTTGGCGGGCGATGATATGGAATTCGCTCAACAGCGGAATATCATTGATTGCCAAACTGAGCGGTTGCCCGTTAAATTGGGAAAGTTGCTTATCCCATAAGTTGTGCCAGTTTTTTCGTCCGTACAGTGTTTCCCCTAGCTGGTCAGACACCACGATATCAAATAACCCAAACTTTGATGAAATTGGCGGGGTGATTTGGAGGGCAGTGGTTCTCGGATCATTTGCCACAAGGGTTTGTAGGGTTTGGATTTGTACCCCATCTGGCCCTTCAATCATCACAATCGATTTAATGTTGCCAACTATCTGGTAGGGGTAAGTTAAACGTAACTTGTTCAGAAATTTACTGTCCAACGGTACATTATCAGCTTGTTGGAGGGTGATTTCTCTGGCATTGTTTTCTTTCTCTACTTGTTCTTTAACCGCGACATAAACCCGGTTTTTAATAGAACCTAATATCAACGGGGTAGAAAATAGAGCGGCAATGACAAGGATGACTACAAAGCTATAGGCCCACCGAACCAGCAAGCCTTGACTCAACAATCGTCCAAAGATCTTTAAGCGATTCATAGAAACTCCGTCGATTAATAATGATTAATGATTAATGGTTAATGGTTAATGGTTAATCAATAGGCTAATAATAGGTTGGATAACGGCAACCTATTGATTTAAAAAGAGTCTAAGTGCCCGTCCATCAATGCCATTAAGTTAAGTATTTTTCTTCAGGCAACCATAACGGATTGGGGGCAACCATAACGGATTGGGGGCAACCATAACGGATTGCCCCTACGGTCATTATTGATTCGTAGGGGTAATCCGTTGTGGTTACCCGACACGATATGGCAGTGACCCGTCCATAGATTTAAAAAAAATAACATAATCAATAAGTTATTGATATAATAGTTTATTCACAAAAGTCAAAACAATCGTTTTCGCAGTCAAAATATCTAAAAACTTCTGGACGGGTACTTATTTGATCAGTGTCAAGTTATTTTAATTTATAAATCAATCAGTTATGAATTAACCATTAACCATTAACCATTAACTAGGTTATGGGAAGAAGGCCCTTGGTACATAAAGGTGAGGTGTATTCCCAAAATAGTGTATATTTCTGGGATTGGCTAGAAATTCTCCCAGAACCTTGACTTTTTCTTTTAAAATGGTGTTGATTCTTATATAGTCCTGCGGTTTCCAGGTGTTCACTTCTTGGGCGGTGAAAGTGAGTATGTCGGTTCTAAATGGCAGTATGTTTGCTTTTTGCAAACTTCCTGCCAAAGATTCTCCGGAACGAAAAAGTCGATTGGCCGGTACTCTGGTTTGGGCAGCCAGTACGTTTCTAACGGTCCTAAGAAATGCCATGCCCCCCTCTTGTTGGCCAATAAGAGTCGCCTGTGCCAGGTTTCCTAACGCGTTAGTCAGTTTGGTCAGGCTGAATTTGTCCATAAAAATAAATTCGCCGACAGCCAATTGGGTTTTGATTTCCTCTGGTATCCAGCCTTTGACAAATTCGGGTGCTTCAACGGCATTTGTAGAGCCGGTTTTAGGCAATCTGGCCCGAATAATCAAGGCTTCGTATTTAGTGAGATGGTATTTTTGACGAAAAGTCGGATCTTTAAGTAGATCGGACTGCTTCGATTGCCGAGCAGATGATTTGTCGGTTTGAAAGTCTACCATATTTTGGGCGATTGCCAACATCTGCCATTCTTCAGTCATCACGTTGAGTAGCTGGTCTTTGAAGGTTACGGTCTTATTCTTTTTCGTTGACAGCGGGATGTTATGGTACCGCCCCTGATTGGTCGCAACGGTGTCCAGTGCCAGTCTCTTAAATGCTTTATCATCCCGACCCAGTTTGAAGGTTAGGATGCGGATATTTTTTTGTCGGGCTATCTTATTGGTCTGGTAAACACTTAGCCGCATCGGATTTTTTCGGTCATAAACCGGATAAGGCGGGGTATTGCCAACTAAGATAATCGATTTAAAGTGATTGTTTTTCCAGATCGTCTCATGAAGAACTCGGTTTAGGCCATCCAATACGGCCGAGTGCTTATTTTCACGTTGGCAAGCGGCTTTTTTTTCGGCGGCTAACGCATTGATAACGTTGTCAATATCGGAGGTTAAATGCTCTCCCCACTGGGTCAAATAATCTAGGCGGCATGAACTGGTACGATCTTCGCGCCCCTGATAAAAAAGCACGCCGATACGCAGCGGGGTTTGTTGATCGGTGTCATTGACGGATTGTTGAATCTGTTTTATAAAGGCTTGCAACGCTTCTGTGGTCTGGACAAAATAGCGGCCCATGCTTGAGGTGCTATCAACCACAAGCACGATGTCGTAGCCAATGCGGCCGATTTTAGAACGGGGAGCGTTTTTAACCGGTGCAGCACTGATGGTATTGTCTTTTTGGTAGACACGGATAAATCCGCCTTGATAACTTTTGCGGATTTTTTTAAACACCGGTATCAACAGTTGAAAGTCGCTATGAGACCGGAAGCGATTTGGCTCCTCCCCTAATACCCGACAACCACTGTAGACACGGCCATATTTGCCAAATAGGTCAGCACAGTGTCGGTTCTCAAAGATATTGGCCAACTCGCGCCCAGACTGTGGTTCCAGTTTGATCATCTGCAAGGTATTCCATTCGACAAACGAATCCTTGTCTAACCATCCATCGGGTTGCCCGGTTTGGTAGGGGTGTTTGGAAACGGGTACCCGACGAGCCGTTGTCGAACGTCCCGAACGTCGTCGGTACCGAGAGTGTCGCCGCTTTTTTGCAGGTGCCATCATGAAATAAATCTGCATGAACTTGGTATCTTCGCCACGTCCGCGGGAGGGTGATTTGAACAATTGGGCATCATGTTTGATGATGACGGCTTTTTTTTGAACATTTTCCGGGGTTTTGTCCGGCTCATAAGAGGCGGTTGCGGTGTGTGTCACGAATGACAATAATATAGTCACTAAAGTGGCCAGTTGAGTTATTGAGTTCGATGTTTTCATGGATAATCGAGTTAATGGTTAATGGTTCATTTAGACCGGTTTTAAAAACCGGTCTGTCGAAAATTATTATGGAAAATAGCCTTTTGGAACATATAAATACGGAATACCTTCAAACAATCGGATATGGTTTGGATTGTTAGAAAATTGGCGTAGATAGCGAATTTTCTCCGTCAAAGATTGGTTAAGCCCTTCATAATCAAGCGGTTTCCAGGTATTGATTTCCTCTGGCGTGAATAGTAACATTTGAGTTTTAAAAGGCAAAATATTGGCCTTTTCGAGAATCTCTGCTAAAGTTTCGTTGCCAGAAAAAATATCGGCGGTTTTCATTTTCAGATGAATCGCCAAGGTTTCGCGGACGGCACTTAAAAAAGCACCGGCACCATCCACCATCCCGGCTTCTGCCGCCGTCAAAATGCTCTCAATAACAAGGAGACGCAGCTTGAGATCAACTTTTCTGATAAAAATATATTCTCCAAAAGCCAATTGGTTTTTGATTTTTCGAGGTACCCAGCCTTTCACAAACTCGCGGCCTTTCTGTGACGAATCCTCTATTTGAGACAATTGCCCAATGATAATCGGCAACTCGTATTCGGTCAAGTTCAGAGCCATCGGCGAATCTGCTGAATCGGACAAGTCGCCAGCCAACGCCGATGAGATTGGGGGTGATGATACGCCATAGCCCTGAGACAATTCCAGTGTTTTATTGAACATATCCCATTCAATCAGTAGCGCATCCATTAAGTCGGTTTCAAATTGGTCAATATCGGCTTGCATGATACGACTGAATCGTCCGGTTAATCGGGATTCACGCTGTAAAGCTAAAGCTTCAAACTCTTCAAACGCTTGATCGTCTTTCGGACCGATTTTAAAAGTTAAAAATCGAATCGATTTCTGATCGGCTAACTCGTGCAGCGTTGGCACATTCAAATTCATTGGATTCTTGTCAAAATTGGGCGGCGCATCACCAATTAACAGAATGGTTTTAAAGTGACTATTATTCCACGAGGTATCTATGATGGCACGGTAGACACCATCAAAAACGGCTTCTGGAATATCTTCACTGTCGCAGTGAGTGGACTCGGCTGTGTCCAAGGCTTGAAGCACTTTTTCAGTTTCATCGGTTAACGGTTCAGCCCACTGTGTCAGATAGCCAATGTCACACTTTTGCAATAGGTTACGGTCACGATAAAAAAGCAGTCCAATATTGAGCGGCTTAGCCACTTCACCCTGCATGGTGTCTTGGACAATCTGAATGAATGATTGAAGGACGCGCATGGTGGGCGGAAAATACGTGGCCATGCTCAGTGTCGAATCGACGACTAAGACCAAATCGTAACCCAGTTTGGCCGACTCATTTTGAAGAATGGCTCTATCTTCTTTGATGTTTTGATAAATACGAACAAAGCCGCCATGATAATTGCCGGCTTGATGTTCAAACAGTGGAATAAATAGTCTGGTTTTCGGATTTTGAGCCGGTTCTTCCCCTAACATTTGACAGTCGCTGGCGGTTTTTCCAGAACGGCCAAATTCGGAGGCACATTGTTGAGTCGGGTAAATTTTTACCCGTTCACGCCCTTCTTGGGTTTCAAAATGAATCATTTGCACCGTATTCCATTCAATATAGGTATCTTTTTCTAACCAGCCATCTGGTTCAGTTGGTTGTTTGGAAAAGGTTTTTAATACCGGCAGCCGCTCATTTTTGGACGGAGTCATGATAAAATATAATTGTATGAACGGAGCTTCTTCGCCATTTTGAGAAGACTCAGATTCAAACAGCTTGGCATCATGTTTGATAATAAGGGCCTTTTTGGGAATGTTGTCAACGGTTTTATCCAGTTTAAACTCTTCGGCATAAGCCAGATGGGCGATAATAGCGCCGACGATAATAATCAATCTAATAAGAAACATGGTTAATGGATGATGGTTAATGGTTAATCTCCGACTGAATCTTTAACATGGAATATGAATTATGACACAAAATTTATGAAAATGATGATTCGGTCGAAGAATGATATTATCCTGACATAATTGGTTAATTGATAGACACCAGATCGGTTTTAAAAACCGGTCTGGTGTGATTTATCTTGGACGTGCCGAACTAGAAAACCTGTAAAATCCGTTGTCTTCGTTTGTTAAGTTCCCCTTCCTCACGCACCTCAAAGGTAGTATCAACATTCAACATCTCCATGAAGGCTTTGTCGTGTGAAACAATCAGAATTGACCTATCTTTTTGATATTTATGGATAAAATCGACTATCTTGGCGCGATTACTTTTATCCAAATTATTAGTCGGTTCATCCATAAAAACCACGGATTGGTTAACACCAAAGGCACGAATAAGACCAAGCCGCTGTTTTTGTCCACCGGAAAGATTCCAAACTCGGGAATCCTTAATATCATTCCACTCTTTTTCATCAAACGCGGCCAAAGCCATTTCTTCTGTATGGGCTTGGCCCAAAGCAACTTCCATATTTTCTTTCACGGTAAATGGCTCCAACAGTTCCGGGTTCTGAAATGAGAAACCGATTTTTCCCCAAAACCGAGGTCCAACGAATTTTTTCCAGCTTGCTGAACTGACTTTTGTCGTTTGATAAGCATTTTTGGTGGTAAAGGTGTATCGGATAGTACCGAACCGAAAACGACGTAATGCGGCAAGCAACGTTAAAATGGTTGATTTTCCAGAACCGCTGATGCCCAAAATACTGTAAGTTTTATGGGAAAATATCTGAATCCCCTTAGGCATACAGTAAATATATTTGTCATCTTTGGGGTAGGTAAATTCTACTTGTTTTAAAATTTCAATTGTTTTCATAGTGTTCTGGTCAACTTGGGTGATGAAAATATCATATAAGTCATTGATTTATCAGCTAACTAACTAGAACCGTTCGGATATCTCTTTCGTGACAAAAGCAGTAAACTTTCAAAACGTCGGCTTTGTAATCGGATTCAAAACCGCTCACATTTTGATACGGCCGATGCCGTGTCATATTATTTCTATGTACTATATAATAGCGTAAAAATAAAATCAATCGGATTTGTTCAACCCAAGTCCCAAAATGATCTTAAATTATCCCGATGCTTAATGTGCAAGTACAATGGATACTCGAACCGAAGGTTCGCGAAGCTAAATAAACGGATAATGTTAGGCAGTGTCCATCCATAAACGAGTTTAGGCAACTCACAAAAAATAATATACCCTTATGGTGCAACCATAAAGGATTGCCCCTACGGTCATTGATGACCTTGGTATTTTATTTTTTGGGAATTGCCCAATTTATCCTCTCATCAAAACAACAAAAGCTCAATTTATCGCGGTGCTTGGTTATAGGTACACATAAACCGGTTAACATTTTTGGTTTGTTCAATAATTTTTTCTAACAAATCTGACATCTATTAGGTTTAAATGTTTTCAACGTTTTTCTATTTGGTTTAAATGATTCATTATAACCGATATTTGCATTATACTCTGACAAACAAGACCGGTTTTTAAAACCGGCCAGGTCTAAAAATATACCTTCAATAAAACATTCGTTTTTTAATTAAAATCAATCAGTTAGTATCATAACGGTCCGACAGACCGGTTTTTAAAAACCGGTCTGGTCTAAAATTTAGAAAAATTTCTTGATATTTTCAAGATTTTAAAAATCCGATTATTCTGAAAAAAATCCATTAAAACCATTAACCATTAACATCAATCGGGTCAGGTGCTATGAGCAACCAAACAGATACCATCGCTGCTATTGCCACCCCGGCTGGGCGTGGTGGCATCGGCGTTGTCCGAATTTCAGGCCCCCTAGTCCCTAGCATTGCCTGCTCTTTGTTGGGGGCCGGGAAATTACCTCATCCTCGTAATGCCACCGTTAGCAAGTTTATCGATAAAAAAGGCCAATTATTAGACCAGGGGATTGCGCTGTATTTTCCGGCCCCCCATTCTTTTACTGCTGAAGATGTGTTAGAGCTACAAGGGCACGGCGGTCTAGTCGTGATGGATTTATTGCTCAATGCCATCCTTGAGTTAGGCGTGCGTCTCGCTCGGCCGGGGGAATTTTCAGAACGGGCTTTTTTAAATGGCAAAATGGATTTAGTGCAAGCAGAGGCGGTGGCTGATTTGATTGACAGTACCTCGGCGCAAGCAGCGCGTTGTGCCCTACGTTCTTTGCAAGGGCAATTTTCGGACCAAATTCATGTTTTGGTCAAGCAATTAACTCGGTTGCGTAGTTATATAGAGGCAGGTATTGATTTTGTTGATGAGGAAATTGATTTATTGGCCGATGGTCAAGTCATTAATCAGCTTGATAAGTTGGTTGATGATTTAGATGCCATCGTTGACAAAGCTGAACAAGGCTATTTACTCAAGGAAGGGATGCGAATCGTGCTGGTTGGCGAGCCGAATGTTGGTAAATCAAGTTTACTCAATTGCTTAGCCGGCCGAGAGACGGCTATTGTGACACCAATACCCGGCACTACCCGTGATGTGGTACGTGAACAGATTCTGCTAGATGGGATGCCGCTACATTTGATCGATACGGCCGGTTTGCGCGACACGGAAGACTTGGTAGAACTGGAGGGCATTCGCCGGACTCAACGGGCTTTCAACGAGGCCGATTTGGTGATATTGATGTTGGATGATCGCCATTTTGATGACAGTGCTGATATTATCAAGCCAGTTGGCGGGATTAGGAATTTGGTCACCGAAAAGATTGATCGGCCGAGTTCAGACAACGCGCTTCAAAAGGTGTTTATCGCATTGGATGAGAATGGCCAACGGATAGAGCGGTTGATCATTCGCAATAAGATTGATATGACTGAACATCGCGCTGGTATCAGTGCGGACGGGGTGCTATATCTGTCGGCTAAAACCGGGGACGGGGTTGAGGATTTAAAAGATTATTTGAAAACAAAGATGGGGCTAAGACAAAACACTGAAGGCACTTTTATGGCACGCCGCCGCCATCTTGATGCGTTGCAACGTGCCAGAATGGCTTTCACTACGGCCCTGAAACAAGCCGAACATTTTCACCATGAGTTGTTGGCGGAAGAACTACGCCAAGCACAGCGGGCATTGGGTGAAATCACTGGTGAATTTACTGCCGACGATTTGCTTGGGCAGATTTTTTCAACGTTTTGTGTAGGTAAGTAAGGCAACTCCAAATAAATAAAATACCCATTTGGGGCTGGAGCAACGGATTGGGGGTAACCACAAGGGATTACCCCTACGAACCCTCAATGACCGTAGGGGCAATCCTTTATGGTTGCCCCTTTATGGTTGCCCCATAAGGGTATATTATTTTTGTGAGTTGCCTAACTGTCCATAAATAACTTAGTCAACTAAGGAACGTGCATGAAATAATTAGGCAACCATAAAGGATTGGGGGCAACCATAAAGGATTGCCCTACGGTCATTGATTCGTAGGGGTAATCCCTTGTGGTTACCCCAATCCGTTGCTCCAACCCCAATCCGTTGCTCCAGCCCCGGATGGGTATTTTATTTTTTGCGAGTTACCTAAGTTATTTTAAAATTACCCACTTTAGTTCTTTGGAACTACGTTAGGGGTGAAAAAGTTCCCGGAACATCACGAAGGTTTTTAGCGTGGGGGTCCGAATCGCGACGGACAATGACGCGGTCACCAGCTTAGGTAGGGTGGGCAAAGTCTTTTCTTGCCCACCAGCCAGCATCATTAGTAAAAGTTCAGTTTGTTCCCGCGCCGAGTATAAAGTGGTTGTAGACTTTAGCCGAAAATCCTATTTTGGAGAAATTCCGCGCCGTCGCTGAATGTCCTGAAATTGTTGCACCTGGGCATCATATTCACGGTTGATCTTGTCTTTCTCATCGCGCTTGCTTTGCAAGGTTTCCTCTGTGTCTTCAATGCGTTTTTGAATGCCATCAATATTCCGTTGAATAGCAGAAAGCTGTTGTTTTGAGATATCTGAATTCTTTTGGCTCAATTCATAACTTTTTTCTAAATCGCTATGATTGGCATTCAAACCGTCGAGAATGGTTTGAATCGACTGGATTTGCCCCTCTATCGTGTTTAATAGACCAGCACGGGCATCTTCTATATCACTTTCGCTGCTAAAAAGTGCCAACAATGCCTGATCTTCCTTCTCTTGTTGTTGGCGTTGGATTTCCAGTTCTTTTTGCCGTTGGATCTCGGCAATTTCTTCTGCGGTTGGGGCAGGTGGCACGTCTTGACAGCTGCCGCTTTGGCACATCTTAAATCCGTTTTGAGAGTATTGTGGTGGTACGGAGTCGCCACATTCACGAATACCAGCATAGTTTTTCCAACAGAAATATGAAAAGTTTCCGGACAGTCCCATCGGTGCTATCAGCAACAGACAGGAAAATAATATCGTTTGGTTGAAAAGTGATATTTTCATTAAAGCCTCCTGATATGAATGAAAAATGCGCGTTGCACTGCTGATAAATTTATTCAGTTGAGTAGGTTTTTTTAATCCCATCAATCTTGGCTTGAAGGGCTTCAAATTTGGCCTGAGACAGAGAGGCATTATTGATTCGTTCTTGCAGTGTTGTCAAGTACTGTTGCACGGTCTCTTCGCGGCGGTTGTTAACCTCGTCAATCTGTCCCCGAAGAGTAGCCAGTTGGCTTTGCGAGACTAACGATGATTTTTTTTTAAGCTGTCTCAGTCGAATATCCAAATACCTTTGCAGATCGGTATCATATTTGAGTTGAGTCTCAGTTCGCTCATCCTGTTTGTCTTGTAAGATTTTCCGATGTTCTTTGATGCGCTTTTCGACATCGGCAAGATTCCGCCGAATGGCAGAAAGTTGTTTTTCGGAAACATCCGGATTCTTTTTGCTTAGGTCATAATTTCTTTTGAGATCATCAAAATTACCTTCCAAACCGTTGATAATCGTTTGTTGAGATTGGAGCTGCCCATCTATCGTGCTTAGGACGGCTGCCCGGCCTTGTTCGATATCAGTCTCGGTGCTAAAAATAGCCAGCAACGCACGATCTTGCTCTTCTTGTCGTTGCCGTTGCAGCTCTTGTTCTTTTTGCCGTTGGAGTTCAGCCAGTTCTTCAGGGGTTGGAGCGCGTTTGACCTTTTTGCCGTTGCGGCCTTGTTTATTGTATTCAGTAAATCCCCGTTGAGAATATTGGGGGGGGATATAGTTACCACATTCGGTAATACCGTCTGCGTTGACCCAGCATTGGATTTTTCCGGCAAAGCAAGGAAATGGTGTCAACAACAGAATCAAAAAGAGTATCGGTTTCTTGACGGAAAAGTTCTTCATTAGAATTCTCCTATTGGATTTGAGAATGAGCGTCTAAATCAGGATTTTCAGAATTCTCTGATTATCTCCGGTTTGGGAGGAAATTGTTTGAGTCTATACAGCATCTTGAGAAGTTCAGGTATTTTTAGGTTGAGTCAGCCACAAAAAAACGCTCAAAATAGGAAGAACAACCCACGTAACCTTTTGAAATTATTAGTCGCCCACAAATCCGTTACAATCAGAGGATTATGGTCAAAAAATGAAAATCCTTAAATTATGAAAATACTGATTCGGTCGAAGAATTATATAAGCATAAAATATGCCAAGGTATTTGTTAGGAGCGCGAAACTAGGTATTTGGCCGCTTGTTTGGCAAAATAGGTCAAAATACCATCGGCACCGGCCCGTTTAATACTCAATAACGATTCCATCATAACAGCGGTTTCATCTAGCCAACCATTTTGGGCTGCGGCCTTCAGCATCGCATATTCGCCGCTGACATGGTAGACGAAGGTCGGTACTTGAAATTCGGTTTTGATTCGTTGCACGATGTCTAAATAGGGTATCCCTGGTTTAATCATAACCATATCAGCCCCTTCAGTCAAGTCTAACGCGACTTCACGCAACGCCTCATCACTGTTCGCGGGGTCCATTTGATAATTATATTTATTACCGCCGCCTAACGCTCCGGCTGAACCAACCGCATCCCGAAATGGCCCATAAAAACTGGAGGCATATTTGGCCGAATAGGCTAAAATTCGCGTGTGCTTGTAGCCTTCGGCTTCTAAGGCTTGACGAATCTCGCCAATACGTCCATCCATCATATCAGAGGGTGCAACAATATCGGCGCCGGCTTCGGCATGAGAAAGGGCTTGTTTGACCAATACCGCGACGGTTTCATCGTTCATCACATAGCCGGTCTCATCTATCAAACCATCTTGACCGTGCGTGGTAAACGGGTCTAACGCGACATCGGTGATCACGCCTAAGTCTGGAAATTGAGCTTTCACAGCACGCACAGCCCGTTGTACCAAGCCTTCGGAATGGTAGGCTTCACTGGCATCCAGCGATTTTTTCTGTTTCGGCACCACCGGAAATAACGTGATGGCAGGAATGCCTAATCGGACTAATTCTGCTGCCTCGGCCAGTAACTCATCAATGCTGAGACGAAATTGGTCTGGCATAGAGGTAATGGCAACACGCTGCTGTTGTCCTTCCATGATAAATAGCGGATAAATCAAATCATCAACGCGGATATGATTTTCACGCATCAATCGGCGCGAGAAGTCGTCGCGGCGCATTCGACGCAAACGTAGATTTGGAAACTGGGCTAAGTTTGAGAGTGACATTGTTGGTATTCCTATCCTATCAGTGGAGTCAGTCACTTTTTTCGTTTAGAAATCCGATTTAAAAAAAATCGGATTTCTAGGTATGACAGTTTGTTAAAATTTTGGAAATTTGAATGAAGTCTGAAGTTGATTCGGTTGGATTTCTATGTAAGCTTGCCAGCAATTTTCGAGGTAATGACCCATTGTTGGGCAATCGACAACATGTTGTTAACGACCCAATATAACACCAATCCGGATGGGAAAAAGGCAAAAAACACGGTAAACACCAGCGGTAAAGCCATCATCATCTTTTGCTGTATTGGATCAATTGGTGCCGGATTTAGAAAATGTTGCACGAACATGGTTGCTCCCATGATAATAGGCAACACGAAATATGGATCTGCTGTCGATAAATCATCTAGCCAAAAGATAAAACTGGCTTGGCGTAATTCGACGCTTTCCAATAGCACCCAATAAAGGGCAATAAAGACCGGTATTTGTACCACAATCGGTAAACAGCCGCCCAATGGATTGATTTTCTCCTTTTTGTACAACTCCATCATCGCCTGATTTAGGCGATTCCGATCATCGCCATAACGCTCTTTTAGCGACACCAGACGCGGCTGCAAGCGACGCATATTGGCCATCGATTTGTAACTGGTTGCCGATAAATGGAAGAAGGCCAATTTGATCAGTATCGTCAAAATGATGATCGACCAGCCCCAATTGCCAACCCAGTCATAAATATACTTTAAGGTCCAAAACAACGGTTGGGCAATAAACCACAACCAGCCGTAATCGACGGTCATATCTAGGCCATGGGCGAGTTCGGCCAATTTATTTTGTGACTTAGGGCCAGAGTAGAATTTCAGTTTAAAAACCTGTTCACTGTGAGGTGCAACGGTTTGGGTTGGTCCATATAAGCCTAATATATAACGTGGGCCAGAATTGAGCGTGTTGGTATAATAATTGTAAATGTGATCACGCTCCGGAACCCAAGCACTTACAAAATAGTGCTGTAGCATCGCTACCCAGCCATTAGGCCAACCGGAACGATTTTCCTGGTTAAAATCACCGTCTTGTATATCATCAAAAGATATTTTTTCATAAAGCTGATCCGGACTGGAAATCGCGCCCCCCATATAGGTGTATAAAAAACGGGAGCCTCCTAAATCGGCTTCGGTGCGTTGGAATTGTCCATAGACCCGTCCTTGCCAAGGCTCCTCGGTGTTATTCTGAACCAGATGCTTGATCTCAATCACATAGCTGCCACGTTGAAAGGTGTAAATTTTGCTGACCTTGATACCTTTGTCATCCTGCCAATCCAGGACAACTTCTAAACTATCGGCACCGTCTCCCAGATAATAATTGGATTGTTTGCTTTGATACACCGCTTGGTGGGTTGGGGCATATTCTTTAGGCAATAAACCCGATTGGGCAATAAATAAATTAGGCAATTCATCATTCATTAACCGAAATGGCATTTCAGGCGTGTCTACCTTTATCGGATAATCAAGCAAATCAACCTGCCGCACATCGCCGCCTTTGGTATCAATTTCAAGTTTGAATACATCGGTTTCAACCAAAATACGCGACTCGCTCGGCAACAATTGTTGAGCCGGTCCGGTTGGTACTCCGACCGCGGCACTGGCTTGCGAGTCGGCCTTTGGAGTAGGTACCTCTGAATCGAGTGAGGAGTCAGAATCGGTTGTAGAAGGCGTAGACATATCTCCGACTGAATCAGTCGGAGTGCCGGTTGCCATATTAGGTAGCTTGGGGCCATAATCTTGTTCCCAAGCCTGATATAACGTAAATAACACAAAAAACAGGGCGACAATAAGAATCAGTCTAAAATTCTCCATGCTTATCTTTTTTCCTTGGTTCAGGGACAGGATCATACCCGCCAGGGTGCCACGGGTGACAACGAAGTATACGCTTCACACCTAACACGAAGCCGCGCAAAGTGCCGTGCGTTTGAATAGCTATCAGTGTATATTCAGAACAACTCGGATAGAAGCGGCAATGTGAACCTAACCAAGGGCTGATAATCAACTGATAGCCTCGTATTAATAAAATCAAAGTTTTTTGCATCGACGTGATAGGTATTGCCAATGCCTTGCTAATGATTGTAGCAGGGTATGATTATTCATTTGTTTGACCCCACTTTTTGCCAACACAACGCAATCCAGCCCGGCTAAACGAGTCTGATGAAGGCGAAAAGTTTCACGGGCTAAACGTTTCAGGCGATTTCGGTCCACTGCCAGCTTCAGCCGTTTTTTAGTAATCGCCAATCCTAAGCGAGCAATCTGTTGCCCATTAGGTTTTGCCAACACGGTCAAATAACGATCAGTCGATTTACAAGGCTGGTCAAAAACATTCTGGTATTCAGATGATTTCAACAGACGTTGCTGTCGCGTGAATTGGTAAGGGGTGTTCATTGATGAGACTGATCTGATGAAAAATGAAAAAGTTCAGTACAAGGTACGCCTTGCACTCCTGGTTTGAGGAGAAATTAAGGTACGCCTGGAACGAAGGTGTCTGATAAAATGACAAAAACTTTCGTCCGGTACTGAGTCAATTCGGATAAAATATAATTATACCTAAAAATGGCACCCACTTAGCCTTTATTTTATGAATCAATAATTTAGGAGAGTTTTTATTTCACCTTATGATGAGTGAAAGTGTCACTTAAATATTTTTATTTATACAGAATAATCATAAGTTTAGCTTTGGTTGTGACTATTTTAATGGCCATTTTTAGGTTATACTTCGCACCAGTAAAAATTTTTTAAAAATGTCGATAAGTATTTATGATTTAGAGTACTGAGGGACTTTCCAAAAAATAATATACCCATTCACACCTGACCGGTTTTTAAAACCGGTCAGGTATCAAATCAAGCACTAAGATGTTTACGTCCTTTTTGTCGTCGGGCATTGATGATTTTTCGTCCGCTTTTCGTTTTCATACGGGCACGGAAACCGTGACGACGTTTGCGTACAATATTGCTCGGTTGGAAAGTTCTTTTCATAATTATTATCCCGTCAATTCATAAAAAATTGATGATTTTATTACTAAGCTTTACCAATTGTCAAGAAATTCGATTTGACTTTAAACTTAGAAATTATCTGTTGATTTGGCTAATCCGATTTTTGAAAAAATTCTTTGGACAACTCTGGTATTATCACTTATGTATGTCATCTAGTCATGATCATTTGTCATTAGTATAACTACCCAACCAGATATTATTTTCAGATATTTTCTAATATTTTCAGATATTTTGATAAAATGATAATGTTTGGCTTTTATATTATTAATCAATTGGTTATGATGGTTTTTATTTCACTTTATGATGATTCAAAGTTAACCTAAAATAATATTAATAACTCAATAAAATCAAACTGTTTTTTAGCTTGGACCATCCTAACTCAAGTTTGGACTCCGGCTGCCCGACTATCTTGCACGCAAAAACTTAAGCCTCAAATGCCTAAACGATAAAACAATAAATTATCAATCAATCATTCTGTTTTTTAAGCTTTTTGAAAACAAACTTTAGCCTAAAAAGTGATTTATTTTTAATAGGCGCATTCGATGTTCAAGTTGTTGTGTGCCAAAACTTGAATCCTGAATAGAGTTTTGCAAAAGTTCGTCACGTCGTTACCTTAAAGCATAGTACTCGATGTTCAACTGAATTTTTTGTAAGTGACTGATTTTTCAAGGTACTCAATTGGGAGGATAATTTTCTATTTACAATTAAATCAATACGTTATGAGTTTTAAGCATTCGATTAGATTATGCTCCCAAAGCTGAAGCTTTGGACTCCAAGCTAAAAAATAATAATTAACAATTAGAGGCTCTTGCAAAACCCCAGGTTTCACCTGGGGCTATTCACGTTCAACCCCTACGGGGTTGATATTGTTAAAAGAATAACCCCACTCGCCTCTTGCTTTTACCCCAGGTGAAACCTGGGACAACCCCGATAGGGGTTGAATGTTAAGAGCAAGAGGTGAAACCTGG
>Ga0233403_10000345_pt1 | contig 22017 bp, 14 predicted proteins | sample Na_oxic_1_MG_FD_179866 | JGI IMG/M metagenome (GOLD analysis project Ga0233403, IMG submission 179866) | Seawater microbial communities from Saanich Inlet, British Columbia, Canada - Na_oxic_1_MG | ecosystem: Environmental > Aquatic > Marine > Inlet | place: Canada: British Columbia | collected...
GAAGAGTGGCTTAGAATCGGGCGATTTCGCTAGTTAGTCATTTTAAAATTCTAAGTTTATGAACTCATGAACATATGAACCCCTTAATTTCTAAAATGACAAACTGTCAACTACTTTGAAGGGTGCCAGTTTTTCATATCAGTTAAACTCGAAACTCGCATGAACAGACGCTGTTCATTTTTATAGTTTTGTTCAAAACTTCAAATGTTCAAAAAAATTATCAAAAAATGTTGACTAGATAAAAAAATGAGTGTATGTTCTTAATAATTTTTTAAAGTCTGTCTGTGGAGGGCTTGAAAACCGTTTGAGCATGGATTGAGTTTCCAATAGTATTATCCACCATTGAGCTTACTTCTGAAATTGCCAGCCACCATGCGAGGTTTTCCTTTGCGTATTGCGATGCTGTCTGCCCCGAGCACCCATATGAAAAAATGTTTGAGCCTGTTTTGTTATATCAGGCAAAAAAATGAGAAGTCCCGTTAGAGCATCAATACTAGAAAACTCATTGAGTTATAAGAAATAGAGACTTGAAAAATTTTAAAATTTAATAATTAACCTCTAGCCTTTCGTTTGTTCTAATAACTACATAGAATGTAATGATATAGTCGTAAAGAGACAAAAAAAGGGATACGAAGGCAACTTATAAACTGATTTTCAGGCAAAAGTTTTGCGCGCAAAACTTTTGCCTGAAAAGCATGGCACGATTTTCAAAGCCCCCTTCAGGCAAAAGTTTTTGTGTGCAAAAACTTTTGCCTGAAAGTTTATTCCCGCGCCGAGTATATATTCAGGAGTTCAGGAGTTCATTATTTTTCGTTTATAGTAAGCGATTCGTCGCCATTTCTAAATAAAAAACCGATACGGGGGTAGTTGTTAAGCTTCACAGGCTTGCATGGAGATTGCCCTACAAATTAGGTAGGGCTACGAGGCAACTCCTTGTAGTTGCCCTGATGTCATTTTTCATGCAAAAATTTCGTTCGGCGAAACTTTTGCATGAAATTGATTTGAATCAATCCATTCAATCTATAGTGATCCTATTTAAATCATGGAAAAAATTGGCTTGTGAGATTTTAATTTCCTCATAGCCATTCCACAAATCATTTAGGACGACTATATAGTGTTTCCCGTTTGAATGAAATACAAAATCGATAAAAAAATTAAAACGCTAAGGCCCCGTAGGGGTTGAATGTGAAACGCAGTAATTCGCTATACGAGATCATAGCCCTAGGTTTCACATGAATGTTATAAAGATATATCACAAATGGTTGTATTTAAGCCAATCGGGAAACGCTATACATCACTGCCATAACACATTGTTTTTATACTTAGCACTGTCATTTGTGCGTTTTTCACTCAAGTCACCTAAAGGTGACTAACCGCAAAAGTGCAAATTGTAACAGTGGACAGTATACTTTTAATCACACCCAAATCATTTTTCACTTGAAACGATCACTTTAAAAATAGCTATTATGACTGATTTGAAATCATCTCCTGATGATAAACCTGAATACACCAACGATTTTGACGATGTTTATCGTGCTGAACTTGATTACGTGATCAAGCGGCGCGAAAAGATAAACAGTCTGATAGAGCCTGTTGAGAGTGATTCAAAAATAGCACTCCCGACACAAATACAATTCCCAACAAAGGATGTTGAGGAGACACGAGAAGACTCTTGCACAGTGCTAGACACCCCACCACAAAGTCTTTTAAACAGACTAAAAGACAAATGGGATGGGTGGCGACCCCTCAAATCCTTCCTCAGACCGATTTATCATTTCCTATTTTGGGGAACGCCTGAAACACCGAAAACACCGCCTCTTGACGTTAAACCCAGTGAGGCCGTCAAACCTGACACTGATAGGGGCCTGATAGGATTAGCCCTGTCCGGTGGTGGTGTCCGTTCGGCCACATTCAATCTCGGCCTGTTGCAATCCTTGGCTAAAAACAAAGTGTTGCAATACTGCGATTATCTCTCCACCGTCTCTGGGGGCGGGTATATTGGCTCGTGTGTCAGTGCCTTGTTGGCAAACAACCCTGAAGCCTCGACAACTCCTCAAACGTTTCCCCTAGCAGATGAGCGCGATGGCAAAAATGAACGCGCTGAAGTGAATCATCTACGGGCTACCAAAAACTACTTAAAAAGTGGTGGGGGGCTGTTTAACCTAGATACGTGGAACATGATCGGCACAATGGTTTCAGGGATAATGCTGATGAGTGCTATACCGGTAGCCCTCCTCTTAATGATGGTTATTTTCTTATTCCACTGGAATATCTATACCAGCGACCTTGATTTATTTGAGTTCTTTAAATTCATTTTGCCATTGATAGCGACACTCGCTTTGATATGGATGGTTGCGATTCGTTTCCGTCAGGTTAATAGCAGTATTTTACTTGAAAAGGCTTTGGCCGTTATTGGAGCCGCGTTAACGCTTATTCTGGCATTACTCCCATTTCTCATCCTATATGGGATTATGGAGGTTGTCTCAATCCCAGTTTTAATCATTGGGTTAGTCATTTCGATACTGATATCAGTCTGGATAATCAGTACTTATGTTGGTTCGATATTCCCATCTAACCCTCACGCTAAATACCGTCAACAGAATAAACGACTGGCGCGTCGAGCATTGGTGGTAGGCCTATTAGTGCCTTTTTTAGTGCTGGTGAGTTTCATTAACCACTTGGCATATGCCTGGTATCAGACTTGGTTGACTGATTATTCCTCTCTTTCTATTTTTGTCATACTCGCATTAGCGATTGTTGGGATAGGTTTTATCGTTTACCGTCAATTTAAGGCTCAATTCGTTAATATACTCGCAGCCACGGTTTTAATCCTTTTGCTCGTCACTTCCTGTTCATGGATATTGGCTGAACTGTTATATCTTGAGCGGTACGATAAAGCTGAAAAGGTTATCAATCAGCTTCAAAATGCCAAATATGCTTGGTCTGTTAATGATGCTACTGATGAGAAAGAAAAGGGCTGGGAAAAACTCAGACAGTCGATTCTGTCGATAGGACTCAAAAAGGTTCAGTCCATAAGCCATTATATGAATGGACTGATGAAAGATTCGGATAATCCGGCTCAATCCCCGAAAAGTCAAGATCAAGACTTTTCTGTTGGTGAACTGCCATCATGGAATCCTTATACTTCATGCCAAGGCATGACAGGTAATGCGGCGTATTTAGAACAACTGAACGAGAAGGTTGAAGCTGAGAAGCACTGGCGAAAACAGAGGGCAAAAACACCACTCACAGAGATGGATTTTAAGGGGAATTTTTCCGAGGCTGATTTGGATAACTGGTTTCAATCCATCGTAACCATTGCTTACTATCATTGTTCCAATCTCAAATTAGAGGTGCTAATTCAAGGCATGGTAGCGGCTTCTGAGACTGATAAGCCTTCCCTTGTTGATTGGTATAAGAAACCAAGTGAAACAGTATCTCAATTATTATGGTTTTTTGTGTTTCTCATCGTACTGTTGCTACTCATTAGCTTATTCACCAATATCAATCGCAATGCCTTGCATGATTTTTACCGTGAACGCCTGAGTAAGACTTACCTGATTAGACGGTGGTGTCAAAATGAGAAAGCAGAGGGGAAGGAGATTGTGCCAAATCCATCTGTGCTGATGAAAGATATCCATGCCTGTTGCAACGGCCCTTATCATCTGATTAATACGACTTTAAATGTCCCCAGTTCAGAAAACCCCGCTTTACACGGGCGCGGTGCCGACTTTTTTATTTTCTCCAAATACTATTGTGGTGCTGAATCGACTGGATACCAAGACACACAAAAGTATGAAGACGGTAAAACTAAACTGGGCACTGCAATGGCTATATCAGGCGCAGCGGCCAGTCCAGAAAGTGGAAGTGGTGGTAACCTGATCATGAGCTTTATCATGACATTATTAAACATCCGTTTGAATCAATGGATGCCCAATCCTAATCGCAAACGGTTACCCCTGTTCACCATATGGCCTCGTTATTTATCTCATGAATTTCTGCGTCATGGGACTGAAAATGAGCCCTTGCTCAATCTATCTGATGGCGGACATCACGAAAATCTCGGAGTTTATCCGCTACTGAAACGGCGTTGTAGATTAATTATCGCATCAGACGCGGGGGCAGATCCCAATTATCAAATGGAGGATTTTGCCAATCTGCAACGCAAAGCCAGTATTGACTTAGGTGTCACCATCGACATGGACATGAGTCCCTTATATGCAAAACGGACTCAAAATCCTGATCAGAAGAATAGCCAAGCCTACTTCGTCAAGGGCACGATCACTTATGCCGATGGTCAAAAAGGCACTTTGTTGTATATCAAAACGACCATGACAGGGCATGAACCAGAACAATTGCTGGGTTACCGACGTCAACATCCAACGTTTCCGGATGAAACCACTGCTGATCAGTTTTTTGACGAAGCTCAATTTGAATCCTACCGAAAACTGGGCGAGTTGATTGGTGAAAAATGCTGTGAAGTGGTGGATGAGAAGACGGCTAAGAAGACGGGTTTTGATATTCTCGCAGAAATTGAACAGAGTTTAAAACCCCGTTCTGAAGGGCCTAAAATAGGCGATGTGGAATTGAAGTTGATCAACAAAAATGCCGAACAAATTCTCCAGTATATGGAAAACGTGATTGTCAGAACAGAAAAGCCAGTCACATTTTATGCAGGGAGAGAAGGTGAATCGACTCTTGGAGAACAGTTTTGTCATATGGTGCAAAACATCGTCAACCAAGAACGCTCACTGTTAATTGAAACAGTACGTGAGTGGCTCAATCGAAAAAGTCACCAAAATCTTCTCTGGTTTGCCAGTGATATCATCGGCTATTTTAAACTCACTGAGTTAAGGGATGATTTGCACCCCTTTTCTCAAGCCATAATGGCAGAACATGATGGATACTGGGCTAACTGGCAATTAAATTGTCTATGGGCTTATGCCAGGTTTAATGACTATAAGGAAGTTCATCACCTGCTGCAAACCACTGAAAATGCAGACACGCAAAAGTGGCTGTTGGCAGTTTATCCGCAGATGGTGAGAGCCCATCATTCTGAAGAGGGCAAACACGAGTCTTTGGATAAATACAAAGATTTCATAAGTGAGATCAATAGGTTTTTGCAACGCCCTAGCATTACAGATGAAGTGAAAAAAGAAGCTCAAAAAGAGCTGAAAGCGCTGAAAGGGTTTTCAAAAACTTAGCCGCTTTGCGGCTTTGCGTGAGATTGATATCTCACGCAATGTCTGTATTGGCAATCAAAAATGGGCAATCACAAGGATGGGCAACCACAAGGGATTGCCCCTACAATAATAAAAAGGAATGATTTTGCTATGTTCCAAAGACTCTATATACATAATTTTAGATGCTTGGAAAACTTTGAATTACATCTTAAAGATATGCCATCTGCTCTGTTGATTGGAAAAAATGGTGCGGGTAAATCCACTGTAGGCACGGCATTAGAAGTATTGCAGCGCATTGGTCGCGGAATCAACAGAGTGGGCCAGCTAGTCCAAAATCATGATTTTGCTCGCGGCAGAACTGATGTGCCCATTCGCTTTGAAATCGAAGTCTTGATTGGCGATAAATTATACCAATATACCCTAGCTTTAGAATTGCCAAAACATTTTGAAGAGCTTAGAATTTTTGAAGAACAACTGAACGTTTCGGGTGAGTCAATCTATTCCAGACAAGGTGCTTCGGTAACGCTGGGTACAGCCAAGTTTATGGTCGATTGGCATCTTGTTGCCCTGCCACTCATTCATGAACGATCCGAGGACGATCCACTTCATATTTTTAAGACGTGGCTTGCCCGTATGATCATTTTGGCTCCGATCCCAAGCTTGATGACAGGAGAGTCCAACGGCGAAACGTTAAAGCCAACACGAGATGGCGCAAACTTTGGTGAATGGTTTTCTGGGCTACTCGCTCGCTACCCGGCAGCCTACATGCTGATTGATAAATATCTCCGCGAAGTGATGCCGGATATCCTAGATTTTCAAAACGAGCTTATCGGAAAAGATTTCAAAAATCTGAGTGTCCAATTTCAAGCCAATCAAGCCAATTTGCGCCTTGACTTTAAAGAATTATCTGACGGAGAAAAATGCTTTTTTATTTGTGCTACCGTCTTAGCTGCCAATAAATTTTATGGCCCACTTTTTTGCTTCTGGGACGAACCGGATATTTTTCTTTCTCTGTCAGAGGTTGGGCATTTTGTCATGTCACTCCGACGCGCATTTGAAACGGGTGGACAAATTTTAGCAACCTCTCACAACTCTGAAGCTATTCTAACGTTTTCAAATGAAAATACCTTAGTACTTGACCGAAAAAATCACTTAGAGCCCACTTTGGTAAGACTGCTCGATGATATCCCATTGAAAGGAGATATCATAGATACCTTGATTTATGGTGATCTAGAACTATGAGTACCAATAAATACCAAAAGCACATTTTAGTGCTGCCTGAAGATGATGCTAATCGCCAGATTGCACACGGATTTGCTAAAGAACCTAAGCTTAATGATCGGGTTATTGAAGTTGCTAGATCGGCTAAAGGTTGGAGAAACGTTTTGAACGCCTTCCAGAATACTTATGTTCATAAAATGGACAAAGGTAAGGGCAAAATGATGTTTTTGCTTATGCTTATTGATTTCGATGGGCAATATGAAAAACGGTTGGGTTATATCAAAAATGAAATTCCAGATGAACTGAAGGAAAGAGTGTTCGTTCTTGGCGCACAATCTGAACCAGAAAATCTAAAGAATAAGATCGCAAACCTCAAGACTTTTGAAAATATCGGAAAAGCACTTGCACAAGATTGCGTCAACGAAACGGACAACATTTGGGGGCATGATTTGCTTAAACATAACAGAAACGAGTTAGAGCGTATGATTTCATCTGTTAAACCCTTTCTTTTTAAAGAAATGAACAACCAAACATGACAAGGCAACCCCATTTTTTCCTTAAGGCTATTCACATTCAACCGGGGTGTGCGGTATTTTCGTTTATTGAGTGGTTGAAAGAGGAAGGGGAGAATTGATAAGATAGAACGCAGATGGCCGACTGATTGTCATGATTTACGCTGATTTAAAATCAGCGTAGATCAGTTCGATCATGATAATCAGCGTTCTATCAATAACTGATAAGATAGAACGCATATGGCCGACTGATTGTCATGATTTACGCTGATTTAAAATCAGCGTAGATCAGTTCGATCATGATAATCAGCGTTCTATCAAAACTCAATAATAATAAACTCATTATCATCAGGTTGACCAGAACCTACATGCCGCCCAACACTGAAGGGGTAATTATTGTCATTCAGCACCCCTATTTTATTCTTGTCTAGCACAAGCAAACTTTCAATGGTGACGAATGGGAATCCAAAGCGTTTACCAATCCCCACATCGCCATATTCGCCATGAGCAATTCCGTTCGGATCGGCAATTTGAAGCAAATTAACCAGTGGGCTTTTTTCTACCCTTTCTCCATCCCCTTGCAACGTGATTTTATAAATCATTTTGAAGCCTTGCATATCGCCTTGCGATTCATCCCGCTCAATGACTAATCCTTGGTTAGGCGCAAACAGGAGGAATTCAGTGACTGAAGTGCCTCTCGCACTTAACGGATAGTGATAACGCACCCCGGTATACTGTCGTTTGGCGATATCAAACTCATGCATCAACAAAATGCCGTCTTTTGCTAACCGACTGCATCCCTTGTTAAGGGGTTTTTCTAACAAGGTGATCAATTTCTTTCCATCTGGTGTGATGGCCATGCCTTCAAATCCGCGGCTGCTTTTTGCACAAAAAGGTTGCTCTCGCACCGTGACGCGGTAAGGCCAATATAACCCAGCTAACCAAGGCGTATTCTGGCCGTTTTCATCTTGCAGATTATCACCATGCTCTACGTAATTCTCAACAGCGTCTACTTTAGGAAAATCGCCTATCAAATAGGATGTGTGAATCTCTGGAAAGTGTGCTTGAACGCGCAGCGTGCTTCTAAAATCAAAGCTTTGAATGGTAGCCCGTTCAGCTAGGCGATTGTTGATGATCACTTGCGCCAGCGTATCCGCCATTTGTTCAAAACCCACCGTTTGTTCTTTATAAACCACACCATGTTTGTCCTGATCACTGCGTGGATTGAGTTTGGTTTCGATATTAAACCGCACTTGTTTGGCATTGTGCCAACGTCGTGTTGCGTCAGGATGCTTGGCACCAGCCCCATTTTGATAATAGTCGGCATAAAACACTACAAAATCAAAGAGTTGTTGCACAGTGGGGATGACGTAAGGATCCTTCAGGCATTGGGCTTTAATAAAAGCCAGCGTGACGGGGGATAAAGTATGGGCATTTTGTTGACTATCGCCCCGTCCGGGATTTTGATCACAAATCAAGGTGGTTTGAATCTCTTCCAGCGTTAAGTCTTTAATCAAAACCCTTTTTTGAGTGGCTTTCTCATCAACATAACGGCAGTGACTGTTTTCAATGTAGGGCTCATGTGTCAACACGGGGATACCGTCTTTCGTGATACCGATATCGGTTTCCAATGTCGTCATCAGATAATCTAAGCCGACTTCCATTGCGGGCAAAGTGTTTTCAGGCCGCAAATTCCGTCCGCCACGATGCCCTTGTGCATCTATTTTCTCAATATCAATCAATCCGTTAGCGGTTAAAAAATCACCCGGTACCCCATTGTCATTGGCATCAAATTCACTGATGGCTTCAAGTAATAAATCAGGGCGATCTGAAATAATCCCATTGATGCCCAATTTCATCAGTGCCAACATGTCTGACTTGTTGTCCACTGTCCAAGGAATCACGGGATAGCCGGCTTTTTGAAGGGCGCGACTGTCAAAAATCTTACTGGCAGCCGGTTTAAGTCCAGGCAATGTTTTCTTACCGCGTGTGGCATGTTTTTCCTCAAAATGAGCCTTTTTGATCATCATATAATCGGGCGAGATGGCAGGCTTTTTGGTGTTACCGTGTAATAGGGCGTGGCGAGCAAGGGCATTCATGATACGCAGCGTCGTGCCTTCCTCATTGAAGGGATTTTGCGGAGAACGAATTGTTTTACCCTGCTTATTGAAATCGGGCAATGGAATAGGCGGTTCTAACAAGACACCCCGTGCATCGCTATGCAATAGAAAGGGCCCAAATTCATCACCAAACCAAAATGTGCCATCAGGGGCTTTTTGGAAAGATTCAATATCAAAATCAGCTCCCGTCAAAACACGTTTTGAGGTAAATTCATTCGTAATCGCAAAGGGCACCTGATGATCTGGATCACTCAGTTCCCTAAAAAAGCCATCGACGATGATTTTGCCACTTCCCCCAGCTTTAGTTTTAAAATCAGGCCGAAGGGTATAAACGCGCAAATTGTAATCAGCCGAATTTTCCTGCCGGCCAAAACCATTATCCGACATCGCCAAAAAAGAACCGTCATCATTGGCTAACACGGCAGAAAAACCTTGCACCGGTTGTTGATTAAGAAAAGGCAGACTGACACCATTAATCGCGACTCGACGAATCTGAGTGCCGCTGGTTGGGCCATCAGCAAAAGTCGCGGCTGGTAAGATGGCTCGTCCAACCAGAATTGGATTCGCTGAATGGTTTGTAGAGGCAATCTCTTGCTCTTGCGAATCGCTGCTATAGGCAATCGGTGCCAATAACAGTAAAATACTGCCAAGTAGTAACAAACGTTTTGAATAGGGCATAAAACTCCTTGTTCAGTTATCAGTTATCAGTTTCAGGCAAAAGTTTCGCGGAGCGAAACTTTTGCCTGAAAATCAGTTATCAGTTATCAGTTATCAATTATCATTTTTAATTAAGTAAGTACGCATAAATATTTTAATATTTTCTGTAGGGTGGGTAGCGTGTTTTTGCTGCCCACCAGCCCTCGCAATTGAACTACAAAATGTTAATAAACTTTTGCGTACCTACTTATCTGTACATCGTTACACAAGGCCTGAAGAAAAAGGGTGTAATTAAAAATGATAGTTGTCTGAAAATGTGATAAAGTCATATTCATAAAACTTATGACATTAATGAGGTAACAGTGCAACAAACCATTACTTTTGATCTGGATTTAATCCATCGTTATGACAAAGCGGGGCCGCGTTATACGTCTTATCCTACCGCTGTTCAATTTCATCAAGGCTTTGATGAAGCCACTTATCGTGAACATGCCCAAAATAGCAATGCGACATTGAACCCCTTATCATTATATATACATGTGCCATTTTGTGATACGGTGTGTTTTTATTGTGCTTGCAATAAAGTCGCGACTAAAAACCGTAGTCTTGCTGTGCCTTATTTAGCCGCTTTGCATCAAGAAATCGCATTCCAAAGTGCTTTGTTTAATTCTGAGCGTGTTGTCACGCAATTACATTGGGGTGGCGGTACGCCCACTTTTTTAAGTCATCGGGAAATGCATGATTTGATGCAACATATAAAAGCGCATTTTTTGATGCTGACTGATGATACAGGGGAATATTCTATTGAAATTGATCCCCGTGAAACGCAATCTGATACCGTTGCTTTTTTACGCGAACAGGGTTTTAATCGCATGAGTTTGGGCGTACAAGATTTTAACCCCAAAGTTCAAAAAGCCGTTAATCGTATCCAATCAATTGAACAAACTTTTACGGTATTAGAGGCAGCTCGCAGTGAGGGTTTTAAATCTATTAGTCTTGATCTCATTTACGGTTTACCGCATCAAACTGTCGATTCTTTTTCTCAGACTTTAGATCAAATCTTGGCCGTGAAACCTGATCGCTTATCTATTTTCAATTACGCGCATTTGCCCACTTTATTTAAACCACAACGGCGCATCAATGAAGCGGATTTACCTCACTCGTCTGAAAAATTAGCGATTTTACAACACACGATTAACCAATTAATAGATGCCGGTTATGTGTATATTGGCATGGATCACTTTGCCATCCCTGACGATGAATTAGCCATTGCTCAACGCAATGGCAGCCTATATCGCAATTTTCAAGGCTATTCAACTCATGCCGATTGTGATTTAATTGGGCTTGGCACCACTTCTATTGGTAAAGTGGGCGATAGTTATAGCCAAAATGTCAAAACGCTAGAAGAATACTATGCTCAAATTGAGGGCAAACACATTCCCGTATTTCGTGGCATCGCATTGACTGCTGATGATAAATTGCGACGAGCAGTCATTACACAACTGATTTGTCATTTCAGTTTGAACATTCCCGCCATAGAAAAAGCATACCAGATTGATTTTAAAGCGTATTTTGCCGTTGAATGGGCTGAATTAGAAACCCTACAAAATGATGGTTTATTAGAACGTCATGAAGATCGGATTGAGATTTTACCAGCGGGTAGACTGCTTGTGCGTAATATTTGTATGACGTTTGATATTTATTTACGCCAAAATCAGGAACGGCGATTTTCTAAGGTGATATAACTACTTTTATGTAGGGTGGGTAACGTGTGTTTGTTGCCCACCATTATCTACTATGTAGCGAGATGGTGGGCAAGTTCGTTTCGACGCTGGGCGTCGAAACGAACTTACCCACCCTACATTTATTTATCTTATCCTTTCTTATATCAAATCCTTGTAGTTATAGAGACAAAGAGAACAAGATAATGTGGAATAAATGGCAAAATCAATTGACCCATCTTTTTTATGTTTTAGTGATTACGGTTATTATCACCGTATTGATGTTTTTTGAAGCCTTTGTCTGGTTAGATGAATGGGCTTACGACAGCTTTGAACATTTTATGCCCAATCAAAAAGGGCAGCAACAGGTATTATTGATTGAGGCCTCCCCTGAAACCCGTGAACAGGGTGATCAAACTTGGTTAACATTATTGGAGCGTTTGCAGCCGGCCAAGCAAATCGTTTTTACCTTTTTGCCCAAAAACGTCTCCAGCGATTTTTATTGTCAGGCTAAAAAATACGGCAATGTGTTTTTTGCGCGTTTAGTGCAAGCTGATAACAAAATCGACCTCAATACACCAAAGCCCTCTCCTTGGACACCTTGGCTTGAGGCTTATTCTCCTTTGTCTTCCTCATGGACACCGTGGCTTCAACCCCTACCCGAAATCCCAGCCCAATGTGAAATTCACTTTGGCCTAGTCGATATTCCACCCCATACGCATGGTATTCACCGGCGACAATACAGTGCCTTTCAGATCGAAGAACAAGCCTATCCTGCACTCGAAGTGCTTGCCGCAGAGCATTTTCTCGGTACGCACCTGATACTCAGAGAAGCAACCTACCCCGTTTACTTTGGTACCGAACTGGAAAAATTGCCTAAAATCAAACTAGACAACATGCTCAATGGTAGTTCAGTCAACAGTGACTTGATTGAACAACGCAGCGTTATCGTCGGTTTCGCTCGCCCTCACAATCAGCCTGGACTGCATACCCCGCAGTCTCATATCCATGATGTCATGATTTCAATGCCAGAATACCATGCACTGGCCTTGAATACCCTATTAAATGATCTACATATAACCGCATTAAACAGCAAGATCGAATGGCTATTGTTATTACTCCAGATAACACTGAGCGGGTTCCTATACCACTTTTTAAACACGCAACAAGCCTCACGGTTTACACTGGCGATATCGGGTATCTATATCTTATTAGCTTGGCTACTTTATCGCTATACCCACATTGGCCTCCCCATCGTCGAAATGATTATCGCACAATGGCTACTCTATTGGTTTGATTTTAAACAGAAATTGGTTAAAACCGATACCCAATTGATCGACAAGTTAGTGGAGAGATCATTTAAACTGCATGATCAGAGCAACGCCAAATTTTTAGCGACAGAAGAATATTGGTCACAAATTATTGTGATGCTCCATGAAATGCTCAATTTAAATCGCTTGATCATTTTAGAATGCTTATCGGGATATCACGCTTTTCAAGAAATCAAAGCCTTGAACTGTTCACAGGCCGATATTGATGAACAACAACGTGATGACAACCGCCAACCTTACACGATTGCCATCCAAAAAAACGGTGCGCTGCTTTTAACACAACCCTTGCTTAAACCCATTGATGTTGCTGAACAACACTATTTAGTCCCCCTCGTTTTTGGAGGTGAAGTCTTAGGATTTTGGGCCTTAACTATCGAAAACACAAAATGCCATAACAAAAACCAATTTGAAGCCACACTCAAAGATTTATCGCTTCAACTCGCTGAATCCCTTTTCCATCGGCAACAAGGGCACACGAATCAAAACGAATTACGTCATGATTTTCAGGTTGACGGGGGAGATTTAGTTTACCAATCACTCAATAAATCAATAACGGCCTTAGAAAACCGTTTAAGCGCATTAGAAAATATCATCGCTGAATTGGACACCCCCACGATTATTTACGATGTATTTGGACTCAGCCTTTCCGTGAACAAAAGTATGAACACTTTGTCACAAACGTTTAAACTGATACATCACCAAAGCACCGTTTTAGAGTTTCTAATGACGCTTTGCCATACCGATATAGAAACGGCCCGACACTATTTCCGTCATATTCTGTTGGAAGGGAATGCAATAGTGCAGCAAGTGACACTCACCGCAGCCATTAAGCGGGTTTTTAATCTGAATCTGCAATTGTTCTATTACCAGGAGGAAACTGAAGGCGGCCCATTGAATGTCAAAAAAGGGATTTTATGCCAATTAGTCGACATCACTCAAATGAAACTACAGAATACCCTCAAGGAACAAGTAGCAGAGCGACTGATTTTCCAATTTCGCAATGACATGCAATCCATCATGACGGCCAGCAAATTGCTGAGCAGTGAGCAATCAAGCTTTCAAGAAAAGCGTATGGTAGCGGGGATTTTACAGGGAAAAGTCAATTCTCACCTGAATATTCTAAATGAAGTGGAAACACAATTGAATGTAGAATTAGACACAAGCAAAACCATCCATGTTGAAAATTATCCGATTGATGCGAAAGAACCCATATTAGATGCCATAGAAAAAGTACACGGCATCGCGACAGAACAACAGATCAAAATACATCATGAGTTACCTGCTCTGGTGAGTCTTGTGTTTGCCGCGCCCAATGAACTCAGCTTAGTAATCGCCGCCATACTGACAATCTTGATTGATGAGGCTGCTCCCAATACAGACATCAGCATCACTATGGAAGAGCGGGATAAGTGGATGACGTATACTTTCAAGAACAGCGAATCGGGTATACCCAATGAACGTCTTCAACAATACCTGTTTACTGACGACATTGATATTCCCGATAAATTTAACAACCTCCGTCGCGCTATCAAACTGATCACACATTGGAAAGGCACACTGACAGCAAGCAGTCAAACTGATCACGGTTTATCTTTTGAACTACGTTTAAGGAGTTTTATCTAAGATGAACACCGCAAAAAAGATACTGATAGTGGATGATGACGACGACTTGCGAAAGCTGTTAGCCTTCTACTTCAATCTGGCAGGCTATGAAATCTTTCATGCCATTCACGGAGCCGATGGCAAAGAACAATTGAAAACCCTAACACCTGATCTGATTATCCTAGATATGATGATGCCCGTTTTAGACGGGATAGGGTTTTTAGGTTGGCTACGCCTCGACGCTCAACTGGATATACCCGTACTCTCATTAACCGGTCGTTCCCATTATCAAACCAAATCAGAAGTGCTGGGCTTAGGCGCATCAGAGGTGATTTTTAAACCTTGCGATCCAGAAACAATTGTCGCATCAGCCAAAAAACTGCTGGAATAACTGATTTTTGTGAAAATTTCGTTATAAATTTATTCTTCGTCTCTTTTCGTTCCAAATTTATTTTGCTTCGTCTCTTGCTTCGTCTCTTGCTTCGTCTCTTTTCGTTCCAAATTTATTTTGCTTCGTCTCTTGCTTCGTCTCTTTTCGTTCCAAATTTATTTTGCTTCGTCTCTTGCTTCGTCTCTTTTCGTTCCAAATTTATTTTGCTCTTTTCGTTCCAAATTTATTTTGCTTCACTCCGACATTCAATACCGAAGGGATTGGCTCTTTTTATCTAATTCCTCAAAAATCAACACTCATTTATTCTTCAATTTGCTCAACAGCTTGCTGAAGTGTACTCAAAAGCCTGACAATCTCTTGCGATTGTTCAGCATCGGGGCTACTTGTGAGGTGCTGAATCACTTTTTCCAACTCTCTGGCTATAGTGCCTGGCTGCACAAATCCATAAGTCAGGCTTGATCCAGCAAGGGAATGTACCTCACGGTGTAATTCATCAAAGACATCAGCTTGCCAATCAACCTGAAGTGCTGTCCAATGATGCTGTATTTTGTCCAAGCGTTCCGGAATTTTTGTTGCAAAACTTTTGCGTAAAATCGCTATTTTCTCAGCTACGATTTGTGAGTCATCATTCATAATGCTTTTCCCATAACTTTTGAAGGTTATCCGCCAACGTCATTGGATCAAAAGGCTTAGTAATCACATCCAATACCCCCATATTTTTATATTCCTTTGGATCGTAAACTTTACCCGTCATAAAAATAACAGGAACCGTCTTCAATTTGGGGTATGTTTCACGCAATGTCTTAAGTGTCGTAGGCCCATCCATATTTGGCATCATCACGTCAAGCAATATTAAATCGGGCATAAATTGAGAAACCGCTTCAATCGCCTTCATCCCTGAAGAACAAATTTTGAGCGTATAACTGCCTAACTCTTCTAAGGCGATTTGTACCATAGCGCGAAGGAATTCTTCATCTTCAACGTATAAAATATTATTAAGTGGTGGAGACATCGTATTTTTCCATTAACCAAATCTTGTAGGGGCAAACCTTACCACCTATCCGTTTTTAAATTCTGGGTAAAAAACACATACATTTACAATGCTTTTTTTATCACAAATTAAAAATCAAATTCACGCAAAAGTTGCAACTTTTCTTAGCGTAGTTGAGCGAAGCTGTACTTCGCTGCGTGAAAGCGTGAATGATTTATTCTCTGTGGCCCTCTGTGGCCCTCTGTGATCTCTGTGTTGAAAAAAAAGCATCAGGCCAAACTACTCCATTTTTAGTACATGAATTACTCATATTAAAGAAAACACCAAAATGAAATCTATCCCTTTACTCGCAATCTTTTTATTAATCATCAGCTTACCTATCCAAGCTGAAATCACCCTTGATGGCACACTCGGCCGCAGCGGCGCGTTATCCGGCCCTGATTATCTCATAAAAGCCGAACTCGGTCAACAACACGGTAATAATCTATTTCATAGTTTTCAAGACTTTAATTTACAAGCCTTTGAAAGTGCAACCTTTTATGGCCCGAATAGCGTCAATAACATTATCAGCCGCGTCACGGGCGGCAAACCCTCACAAATTGACGGCCTACTGCGATCAACCCTCCCTAACGCTGATCTGTATTTTATCAACCCCTACGGCATTCTATTCGGTTCACAAGCACAATTAGACATACCAGGAAGTTTTCATGCCAGCACAGCCGACTACCTCCGCCTAGAAAACGGTGGCGAATTCAATGCGCGTCACCCCAAAAACAGCTTATTAAGCGTTGCACCCGTTGAAGCCTTTGGATTTCTCACCCACACCCCAGCCCCCTTATCTATTCAAGGCAGCCAACTGGCAAGCCATCCAAGAAAAACACTCTCTCTCATCGGCGGTGATCTCACGATAACAGAAGGCCAACTCAAAGCGCCAGGGGGACGAATCAATTTGGCCAGTGTTGCTTCACAAGGAGAACTCATGCTAACAGAAGACGGATTAGAAGCCAGCGATTTCAATCAATTTGGCGAACTCACGCTCAGCAATCAGGCTCAGGCCATCACCAGCGGCAAAGGCAGCGGCAATATCGATATCCGAGCAGGGCAATTCACGCTCAATCAAAGCAAACTGAATGCGAATAGCTTAGAGCCAGGCGAAAAAGGCCAAATTGATATCCAAGTCAATCGTTTAAACCTAGAAGGCGACGATCTCATTGGCAAGATATATCAAGAACATATTCTCTTTGATACCATCATTTCCAGTTCCACGATCAGTGATGGAGAGGGAGGCGATATTCATATCAAAGCCAGCGACGCCGTCACGATCACCAATGCCGCGATTTTTGCCAATTCAGGCGAACTGGATATACAACTCCAAAACGGGAGTACCACATCCTCGCATACCTTCTCCCAAACCCAAGGAGATGCCGGAACGATAAACATAGAAACGAATCAACTCATCATAGACAATGGCGTGATTGCCAGCAACGCCTTTGGTATCGGGCAAGGGGGCAACATCACCTTCAAGGTTTCGGAACACACCAGAATTAATGGCGGCCATATTGGCCTGAATGCCTTTGAAGGCAATGATGTCAGCGCGGATCGGGTAGGCAGCCTTTTACTGGAAACCGGTCAATTAGACTTAAACAATGTCATCATCAGTAGCAACACCTTTGGCACAGGCGCAGGTGGTCATATTACCCTAAAAGTCGAAGGCTCAATGACGCTCTCTCAGGGAGCGATTATGGTTGATGCGAAAACCTTCAATCCTCTTCCCGCATCCAACGAACGCAATTCCTCAAAACCCGACAATAATGGGTCAATTCAAAAACAACAAACTACCGGTCAAGCCGGCACAATATTGATTGAAGCCAAAGCCATCACCTTAACCGACAAAAGCAAAATTTCCAGCAGTACTTCAGGTAGCGGTGACGGTGGCAATGTGCAAATTTACGCCAGAGACTCCATTACCTTGCAAAATAGTCTCCCTGATGAACAGGTTGAAAATCCACGGATCCACAAGGGACATTCTGGTATTGAAGCCGTTTCTATCAGTCAAGAAGCTGACAGTGGCGATGCCGGCGAAATTTGGCTAGAAACCCAACACTTAAACATCAGCGGCAACGTTAAAATCAATACTTCCAACCTCGGCGGTGGTGATGCCGGCAACATTCACCTCAACGTCACAAACCTTGACATGAGCAATAACGCAAGCATAGCCTCAAGCAATCGCGGAAGCGGCAATGCTGGAAATATAAGCCTTCAAGTTCAAGATCAACTCCATCTACAAAACGCCCATCTGACAACCGAAGCAAAGAATGCCCAAGGCGGCGACATTAGCCTGCAAGTTGGCCAATTAGTCTACTCACAAAACAGCCGCATCACAACCAGTGTACGCGGCGGCAGTGGCGATGGTGGCAATATTACCCTCCAAACGCCAGAGTTTATTATCCTAGACGAGGCAGACATCAAAGCACAAGCGAATGAAGGCCGAGGTGGCAATATCAGCCTGATTTCAAACCAGTTTATCGCCTCACCATGCAGTTTAGTCAGTGCCTCATCAAGATTAGGCATAGACGGCAAGGTTGAAATAGATTCCCCAACCGTGAATCTGGATGAATTTATGGTTGTCTTACCAACAGGCCTCAAAAAAGCCAGCCTCACAAAATGCGATATCCAAGCACTTGAAAATCCCAGTACCTTTAAAATCATCCCCCGCTTTCATCCCTTGCCCTTTATGATGGAAAGGCCTGGAAATGGGGAATAGCCAATCCTCGCAAAATAAATTTTGCACTCCAAGAGCAGCAAAATAAATTTGGAACGAAAATTAACGCTTCACTGATTTCGCGTAAACAGCCTTGAAATCAACAAAATCAATGGACTGAACACCAATGCTGTCGCGCCACCCACCATTAAATGAAATATCACCTTTAAAATATCTGTCGATAATGCCGGAAAAAGACTGAGCCATTGCGGTAAATCAATGAACGGTAATTGAGCCGCCTCAAACAATTGCGAAACCAAATCAATCAAATTAGGTGGATTCTGAATCACCGTCGCCGAAATCGCCCCGGCCCCTACAGCGGCCCCAATAAAAGTAATCAAAAACTGAAACTTCTGATCACGAATAATCTGCTGTTTTTGTTCCCCAATATGCACCAGTCCTAAAATAGTCGCCGTCATTTGACTAAATAATTGATGGCCCGGCTTAAGATAATCTTGCTCAATAGCAAGTTGTTGGTGATGGTGGCGACAAGTTTGATCGTGAAAATCGTCTAAACAAGTCAAGTCATCTGTTTTCAGGCTCAGATCACGAAGATGCCCTAACCATTTCGCATAATTGCCCATGTTCGTTTGAATGGTAGTACGCTGATCGCCTAAATTACGGAGATGACGCGCATACTCAAAAGTCTCGTGCGAAGTCTCATTGAGAAGCTGTTCCAAAGACTTTAAGCGTTCTGCCTGTGCTTCGGGCAATTGATTCAATGCTTCCGTTTTAGCCTCAAGTGCATTGTAGATTTGACGTGCAGACTCATTACTTTGACACGCTTGATGATAGGCAAACAAAATCTTGTGGCGACAATTTAATAAATTGATTAACCAAAGATTAGCCTTTTCCACAAGTTCTGATACTTCTTCATGTTTTCCCAACCAAACCAGAATATGTGTCATTTCATTAGGGTGCGGCGCGTAAAGCTTGGGAATGGCTTCATACTCAAAAATCGGACTACCAAAGAATACCCCTTTACGGCTCAAAACCGGAAAAGGTTCAGGACTCTCTTGCAACAAGGCCTGAACACATTCATCTGCCAAATCTTGATCAGGCATGTCATCCCCAATCGGTTCCGCATAGATCAACAAAGTTTGTCCCAACGACGCTTGAATATGGTTCGGCATCAAACAACCTTGAGGATTAAAACGAGACAACTGATTGACATCAACGATTTGATTTTTAAGGAAAACAGTTAAATCAACCGCATAAGTATCGTGTAACCTGAGCGGATAAATCGAAGCCCCCAGCTTCATATTATCATCAAGCCCTGACGAAAAAGACAACAAACCTTTTGGTTGAATCAATTCAAGAAAATAACTTGATTTCCCTTGTTCACCGTCAGGATAATATTGACCATTTTGATAACAAATCATTTCATCAACGAAGTGTTGCAAAGTGGGCATAGCAAAAAAATCGCCCAAATGCCTCAACTTCTCCCATAAATCAGCCGCATCAGGCACCACTTCAGTCGTCATCTCAGAACGGAGATGGAAAGCGTAAAGCGTTAAGCTGGGATTTTTAACGCGCAAGTTTTGTTCAGTCATGATTAAATTTTCCTTTGATCCAATTTTTTATTTTCATGCCGATAAGTACTGAAGCACAAATAAACAGGTATTTTACCGCAAAGGGCCCTCTTCTTGGTTGTTTCTTTTAATTAAAATACCTGAAAATTTATGGTTCAGTACTTATCAATCAGAAGCTTTTTGGCCTGATTAAGGGAAAGCGTTTCACAACAAATGTTGTCTATTTCAAGAGTAGAAACGACTTCAAACCCAGCCCTCTCCAAACCCATATCCAATCCACCCGCACCGGTAAAGAGACTAATCGCTTTAAACTTATGTTGATGAGTTGATGAAATCATAGAGTAAATCATATTGAAGGTTTTGGAACTTGTAAGCATTTTTTCTTATCACTTATTTGCAATTCGACATGATTTTGGATAAGTTCTTTTATCTCCTTAATGATGCCTTCATGTTCAACAAAATCCTCCAAATCAAGTTGGCGAGCCATGTATTCATCATTCTCTTTATACAATAAAGCGATTTGCATGGGTGCATTAATGCCACCAGTATTCAATTGAATAGCCTGTTCGAGTGCCCATATTACTGAGAAAACACCATTTTGAGAGGAAGGTTGTCCTTTTTGCCAAAATAGTTCTCTCAAAAAACCTAAAAAGGGATCAACAATCATCTGACCCGTTCCCATAGACACATACCACAATTGTTCCGTTTTTAACTCAGGTTGAAAACCTTGCACATCAAATTCAATCAAATAAGGTTTATTGCCGCAATGAAATGCCAGTAAAGCACCATATTGATTGAGTGGCGCATTGGTAAAGTTAAAATCTCGAATTGTTTGATGAGCTAAATATTTAGCTATTTCAAGAGGATTATCCTGTCGAAAAACGTTATTTTTATAGGCCTCTTGGACAATAGCCGAAAATCGTTGCCCCAATCCAATTTGACCCGTACCCGCTAAAATAATCTGGTTATCAATAATCTCAATTTTTTGGGTACGTTGTTCAATGGTTGGTATACCCGTTGCGGCAACAAATGTGGCCGCACTATCAGCCCCAATAACCACACCATCTTTACAGAAAATAGCGACTAAGATCGTCATCATTCACTCCTGAAATACCGCATTGACTTTCATTTCGGGATATTCGTTATAAATTGCAGCGATCAATTCACCAAGGGAAACCTTATATATAAAGTCTGACACGTCTTTAATATATTTTCGGGGTGCTTCTTCGAGAGCCTTGAGAATTTCTTCCCCTTTAGTTTGCCCCAATCTAGTCAGTCGATAAGTGCGCCAAATTTTACCGACTTCATCTATATCAATTTCAATTAGGCCCTGCTCACTGAGTTCATCAATAACACGATAAATATTTTTATCATAAGGCCCATAATGAAACGCTTTGAAATGAAACAAGGGGCCATTGATGTACTCAGGAATATTTTTATCCAATAAAAACAACATCTTTTGTACTTGAATGGGTGTATGAGCATCTCTCTTAGCGGGCGCTAATGCAGCTAAAATGATTGAATGCTTATCCATAATTGACCTCATTGTTTGGCATCACGCATGGAATTAATATTTTTTGCCCATATCGAATAGAACGCAGATTGTCATGATTGTCATGATTCGCACTGATTTTAATCATTTTAATCATTTTAATCATTTTAATCAGTGTTAATCATGCCATAATCAGGCCATAATCAGCGTTCTATCTCATTAACTCACTTCAATCCCTATTTTAATCAGTGTGAATCAGGACAATCATGACAATCAGCGTTCTATCTAATTTAATTAATCACTTTCATCACATTGATATCGCACTACCCAAAATATTAAAAGACTGATGTGTACCTACTTCACTGAATAACGCGATCCCTGAGTAGAATCATGAAGGATAAATTTGATGATTTCTATCTAACCAAACCAAGAAAAAAGTAGATTTAACCCTGAAACCGTGTACTCGTGCCTTTTGTGTGATTCGTAACTCGAAAAACGTGATA
>Ga0233403_10000347_pt1 | contig 21925 bp, 10 predicted proteins | sample Na_oxic_1_MG_FD_179866 | JGI IMG/M metagenome (GOLD analysis project Ga0233403, IMG submission 179866) | Seawater microbial communities from Saanich Inlet, British Columbia, Canada - Na_oxic_1_MG | ecosystem: Environmental > Aquatic > Marine > Inlet | place: Canada: British Columbia | collected...
TTACAGAATGCTCCTCTGCCTGATTTGGAATTAGCTGGGCTAAGTTTAACCCTCTTAGAAATGGAAAGTGTTATCGCTAAATTTGATCTCACGTTGGAATTCACGGAAACGGCTTCTGGGCTAACTGGGCGGTTGGAATACAACACCGATTTATTTGAACGGGCTACAATAGAACGTTTATCGGGTCATTTGCAAACCTTATTGACTGGCATAGTGGAAAATCCCAACACGCCCATTCATGAATTACCATTACTGACCAAAGCCGAACAGCAACAACTGTTGGCATGGAATGACACAGCCACCGATTATCCTCAAGACTTGTGTATACATCAACTATTTGAGGCTCAAGTCGAAAGCACGCCTGAAGCCGTTGCAGTGGTATTTGAAGATCAACAATTGACTTATAGAGAATTAAATACCAAAGCCAATCAACTTGCCCACTATCTGCAAACCTTGGGAGTAGAACCGGAAGTCTTGGTGGGAATTTGCGTTGAGCGTTCAATTGAAATGGTCATTGGGCTATTCGGCATTCTCAAAGCAGGAGGCGCATACTTACCACTTGATCCGGCTTATCCAACCGAACGTTTAGCATTTATGTTGGAGGATGCACAGGTGCCGGTGTTGTTGACTCAATCAAGCCTAAAAGAGAAACTGCCAGAAATTCAAGCGCAGGAGGTTTGTTTGGATGTTGAGGCAGAAACGCTATCACGGTTAAGTTCTGAAAATCTCATCAGTGGGATTGGAACTGAAAACTTGGCTTATGTTATTTATACGTCGGGTTCGACTGGAAAACCTAAAGGCACTCTGATTCTTCATCAAGGATTGAGCAATTATCTTAGTTGGAGTATTGAACGTTATCAAGTGGCATCGGGCTTAGGAGCACCGGTTTATTCGCCGCTTGGGTTTGATGCAACCATCACGAGTCTGTTTTTACCTTTATTAGTCGGACAACGAATCTTACTTCTACCTGCTTCGCACGAAGCCGAAGTCATCTTGACTGCCATTCAATCTTTTCAAAATTGGAGTCTTATCAAGCTGACCCCGGCTCACTTAGAAATAATTAATACCTTGCTACTCAAAGAAAATTTGTTAGGCAAAACCCGTTTTCTCATCTTGGGAGGAGATGCATTATTTGACTCAAGTCTCTCATTTTGGAGAACCAGTGCGCCTGACACGCGAATTATTAATGAATACGGTCCGACTGAAACAGTAGTGGGATGCTGCGTTTACGAGATAGAGGCACCTAGAGAAGGTACTGTGCCAATTGGTCGTCCTATCGCCAATACGCAACTGTATATACTGGATAATTTTTTACAATCGCTCCCCATTGGGATACTAGGTGAATTACACATTGGCGGTGCTGGTTTAGCGCGTGGCTATCTCAACCGCCCTAAATTGACTGTCGAAAAATTCATCAAAAATCCCTTCAGTGACAACCCCAATTCACGCCTTTACAAAACCGGCGATTTAGCCCGTTATCTACCAGATGGCAATATTGAATACTTGGGACGCATAGACAACCAAGTTAAGATTCATGGTTTTCGGATTGAATTGGGTGAAATTGAAGCGGCGTTGGCGACTCATCCTTTGGTGACAGAAAATGCCGTTATTGTCCATGAAACCTCGCAAACGGACAAACGTCTATTCGCCTATTTCGTACCGCATCAAGGGCAAATCATTGAAAATACAGCATTACGTGATTTTCTGACAGAACGACTACCCGATTATATGGTACCTTCAGCCTTTGTCACAAAAGAAAGCTTGCCACTCACGCCAAATGGTAAGATAGATCGTCGCGCACTATCTCAATTATCAGTGAGCAATTATCAGTTATCAGAAGAAAAGTTTGTCGCGCCTCGGACACCAGATGAGGAATTGTTAGCTGGCATTTGGGCTTCCGTGTTGGGTATTGAACGAGTGGGTGTCCATGACAACTTTTTTGAATTGGGTGGACATTCCCTATTAGCTGTCAGCCTGTTAGCGCAAATCGAACACCAATTTGGCAAACATTTGCCCTTAGCGGCCCTATTCCAAGGTGCGACTATCGCGGCGTTAGCAAAGCTTCTCAAGTCCTCAACCGACACCACAAAACAATGGGGCCCCCTTGTCGCCATTCAACCGAACGGTTCCAAACGGACCTTCTTCTGTCTTCCCGGGACTGATGGTAATGTACTCTATTACTATCAATTAGCTCATCATCTAGGAGAAGAACAACCTTTTTATGGTCTTCAAGCGGTGGGATTGGATGGTGAAACGGCCCCAGATACACGAGTTGAAGATATGGCAGCGCGTTATCTCCAAGAAATCCAAACCGTGCAAAAACAAGGGCCCTATTTACTAGGCGGTCATTCCTTTGGTGCTGACGTGGCCCTTGAAATGTCCAAGCAGTTACAACTCAAGGACCAAAAAGTGGCCCGAATTTTTATTTTTGATTCCACCGTGCCACTTCACCAGCCAATTGGATTAGATTGGGATGAGGCGCAATGGACAACGGATATTGCCCGCCTCATCGAACGTCTGCTGAACAAAAAACTGGCACTATCGCTAACTGATTTCCAACAACTGGCACCTACCGCACAACTTGATCTTCTTCAGAAAACATTGGTGGAAAATGATTGGCCCATTTCAAAAAAACAACTTCATGGGCTGATCAAAACGTTCAAAGCAAACTGTCAAACCGAATACATCCCTCAAGATATTCAGCCCGTTCCTATCAGCCTTTTTATCGCCAAGGCAATTCTGACTGAAACCGCCTCCAGTATTGAGATGAAACGGTTGCGAGAAGCTCTTAAACAGCAAGCAGATTGGGGTTGGAGTGAATATGCCGAAGGTTCGGTGGATGTTCATGTCGTGCCTGGCGATCATTTTACTATGATGAAGAAGCCCCATGTTCAAATACTGGCAGAAAAATTAAAAGTTTGTTTGAAGAAAGTTCAATAAGTGTTATAATCCAAATTTTATTTTATCAAAGAGGTAAGCAAGTGTTTATCAATTTGTTGATTTTAAGTGGAATTTTCTATGTTGGCTTTAAGAGTTTTAAAAAGCAAGGACAAGTGAAAAAATTAGAAGATCAGGCTTCTACCAAAAGCACTCAAAGCAATAGTGTGATAGAGAACCAGTTCTCACAAATGGTTGCAGAATCAAGTCACAAGGAAACCCAAGCTGGCACATCTAAACAATCTTCAGCTATTACGTTTAAAAAACAAAATAAACGCAATATGCTGAGTGCTTCGATAGCGATGGTGCTTTCTTCAGTGGGTTCGTGGTTATATCAACCATTAAGCTTTTTTAGTATTCCTTTGATTATTTATGCCACCAAACACTACCATAAAGAAACTTATCGGTTAACTAAGCAGGGCAAGGTAAGTCTTGATACGTTGATGAGCATCACCATTTTAGGCTGTTTCATTCCGGGCTATTTTTTTGTAGCTAGTTTTCTTTCTTTTATACTCGTATTGTCCGAGAAAATCATAGCAAGCGTGACTCAAGATTCCAGACAACAATTGATTGGTGCCTTTGAAAAACAGCCAAATTTTGTTTGGCTCATGGTTAAAGGCATTGAAGTCATGATTCCATTCAAAGAATTACAAAGAGGTGACATTGTAGTCGTTGGTGCAGGCGAAACCATTCCAGCTGATGGCATGGTTATAGAAGGTATGGCAAGCGTGGATCAACACATTTTAACGGGTGAGGCAAGGCCCGTCGAAAAAGAGCAGGGTCAGGAAGTGTTTGCTGCAACCGTCGTTTTATCCGGAAAAATATTGGTTAAAGTAGCCAAAATGGGACAAGAGAGTACGGTTGCTAAAATCACTCAGGTTCTAAACACAACGGTTGACTTTAAATCCACTACCCAGCTACGAGCTGAAACGCTTTCCAAACAGTTAGTTAATCCGGTGTTGATAGCAGGTTGTCTGGCATTACCCATATTGGGTTTGAATGGTGCATTAGCGGTTATCAATGCCCATCCTAAAAATAAGATGATGGGGCTTGCTCCCATTACTATCCTAACCTATTTAAAATTAGCATCACAGCAAGGTATCTTAATTAAGGATGGACGTTCTTTGGAATTGTTGAACTTCGTTGATACCATTGTGTTTGATAAAACCGGTACTTTGACAGAAGAACAGCCCCACATCGGTTCCATTTACGCTTATTCTGATAAGACTGAAGAGGATATTTTGGTTTATGCCGCCGCCGCTGAGTATAAACAAAAACATCCTTTAGCCAAAGCTATCTTGCAAGAAGCTCAAAAGCGGCAATTAAGTATACCTTCTCTGGAAGAGAGCGAATATAAATTGGGCTATGGAGTCATCGTTAACGTGGCGGGACAAACAATCCATGTGGGCAGTGAACGGTTTATGGAGGTGGAGAACATTTTGATTCCTGCTGCACTTAAAGATCAACAAAAACGCAGTCAGGAAGAAGGATACAGTTTGGTTATCGTAGCGATTGATAACAGCATTGTTGGTGCGATTGAATTATTGCCCACGGTGCGCCCAGAAGCCAAAGCGGTTATCAAACGTTTGAAACAACAGCAGAATATTAAAGCCACCTACATTATTTCTGGCGATCATGAAATACCCACGAAAAAACTCGCTGAAACGCTTGGCATCGATCACTATTTTGCGGAAACGTTGCCACAAGACAAAGCCAGTCTGATTGAACAACTTCAACAAGAAGGGCGTTTTATTTGTTATATTGGTGATGGTATCAATGATTCCATTGCGATGAAAAAATCTCAGGTATCAGTTTCCCTACGGGGTGCTTCTACTATTGCTACCGACACCGCACAAATTGTTTTAATGGATAACGGTATCAACCATTTAGGTTTACTGTTTGATTTGGCTTTGGATTTCAATACCAATATGAATAGAACATTTGCGATTGTCATTATACCTGGTGTTGTTGGTGTTAGCGGTGCTTTTTTAGCAGGTTTTGGTATTGCCTCAGTAGTCGTTTTAAACACGATTAGCGTAGTTATTGGGCTAGGTAATGCAATGATACCTTTGTTAAAAGGGACTAAAAAGCGACTCACTTCTGAAACTTCAAAACCTAAAGCAAAAAATAACGCCTGATATACTGCATTGACCTAGTGCAGGAAAGCGGAAATCCCCAGACCATGATTCAGACTGTCAATGGTTTCCCTTGAAATGTCCAACGAAACGGTTTTGCCATCGTTTCATTGAAATATTTCATAAAACGTTTTATTTCAGATTTCAAAATAACAATTTGCTCGTCACGACAATTTTTTTAAGGGCAGCTTCATATTTTTGGTTAGGAATGAGGATTTAATAATATCCCAAACTTTGGGTTCGGTAGGAGCAGCAACATAATTCAATACCTGATTTGATATTTATTACCAACTTAAGTTTAGGGTTTTATAAAATCCTCATTCCTTAGCATAATCTTGTAACCAACGTTCAGAAACACCCGTTGCGCACATTGTTGGACGTTTGTTAGGCAAAGAACTGGAAGTGTCCTACGCCGAATTTCAGCAACTCGAAACCCAAGCCCAATTCAACTATCTCCATGAAATATTAGAACAAAATGGCTGGCCCATCTCCATCAAACAACTTCAGGCTTTGGTGAAAATTTTCAAGGCGAATTGTCAAACGAATTATGTGCCACAGGAAATTCCAGCGGTTCCCATAAGTCTCTTTAAAGCCAGTGACATTCCTTTGGTGAGTCAAGCCAGCGCACAAATGGAAACTTTTAGCCAACACCTCAAACAAGAAACCACTTGGGGTTGGAGTCAATATGCTGAAGGTTCGGTAGACATCTTTATGGTGCCGGGCGATCACCATACAATGATGAACCAGCCTCATGTGCAAGTGCTGGCTGAAAAGTTAAGGGAGTGTTTCGATTGAATACCTCACGAAACCTTCAAGGTTTTGGCAACGAAGTAGCGGAACGCTCAACCTTGAAGGTTTTTTACGATAGCGTTAACGATAAAGCTTAAGTTAATGGCATAGAGCTCCCGCTTGGAAACGAGAAAATACAAGCAACGTTCAGGTACCCCGTTGACTACCCCATATATTGAGATGCAATCGGGGTGAATAGCGATATCCGGTTTCCTTACAAACTTCTACAAGCCATTTTTCACGTTCTTGAATTTCATTGATTTCAATGCCTTGTGGCATCAAAACAATCGTTTCTTTTGGGATAGGTATTTGTTCTGCCAATTCCTGAACTTCTTGAATATCTTGAATATCATTAATCACAAATTTGACTTGACACGCATATTGATCTAGGAACAAACGCATGATATCCAGTTTAAGTCTTTCTCTTTCGTGAATTTCCTTCCACCGTTTATCATCCAATGGTGTTGAATTGGAGAGCTTTGGACTCATTGAAATCAAATTCGCTTGTACTGGTACAAAAATAGTCGCGTTGGTTTCAATTGTAATATGATGTCCTTTCGCAGATAACATCTCACACAATGTTGTCAATTCCTTTTTCTGGATAAAAGGTTCTCCTCCTGTGATCACGACATGTTTAACACCAAACTTTGTCAGTTCTTTAAATGCTTCGGAAACCGAGAGATCATTGTTTTCAGGTGTCCAACTGGTATAGGGTGTGTCACACCATGAACATCTCAGATTACAGAAACTTGTCCGAAAAAAAACCGACGGAACACCAACCAATTGACCTTCACCTTGTAGGGTGTAGAATATTTCACTATATTTCATGCACCATTTCCAAGTTTTGTGGTTGATAGGAAGCCAGTCCCGTACAAGTTTCTCGGATAGTGATCCGCGCTAAGATTACCCCGGACGGAAGTTCTAAAGTACCTGCTTGTTCAAACAAATGCCGAGCCATCACTTCAGCGGTTGGTTCTTCAGAAAAAGTGTAAATCTTCATGCCTTCACTCTTAAGGGCAGGGAGGAGAGGATCATTCTCATTAGCTAAATAGGCATGATCCCAAAATTGATTAATCCATTTTTTGAGGGGTGCCTTGACATCATCAAAATCCATCACAAAGCAATTATCATTAAGGGTATTAGACGCGAGTTCAATGACAGCTTCTCCACTGTGCCCATGCACATGGCGACATTTTCCCGTGTGATGAAGTAAACGATGGGCATATTCATACTTTATTTTAACGATAATTTTGTACATATATAGAACAAACGTAGGATGCGGACACTCACTGCCATTAAGTTAAAGGCAACCACAAGGGATTGCCCCTACGAACCGTCATATGAGGTTTTGATCGATCCTCAATAAAACTTTTATGGATGACAGTAGCTGATAATTGATAATTGATAATTGATAACTGATTAACTATCTTGCGATAAGATTAAATTAATCATATTAAAAGACGTTGATGAGAAAAGATAGCGTTTATCGAAACGTTGTTGTCTAAGCACAATAAAATTATCACAACGAAAGAGTAAAAAAGGCAATTTTTCATATCTACCATCAAGTGGCAATTCATCATTGATGGGATACAATAACTTTAAATAACCACCCAGAATACGATGAAACATATCTTCCTGTGAGTCAGATTCTTCAGAAATTTCCGTTTCTGAATAAGTTTTGAAATACTTCTGAAAAATTTCTGGTTTAAAAAACACTGGGAATGGTATGGAAAGATATTGCCCACGACTGGTATTTCGGCTATAAACATCCTGACTTTTATTGGTTTGCCCAACCGCTTTTTGAAACTCGTTAATTTCTTTTGCCATTTTTTTGAGTGCCATTTTTAGGCTATCCGCATAGTTCGGGTTTTTAGTATGACCGTACATTCTTGTGACTAATTTTTCTTGTTGGGCCATATTTAACATATCCCTAGATATCCTAATCCGTTCTTCACTTCTATTGATTGGCATCGTCAGAATATCACCATCTATATAATATTCGGGTTTAAAATCATAAACAAGCACATCATACAAGCGCGTTGTCACACGTTGGACAAACCGATCGTAGTAGGTATTTACCTCTTTAAGTAAATCATTAGCAACCCGCGTTTGGGTGTAGATAAAAATATTTTTTATATCTTGCCGTAATTTAACTAATGATTGATCATAACTCGCGTTATCACTATCAATATTTCTACGAATTTCCTTTCTAATTTCTTCCAACAATCGTGCCACCGCAATCAACAATGAATGGCCCACTGAATCAACATGTTTACCACTGACGGGGATAATCCGAAGACGCTCTTGACGGCCTATATCTCCATAGCCAACAATCCGAGTTTTCAGAGCCGTCCGCACCAGTAAAATCATATTCATCAGCGCAGTCATATTTTTTTGATAACGTTCCTTTCGTTGTTCTCTTTCAAAATAGTGAATCCTATCATGTAGATAAAAAGTCAACCAGCGCGTTTTTTGTTCTAAATTCCTTTCTTCTTGAGTTTCACCACCACGCCCACGATAAACGGTTTGAATAATCTCCATCAGATTATATTCAATCTGAAATTTTGGCACTTCAATCAAAATATGCCGCACTCCGGCAAAGGTAATCCCGCGACTCGCTGAAGAAGTCATAAAAATAACTTTAACCGTATTTTTGGACGGATGAATTTTTTTGCGAGCCTCATCATTAATGTGAGCATGAATCAATAGATAATCGGAAAATTCTTCAAATTGCCCCGTTGGTAACTCTGCTTTTTTCTCCTTGAGCGTTTGAATCAATTGCTTGAGCTTTTGAATATCCTGAATGTAAACAATAATTTGTCCATGACGCGCGGGTTCACGTAATAAATTAAAAAGATCATTTTGTAACCGAGTCAGTTGGATATCTCGCTTTTTTTTTCGCTGAGTTTCCTGTGAAGCCATTTCAAGACTGACTTTATAACTCAAGACAATATCACGCGCTGGAAAAGTATTTGCGTTAATGAGAGTCGAACCAAGATTATAAAGTCCCATTTTGAGGTTATCTTGAACCATAGAAAGCGGTTTTTCATCGTTTGATTGATGAACTAGTCTATATAAAATTTTAGCGGGGCTAGGTTCTTGTTTTAATAAATGCTGTTGAATGACATCCTTACCCGCGATGGAGGCATCCGAGGCAATGATTTTTAACTGAAAATGTTCTGCCAATTTTAGCTGTTGAGATAATTTCACTAATTCAAATAATAATTCCGCTCCCCCGGTATCACCAATGACTTCATCCACCATAAAAATGATATGTTGAGTCGTTTTAGCGATTTGTTTGAGTTTCGTCTCATCAAAGTCTTTCAAGTCTCTATTTTTGGCAGCATCCGCAAAGATTTTTCTTAAATGTTGGGCAGTCGTGTGCTGTTCGGTTTTTTTGAGTGATTGCACCGTTGCCGTTGCGATAATATTTTTGGGAATCGCGTGATTTTTCTCGTATTCTTGACGTAAGGTGCAAATGGCTGAGCAAATAGTATTTAATACGCCCGGCGTGCTGGTACTGTTGCTGTAGTCTAATTGGGTATCGCTACATGATTGAGTATTGCTGGCTTTGCTCTGAGAATGTCCTTCGTCTTCATCATTGGCAACCAGTTTTAAAATACTCCTTCGACTTTTAATCACAGAAGGTATTTTTAATTCAACCGGTAACGGGGAATTACAGACATATTTAATGACTGGATATCCACCATAATTGTCCATAAGGCTACTATTTGAATAAATGCACATCAAATTGTCATCTTTGAGCAGATGTTTGCCATTTTTAATTTCACTCACCTTTTCAATGATATCGTAATTGACTTGGAGGCGTGGACTGAAATAAAAAAATAAGACACCTTCAGACAAAATTTGTTCACTCAGAATATTCTCAACAATAGCAGTCGTTTTTCCAATGCCGGGATGTCCCGTCAAAAACAACAAAATTTCTTTATTATTCAAAGCCTTAGTAATAAGTTGCGTATGGGCTTGGCGAAAAGTTAACGATTTTTCATCATTCAATCCCACTTCAAGCATGATTTCAGGCGGCACTTTATCAGCAGTACTGTAAAAATCTTTAAGTGTTTCAGTATAACTCGCTTGATAAATTTCTGTATCAGAAGAGGGTACCGTTTTTAATTGTTTAACAAACGCCTCTAATTCGCCCGGATGACTACCGGTTTTATTATTTTTCAAAGTCCGTTCAAATGCTTGAGAAATACGCTCAAATACTAAATTGTGATAATAGTCGCGTTTTTTTTGATATTCCAGATTTTTAGATTGTTCTTTACCGTCTTGATAAATTTGTTGGAAAATTTCCAAGGTAGAGAAAATTTCCAACATTTGCAAATTTTCGGGTTGCGAGATGAAAATGGCATTGTAAGCACGATCCGTTAAACCAATCGCGTGAACTTCCAAACTTTCCTCATGAAATCGTTCGGGTTGCAATTTTTTCAGACATTGCACAAAACTATAGGCATAGCCGCCGGCTTGAATCATTTTCTCAGTATCCTTGTCGTCTCTGGAAAATGCTTCAAAATAATCTTTCAGCTTGGGAGAATAGGAAGAAATGCCTACTTTTTCACTCTCAATATGAATAGATTCAAAAGCGGTTTTTTCGCGCATATAATGATAAGTGGATGATAATCGTTTTTTAATAGCCGGCACGTCTTGTAAATTGGGAACATAATTAATATCCGCTACCGAAAACAATCCCACATCAATGACGACGATACGGTATTTATCCCGCCAATGAAACAACATAATTGTATCCGCTTTAAAAAAATCTCCACGTTGGGTATATTTTTGAAAGGGGGGCGGTGGGCAATTAAATTGCTTGAACATGGTTTCAAGCTTAGGTATCAATCCTTTAGCACGAATTTGAACCTCTGGATTTAACAGTTGTTGTAGATCACATTGAAAATAGAGTAATTGAAGTTTGTCAGAGACTTTTTTTTCTGCCTGCAAGCTTTGCCAATATTCCACCATAAAATTAAAACCTTTGTGACTCCCTAAAAAGAGGAGATATTCGATAAAGGTTTCCATCTTTTTTAATAACGTCGGATCAGACACGTCATTTTTTATAGCTTTTTTCCGTAACGGAGAAACGATATGACTGAGTTTAATCGCTTTTAACTCGTCATAATAAAGGGAATGAACTTTGGAGATGATTTGCTTTTTTGCGGATAAATGTCGAATCCCAGCCAAAATGCCAACATTTACACCAATCTCAAACACAAAGCCAAAATCATCGCCTAAAATTTTATGGTTTGGTTCGCTCATTGATTTTTTGTTCGTTAGTATCCATCATTTTAGGGCAACCATAAAGGATTGCCCCTACATATATTGCTTTGCTAAGAGGGTGTGTGAAAAGTTCTACAATTTAGAAATCCGATTTTTTTGAAAAATCGGATTTCTTTAACACGAATGAGCCGTTGCCAATCGGTGAATAATGAATAAAACCGAGCGACAAATCGCCTGATTTTTGAAATCTTATGATGTTCAAGAAATCCGATTTTTTGAAAAAATCGGATTTCTAAAATCAAAGTAACTATAGCGTTTCCCGATTGGGTGCCGTACAAAAACAGTAAAAAAACCTTCAAGGTTTCTAAAACCTTGAAGGTTGAGCGTTCCGCTACTTCGTTGCGTGATGTACCTTATGCAATCGGGAAACGCTATACTCAACTATAGATACATCACACACCAATCCGATCATTCCCCCGATCCGTTGTACTAAATATTTAAGTTAAGAATCCCTTGTATCTTAGTCATAAAAGAAAATAGGTTAAACTTAACCTGATTTCCACGCGGAAAAGTAACTGGAAACGTACCCAGATTATTGACATTATCTTGTTCTAAAATATCTTGATAGGGGTTGAGTTTAAGTGCTACTTGGTTTCCTCGTTCCTTTTTTTCATAAGCGGCAGCGTGTAATAAACAGATAAAATCAATCAACGTTGTTCTTGATGGCGTATTGGGAGCAATCAGACGTTCCATAATGCGAGATTGTAGAGTACGATCTGTGTAGATATTACCCAAGGTGGCATAAGACATGATGTTATTAAAAAAATTTTTGTCTGGTTCGCCTTTGCGAGGTGGAAGTGATATACCGTTGGCAATATTCAGGAAAGTCACGATTTGACTGTGTCCTTCTTTATCCATTTGGACATGTTTTTGAATGGATGACACATCATCAATATAAATGGTATTCAATGACGCTTTCTTTAACATCCTCGCCGGATATTTTTCACAAAATGTTGGGTAGATATTCAAGTCAGTCCGTTCTTGCCGCATGGCTTGTAATAGCGTTTCCGACATAAAAAACGCTTGTTGTAGAGTTCCCTTCCCGGTTAAATGGAGATGACTGGTAAATGGGGATTTCGCAATATACAAAATATCTCGAACTTCATGTTCATCATATAAGTGCCGAACCGTATCTAACAGCACTTTGAGATTGCCCTGACGAATTTCCCGTTGGTAATCGTTGTGAGCAAAAGTGCGAAAATGCGTATTGATTTGAATAAAGTTTTCATCCAGACGTTCAAGCATCACCACACGACCAAAAATATTGCTTAAACGATCATCCTCTTGATTACGAGCTTCTCCAGCAACCCGCGAAGAGACAATAATAATAGCCAGTTTGTTAAATGCCAACGCAAATTGGGGCGCTAAAATGGTTTTGGGTAAGAATGCATAAAGAGAGCTTCTTGCATTAGTTATCCGGTAAGTGAGGTCTTTTGAAGTGCCTTTAAAATTGATTAATTGAATGCCTTGCATTCCTATCGTGTATTTTTCATTGAGCAAAAAGGTAATACCCGCACAGACGGACTTAAAATATTTTTCATCTTGATTATCGTCTCCGCTATGAATTCTGACTATCGGAATTGCAAAGCGATAGCCTTGATTTTTCAACTTTTCACAAAGCGCCGAGAGGGCAAGTTGAAAAATAATCGCCATCGTAATTTTGCAGATGAAAATCGCCAAATTCGCTTTTTCGCTGGCTTTTTTAAGCACACAATGTCCAAATGTTATTTTCAATCCCGCTTTATTTAAAAGCGCGTTGTATTGTACTTCCCCGACTTTCCCTGCTATATCAGTTTTTTGAATTTCAGGTGCAACCAGAATCGGTAAAAAAATTTCATCGGGTTGGATTCGAGTATTGATTTCTATGTGACGCTTATCGATTTTATCCGCATAAAAAAAGGTATCATGAAAATCCAGATAAATTGGAAAATCGGTTGAGTATAAGGAATCCGTTGGAATATCCTTTTGCTCTTTCACAATACGAACATAACGCAAACATTGTTTTAAGCCTTTCTTTTGTGAAATAGCTTTGCTCAGTTCAGTCAAAATATTACCGTCTATCGCATCCCCCAATTCAGCATTGACGAGATGTTTATCTAAGACAAGAAAACGTTGTTTGTCCATTTCACTTTGTGTACCAGTGAATTTCTTATCAGTCAGAAGTCTTTTCAGCAGTTCAATCGCAGGTGTAATAGTTGTGTTAGTAACGACTTGTTCTGCTTTCAGCATGTTATTAGCTAATTCGATCAGAGCATCTAAAGCGTCTTTGTCACACGCATGAAGTTTTGTTGCAATGGCTTGCCACTTTCTGGTTTTGTCATCTGGTTGGTTTGATTTGGAAGGTGTTGATTTGGAAAATACCATATAGTACAGAAAAACCGTTTTAATCGCTTTTCCAATCAAAACGTTATTTAATTTTTTGTAATCAACATTTTCATCCCCAGTAGCAGTATTAAATTGCTTTGCGAGTTCTAAAACGATAATGGCTTTTCCCAAATGACGAGCATACACATTTTGGTTGCTCGGCAATTGTTGAGGAAAATCGTCATCTGGCTTTGAAATGGGATTGTTAGCTTTAAAGCGGATACCAAAAACTAAGACTTGTTCTTCATCACTGCTTCTTTCTTCAAGATTGCCATCAATCGATCCAATGACGGGTAACTCAGAAAAAGCATAAGCATTGCCTAATAACTCACGCAAGTCACAGGCATGATTTTCTGTGATTTGATACATACATTCTTCATTGTTTTCGCTCTGAGCGTAAATGTAATTTTCAACCAATCGAATGTTGTTAACGATTTTTTCGAGGGCACGACAGTCGATATTTTGGCGTTTAGCGTTTTTCAGCAAATATTCAAGATATGAAATACCCGCCTCACGTTTGATAAGCCCAGCAGATTCTTTATCCAATAAATCACATAATCCAATAATAGCGGGATTTTCCCGATCCTCAAATAATTGCTTGAGTTGGCTTTTAATATCGGCTAATACTTCCGATTTGGAAATATTATCGGTTTTATCAACCAGAGATTGATAGCGGGTATCAATACCTTCTTTAATATTATCAAGCAGTTGACTGCTGGCAGTCATGCTGACTTTGCATAAGTGAGCGCGGAGTAATTTTTCTCCCGATTTGTTCTCCCCAGTTGAAACGGGTTGCATCAAACCTTTTTTGCGCTGAAAGGGAATAAATTTATCATTGATTGCAAAAATGTTATTCCCATCAGACATTTCTGTCCTTGATTTGAGAATACGCGCTATGGGTTGAGGCATGTTGTCAAGATGTTGAAGGAGTTGTGCATGAATTTTTTTTATCGAATCAGCCAACGCTTTATCCTTCGGTGGATAAGCACCAAACGTTTTAAAACTTCCCGTTCCCTTTACTAAATCGTCTAAATTAGAAATAGAATTCGGCATCTTGCGGTAGACGGTTCGAGCGAATTCTGCACAATCAAGCTCTAAGCGAGCATTAGCAAAATTAAAAGGATTTTGCTTAATCACTTCAGAAATAGCCGTCGTGATTTTTTTATGTAAAAATTCGAGGTGTTCACCTGCGTGTGTAATTTCGTGAGAAGACATGTTTTATTATCTATTTATTAGTCATCAATTATTAGCTCTGGGATGTTAAATTTGCGCTCAAAAGTATTATCATTTTTCATCCCCAAATTGAGTACAACGATTTTTTTTTAACAACGAATTTTCCGCTCACTATTCGTTGTGTGTTTTTTAAATTCGTTGTACTCGTTTTTAGCATATAATACACTTAATAAAATAGTCTTGTCAAATTGAATGGATTTTCGATCTACTGATAATTTATAGAGTTTATACCGATTTAACGTAACTCATTGATTTATTTGAAATTGTTATTTATAATGTAATAAAATCAAACACTTAAATTAAATCGGTATAATGTCTGATAACTAAATAACTGATAACTGAAATAACAGACTATGAATAGTATGACAGCCTTTGCACGGCTTGATTTAACTGAAAGCTGGGGACAAATTTGTTGGGAATTGCGTTCTTTGAACCATCGCTATTTGGATATTTCTATCCGTTTACCAGAAGAATTTCGTCAATTGGAAATGACGCTCCGTGAGAGTATCCAAAAAAAACTCAAGCGGGGTAAAGTGGATTGTACTTTGCATTGGAAGCCCAATAAAAACGACGGACAATGGCAGATTAATCAAGTGCTAGTCCAACAGTTATGGGAAACGGTGCAAAAAATCAATGCGATAACAGGTAATACAACGCCACCCAATGCATTAGATATTTTACGTTGGCAGGGTGTGCTAGAAACCAATATCCTGGATGATGAAGAAGTTGGGAAAACCGTGCGGCAGCATTTTGATACTGCCTTGACCCAACTCATCGCTCATCGCGAACGCGAGGGAGCGCAATTAGCCATCTTTATTGAACAACGCTGCACCGCCATTGCGACTATCGTAGAACAACTCCGCAATGAATTACCAACCATTTTGCAGGCACAGCGGGAACGGCTACAAACACGATTGACTGAATTAGTTGAACTGGATAGTGATCGGCTAGAACAAGAAATCGTCATATTAACCCAAAAAATGGATGTCGCGGAAGAAGTAGAACGCTTGGATACCCATTTAACAGAAATTCGTCGTACCTTGAACAAGGATCAAGCGATTGGGCGACGCTTAGATTTTCTGATACAAGAATTGCACCGCGAAGCAAATACTTTAGGATCAAAATCCAACCATATTAATACAAGCCATTATGCGTTGGAATTAAAGGTGTTGATTGAACAAATCCGTGAACAAACGCAAAATATTGAATGAGGAGGCTCTGGCAAAAGGATTAAAAACAATAACTACAGGGATTGTATATATAATACCTTCGCCAATTCATGTTCCACCGATTTCATCGGTGGCTATTTTTAACCCCTTCGGGGTGACACATTAACTCAAATTCCTAACCCCTTCGGGGTGAAACGTAAATAGCCATAGGTGAAACCTATGTATTTAAAACATAAAATTAAAAACCTTGTTATATATACGTGAATTGGCTAAGGTATTGTTTTTATATAGCATTTCCCGATTGAATAAACGACATCACGCAACTTCGTGCCCGAAAGCTCAACCTTCAAGGTTTTGAAAACCTTGAAGGTTTTTTACTGTTTTTGTACTATACCCAATCGGGAAACGCTATAAAAATAATTTAAAATCTATGAATGAGATGAATTCGTAGGTACCAGCCGCTTTTTTTCTTCCCATAACTGCCGACGGCGCAATAAACCAGCCAGAATCAGCAGCACTGATGATAATAGCATTAAACCAAATCCATAATGGGGATAAGAATGCGTCGTAAATTGAGCGACTTTGCCATCGCCAAAGACTGTGGGCATGAAAGGTTTGAGAGTAAAAGCGCCCATTTCATTCAAATTATGACCAAACCACCACAACCAACCAGCATATTCCAGAACAAAAAACAGGGGCAATAAAATAGGGATTATGAGTAATAGCCAGTAAAATCGTTTGTTTTTCCAGAGAATGCCCGCGATGAAAATGAACAGACTGGCAATCAATACGCCTATTACCACATAAGTTGCCATAGTTAAAATATCTATCCGCTGTTGAATCTTAGCCGTTTCCCTAAAATACAAGCCTAAACTCTCTTGATAATTTTCTCGCATTGCCTGAAAACCACTCCACTCTTGAAATTCTTCCCGAACCATATCCATACTCGTTTGTAGCACTTGCTGGTAACCTGCCGACATCCAAGTTATCCCGCCGGGGGTGAACAGTGTGATATAACCCCAAACGACGATGACACTAAATCCCACCGTGAGTATAATTGCCTGAAACTTGCGCCCCGAAAGCATAAAAGCAAGCAACATCACTATCAAGACAGCAAATAAAAATTGCGACAAAGCGCGTTCAATCGAACCACCGGAGGCAATGGGATACATGCCCACATAATGATTAATTGTGTCCATTTCATGCACACAATTCAGTGCTTCTTCCTCGTAAATTTCCTCAGATTCTCTCTTTTGACAACCGTTAAACACACCATTAACGTGGAAATGAATGCGTACTCCATCAGGGAAAGCTTCTGGGGGATAATTAGGTGCTTTGAGTGACACCCACCAAATGGGTGCAAAATAAAGCATAACGATTAATAGAATAGCGACTATTGTTAAGAGACGGAATATTATGGCTTTTCCCATATTTTAAGTTAAAGTTATCCTAAAAAGGGGTTAAAAGAAATTTATTTTAACTTGATGATCAAGTTTTTTCCAAAACCTATACTCAGCACGGGAAAAAACTGAACTTTTTTAAATGAGGTGGGCAAGATAAAGACTTTACCCACCCTACATAAAAGTTTAAGTTGTGCCCGTGTGCAGTATATAACTACAAGGATTATTTATAATGCGAATTAAGAGTTGAAATTTTGGAGTCCAAAGCTTCAGCTTTAGGCGTTTTTTTTCGTCATTAGCTTTAGGCGTTTTTTGGAGTCCAAAGCTTTAGCTTTAGGCGTTTTTTGGAGTCCAAAGCTTTAGCTTTAGGCGTTTTTTTCATTAGCTGTTGGCGAGGGTAATCATGGTATTAGTCCCTTGCGCTGTAGCGAAGGACTCCAAAAAGATTAATTTTTAACGATGTCCCTAAAGCTGAAGCTTTGGACTCCAAAAAGATTAAATTTTTAACTATTTGATTTTAAACATATTTATTAACCCTTAATTCGCATTTATAATAAAGGATTAAATCAAAACCAGATTGTATGCTCGCTCCTAAAATCCTTTCTTATATACAATCTTTTGTAGTTACTGTTTAATAGATTATAGCTGCTGTTCTTCTCTAAAGCTAATTTGGACTCCAAAAAACTGTTTGAATCCCTGCCAAAAATTAGGATGCTAAAAACAAACTGAGACGCAATAACTCCCCTTCTTCTTGGTAAAGAGAGCGCTTTCCCATTTGCCGGCGAATCATTGGCACGCCTCGCCCTAAACCATCAATAAATTTCATATTATCCAGATATTTTAGAATAAAAGTATTCCTTGGCGCTGAGTTTCCCGTCAATATTTTTTCTATCGTTAAGGTGTTAGGAAGCCTACCCGGCGAAGTAATTTCTAGCCGATCACGAAACAGATAAACTGTAATTCTGCGATTAGTAATTGAGTAATCCCGATGGCAAACCGCATTGACGAGTGCTTCACGTATTACCTTTTCCGGAATCAAAACCTTCTCTTGTCTTTGTAAGCCTGATATCGTTGAAGGACGCGGTAAAAATAATCTAATTTTAGTCGTGGTTTGACGAATCAAATCAGGTAAGGTGCCGATAATTTCTTGTTTATCCAACAATCCTTCAGTTAAATCAATACCATCAAATACCGCAAAGGTAATGGCACTTTGCCAGAGTCGTTTTTGAGGTTCAAATCCAAAGATTAATAAGCCACCCACAGTGACTAGATGAGTTTGATCACGTTCAGTTAAAATATCAGCGTTTAGCAATAATTTAAGACGTTCTGATTCTTCTAACTGTCGATAATTAATGCCATAATAATCTTGCCAGTAGTCATTGAGTTTTCTCTCATCCAAATCTGATATATTAGTTCTGTCTACCGACGCGATGTCATAATGAACTAAGCCGGCTTGTTGAAACAAGCGACTGAGTTCTTCTTTAGTCGCCATGCGATTGGTAGAACCCACTCGTAACCAATATTTTCCATCAATACTTTGGTAAGGTTTATCGGGACCTTTGTCAACTTGGATAACAATAACGGTTTTATCATCGGTTTTATACGACTCAATTTTAGGACAGATGGCTGGAATAATATTATTTCTAACGACATTCGCCACCCATTCTTCTATATTTGGTCTGGCTTGTGTGCCAATAATCTGACCATTGTCATCCACACCAATTAATACGACTCCTCCAAGAGTATTGGAAAAAGCGACTAATTCTTTCGCTAAACTTTCTGGACGGACTTCTACTTGCTTAAATTCAATGGAACTATTTTCGCCTTGGGCAATCAATTCCAATAGCGGTTTTATTTTATCTTGATTTCGCGTCATAACAATTAAAATTAATTAAGTAGCGAGCGTAAGGTGCGTCCCACGTTTTACATACTGTGATTGATGGTGCGTAGGACGCACCCTACGAGTGTGCTCTCCAGATGTACGTTGGAGTTCAAAGCGTAAGCGCCATAGGTGTTCGGTTTTTTTTAAGCCATTAATTACAATGGCACTTCTCCTCGTTCCTAAGTTTCACTTAGGAACGCACTGCATTTGAAGCTTCGCTTCACGAATAAAATGGCACCCATTAATAGAGAGCAAACTATCTTATCGAAGCAAAGCTTCTTGACAGTGCGTTCCCAAGTGAAACTTGGGAACGAGAAAAAAAGTTCAGTTTGTTCCCGTGCCGAGTATATTCTTCAAAGCCCCATGCTGTTTAAGATAAGTCTTAGCGCGTAAACCAATATCAGCCGCTTTCACTTGAAATTGCCACCATTGGTTCGCCCATAAGGTGGCATTTTGCCAATCCTTTTTATTTGCGAAAGACTTGGCTTTCTTTTCAGATTCTTTCGCAAAACCCAATTGATCAGTGGCATCTTCTAGCAAAGCGACAACAGGTGGAAAGTCTTTATAGTTATGGCGAGTGATAAAACCCATCACTGAACCAATGACGGTTTGCGTTGATAAGGTTTTTTCCACCAGTTTGTCATAGTCCGCTTTGGTGTGAATCACTTCAATTGCCGCCCCTTTTTCAGCAATGGCTTTATAACCCTTTGGCTTAACCAAAAGATACCCTTCCATTTCTAAATGCAGCGCGGAACAGAACTCTGTGCAGTAATAGGGAAAAACGCCCGGCTTATCCGCAATGAACCGGAAACTTGCCGTTTTACCGGGTTCCAATGACAGATTGACACTTTGACCGTATAAAGCAAAGCCGTGTGTTTCATCTTGGGCACGTTCCAAATTCGTGAGATGGATAATCACTTCATCGCCTTCTTCCACTTCAATAATTTCTGGGATGATATGGGAGCGAATCGTTGTGCCAAACACTTCAACCTTACCGGACGTTTTGACAATTTTTTCGCGCCCAGAACGGGTTTTATATGGAGAACGCTTGTTGGTGCGACTGTTCCAACCTGAACGATAGCGCACACCCGGTTTGAGTTTTTTTGCATTGATAGCCACGGCATAATGGGGTTCCCCCAAGGGTATCGGCATATCGTATAACAATCTCATTTTGTCACCGCTGATGTCGATGAGTTGGTTGTTTTGGGGATGCAATGGTCCCACCGGATTGAAGCGATCAATCGCCAACTTGTTCAAGGCAACCAAATATTTGCCTTCTGGTTTTATGGTATCGCCGTGCATGGTCATTAAATGACCAATATTGTAGTGAATGGAGATTTTATCTAACACTTTGCCTCTACAATAATCCCACTTTGTCACGATGGAATCGACGTATATTGACGTATAAGCCACACACTTTTTTGCATCATACTGGCTATGCAATGGTCCTAAGCCCACTTGTACTTGCGTATACAGAGCATCCTTCATAGGGATGATGGGGATACCATAAGGGTCTGTACCCTCAAAATTGCGGTCGGCAATCGCCTTTTGGATATTCTTAAAACTATAAACAAAGGCATGGCTATCCAACTTACCAGACACTATCATGTATTTGCCATCAGGACTGACATCGACCCCATGCGGACTTTTCGGTTCTGGCACAAGGTATAAAATGCCTTCTTTGACAGCCGTTTCAATGGTAATGACATCGTGATCGTTAATCCGAGTTGCCTTACCTTGTTTGACGAGTTGCACGGCTTTGCGCCAATTGACAACATGTAGAAAATCAGTATCTTTCGCTGAGCAGCCTGCTTCAAACGGCGGTTTACCACGCATAATGCCGCCCACATAGCGTTCCGAGCAGAAGGAATTAGTGAAGGACCAACCACTACTCGGTCCCTTACCAAAATCAGATATGTCTTGGCTGTAAGGCGGTGCCATCACCGTAAACGATTTTTCAGGTACAATACGCCCCATTCCCCTTCCGCGTTTTCTACGCTCAAAATGCCAATAAGTCATGCCCCCCCGATAACGTTCATTGAACTGCTCAAGTGGTACATACTCATTTTCATAGGGTGCCGGATATTGCGCCGCTTCAATGACATACTCCGTATTTTCGCTAACAAATGCGCCCCCATGTGAAGACTTGAAAACAGGATTAACGACTATTTGCTTGGTTTCAAAATCATGCAAATCAATTACCGCGATTCTTGGATTGGATTTATCGTTGATAAACAAATACTGACCATCATATTCTCCCTGCGTTTCGGAGAGAGCGGGATGGTGAGTATCACCGAAGTTGATATCCTTGCCTTGGATACGCCCTTGCGCAAGTATCGCTTTAGATTCTTCATCATAGCCGTAGCCTTGCCAAGGTTCGGGCGTAAATACCGCAATATATTTAAGGATGCGCATGGAGGGAATGCCATAAACCAACACATGCCCACTTTGCCCCCCGGAAGCAAAGGCAATGTATTCATCCCGTTTACCCGTTGGCACATACGTTTTCGCGGCTGCCAAAATATCTTTTTCGGTGAGTCCCCGACGTTTCATTACGTCCTTTAAGGTTTCTATCGCACACACATTGGTGGTTAATGTCAATCCTGCGGATAGCAACACGACTTTACGCCAATTAAAATTTTTCATTCGTTCTCCTAAATAAGGGGAAAGGTATAAATTAAATAGCAATAATACTCAATGTTCAAGTTTTTTCGCTTC
>Ga0233403_10000348_pt1 | contig 21809 bp, 6 predicted proteins | sample Na_oxic_1_MG_FD_179866 | JGI IMG/M metagenome (GOLD analysis project Ga0233403, IMG submission 179866) | Seawater microbial communities from Saanich Inlet, British Columbia, Canada - Na_oxic_1_MG | ecosystem: Environmental > Aquatic > Marine > Inlet | place: Canada: British Columbia | collected...
GCTCCGCTCCATTCCCGAAACAACTGTTCACTACTTTTATAGGGATATGAAGGTTGCCCTTTCTTATATACAATCCTTGTAGTTAACTTCAGGAGAAACTATCAATATGTTAACTCTACCTAACTATAAAATAGGTAGTCAGATTTACGAGAGCCTCAATTCGCTCGTTTACCGAGGGCATCGAAAAAAGGATAACCAGCCGGTTATCCTAAAAATGCTCAAACAAGACTACCCCACCCCAGCGGAATTAACCCGCTATCGGCAAGAATATGAAATCATACATGATTTTGAATTAGCCGGGGTTATTAAAGTGTATGGTATTGAAAAATACCAAAATACGCTCGTCATTATTTTTCAAGATTTTGGTGGCGAATCCTTAAAACAATTCATGGCGAATCGTCCATTTTTGGTAAAGGAATTTTTGCCGGTTGCCATCCAAATCGCAGATAGTTTGGGCAATATTCATGCTGCCAATCTCATTCACAAAGATATTAACCCGAGCAATATTGTTGTGAATGTTGACACTAACCAATTGAAAATCATTGATTTTGGCATTGCCAGTCGCCTACCGCGTGAAAATCCCACCCTCAAAAATCCTGAGCAATTAGAGGGCACATTAGCTTATTTGTCTCCCGAACAAACCGGGCGCATCAATCGTAGTATGGATTATCGCACCGATTTATATTCGTTGGGTGTAACTTTTTACGAATTGCTAATTGGGCAATTGCCTTTTACGGCTACTGATGCCATGGAATTAGTGCATTGTCATATTGCTAAAACCCCAATCTCAGTAAATGAAGTCAATTCCAACGTGCCACCAATTGTTTCTGACATCGTGATGAAACTGCTGGCGAAAAATGCCGAAGATCGATATCAGTCCGCTTTTGGTGTCAAAGCCGATTTAGAAAAAGTCCAAAAAAACCTGACAGGTCTTGAAGACCTGTCAGGTTTGCAGTTTGAATTGGCCCAAAACGATTTTTCGGGAAAACTTGAAATCCCCCCAAAACTCTATGGGCGCAATCTGGAAGTCAATACTTTATTACAAGCCTTTGAACATGTCAGTCAAGGCTCAGCCGAAATGATGCTTGTCGCCGGTTATTCCGGTGTGGGTAAAACCGCTTTGGTGCGTGAAGTGCATAAACCCATGACTGAAAAGCGTGGTTACTTTGCAGCCGGTAAGTTTGATCAATTTCAGAAAAATATCCCCTACTCAGCCATCACCCAAGCGTTTAATGAATTCTGTCGTTATTTGCTCATGGAAAGCACGGAAACATTGGCTAATTGGAAAACTAAAATCTTGGACGCAGTGGGCAATAACGGCCAAATTATTATTGACGTTGTCCCCGATTTAGAATTAGTCATTGGCCCACAACCGGCCGTGGTTGAAGTTGGGCCTACTGAGGCGCAAAACCGTTTCCAGATGTTTTTCTTGAACTTTGTTAAAGCGTTATGCGATAAGGATCATCCCTTCATTCTGTTTATTGACGATTTGCAATGGGTGGATTCCGCTTCATTGGGTTTACTAAAAAGCATTATGCTTGATGGTGAAATCCAACACCTGTTAATTATTGGAGCTTATCGTGATAATGAAGTTGATGGTAGTCACCCATTTATGATGGCGGTTTCTGAACTCCAAAGGGCCAATGTCAATATCAATAGCATTGAATTGGCAAACTTGCAGCAAGAGGATGTCAACCAGTTATTGCAAGATAGCCTCAAGTGTGAAGCAGTGCAAACTCAATCGCTCACTGACTTGATTTACCAGAAAACCCAAGGCAACGCCTTTTTTACTCATCAGTTTTTGCAAACTTTGTATTCAGATGCGTTATTGCATTTTGATTTTGAACAACTAAAATGGCGGTGGGATGTTGAACAGATAGCCGCCAAAAATATCACCGATAATGTCGTTGATTTGATGGCAAACCAGATTGAAAAATTGCCTTCGAGCACATCAGCAGCGTTGCAATTGGCGGCTTGCATTGGCAATCAATTTGACCTGCCCATCTTGGCTATTATTAATGAACTGGATAAAAACGAGACCTTATCCGTATTACATCCGGCAATTACCAAAGGGCTTATTCAGCCTTTAGATGAAAACTACAAACACCTTGATGTGGGTGAAAAATCTCAATTCAAGTTTTTGCATGACCGGGTACAACAAGCTGCCTATGCGCGAATTGAGGATAAACAGAAACAAAGCGTCCATTTACAAATCGGTCGTTTGCTGTTGAAAAATACCCCAGCCGACATTTTGGAAGACAAAGTATTTGAGATTGTGGGACAAATTAACCAGAGTCTTGAATTGCTCAAGAATCAAGTCGAGCGACTTAAACTTGCTCAGCTAAATTTGCTGGCCGGACAAAAGGCGAAGATGGCAACGGCTTATGAACCCGCGCTTAACTATTTGAGCCAAGGAATGGCACTCTTACATCCTGACAGTTGGAAAACGGAATATGAATTAACGTTCTCATTACATGTAGAACGGGTAGAAACTTTATACCTCAATACCCATTTTGAGCAATCCCAAGCCTTAGCAGACACTGCACTAAACCATGCAAAAACACTGTTAGATCAAGTCAAGTTGTATGAACTTAAAATTCAATCCCATATTACTAATACCCAAATGACAGACGCACTTGACATGGGGTTGCACGTTCTGCGCTTATTGGGTATTGAGCTTGTAAAAACACCACCAATTCAAGAAGGGAACATTGAGGATTTAATTAATCTACCCTTAATGATCGATCCTTCCAAACTCGCTGCCATGCGGATTTTAATGACTATCATGTCACCAGCTTTTATTGCTAATCCGACACTTTTAGGCCCTATTTCATTTACGATGGTCAATCTGAGTATTAAAGAGGGACATTCGCCTCCTTCGACGTATGGCTATAGTTTTTATGGACTTATTTTGTGTATTGGTATCAATGACATAGAATCTGGTTATCAGTTTGGACAACTCGCTTTGAAATTAGTCGATAAATTCAATGCCAAAGAAATAAAGGCTAGAACTCACGAGTTGTTTCATGCTTTTGTTCGACCTTGGAAAGAACCTCCTCAAAACATTATCGGCTCACTTTACGAAACAATCCAAATTGGGCTAGAAACTGGCGATATAGAATACGCTTCTTATTCAGCAATATATTGCTGTGTGTTTCCGTTTTTGATGGGAGAATCATTAGAATCGGTTGAGCGTCGTTGTATCCCTCATTTGGAAATGGTTCAAAAATTTCAGTATGAACATCCCTTTAATTACATCAAGATTTGGAAACAACTTGTTCTGAATTTACGTGGTAAAGCAGCAGAAAGGACTTTGTTAATTGGTACGGACTTTAATGAAATAGAAATGCGACAACAATTCCTTGAGACTCACAATAGCACCAGTCTCTTTGCACTGTACGTTGCTAAAGGCATTCTCCTTTATTTATTAGGAGAATTCAAAACTTCTATTGAGACGTTCCAATTTGCGAACCAATATCAAGAAGGAGGTGCAAGCTTCATCACCGGAGCGAATGGTTTTTATTATTCGTTGTCCCTTTTAGCTCAACATCCAGATGTCGATTCTCATAAGCAATCCCAATACCTTGAGCAAGTTTCCGCTCACCTAGAAAAACTGAAAAAATGGGCCTTTCACGCCCCAATGAATTATCAGCACAAATACGAACTAGTCGAGGCTGAAAAAGCGCGGGTTTTGGGACAGCTTAACGCGATAGAATGGTATGAAAAAGCCATTGCCGGTGCCTTCGATAATCAATATCTTCAAGAGGAAGCCTTAGCTTATGAATTGGCGGCTAAGTTTTATTTAGAGCGTGGTATGGACAAATTTGCCCAAACATACCTGAAAGAAGCACATTATCGCTATCAACAATGGGGTGCGTTGGTTAAGGTTAAGCAGTTAGAAGACAAATATCCGCAATTATTCTTCACCACACCGAAAGGTTTAAGCCCGCAGGTTACCGCAACTGGTACAGTAATGAGTTCGAGTGCCACTCAGTTGCAAACCTCAAAAATGTTAGACTTAGAAAGTGTAACAAAAGCTTCCCAAACTCTAGCTGGGGAAATTGTCTTAAGCCGTTTGCTAGAAAAAATGATGCACATAGTCATCGAAAATGCGGGGGCGGAGAGAGGCTTATTGTTACTGCCTCAACAAAACAATTGGTTTATTGAAGCTGAAGGGCATGTCGAGAGTGATGAGGTAACCATATTGCAATCCCTTGCTATTGAAAAAAGTGAATTGGTTCCAGCCAATCTTATTCACTACGTTGCCCGCACTAAAGATAACGTGGTTTTGTCCGATACCACTAAAGAAGGTAGTTTTACCAAAGATACTTACATTGTCAAACAGCGTCCTAAGTCTGTACTTGGTATGCCGTTGCTCAATCAAGGCAAACTCACTGGTATACTATATTTAGAGAACAACTTGACTGAAGGCGCGTTTACCCCGCAAAGATTACAAGTGTTGAATATGCTGTCTTCGCAAATGGCGATTTTTATTGAAAACTCTTTGTTATACAACAATTTAGAGCATAAAATTGCGGAACGTACCGATGAACTGCAACAGGAAATCGTGGAACGCCAACGCGCTGAAGAAGCCGCTAAAGTGGCAAGTCAAGCCAAGAGCGATTTTCTCTCCAACATGAGCCACGAATTGCGGACACCGCTCAATGGTATTTTGGGCTATGCTCAAATTCTCCGGCGGGGGCAGAACCTTGAAGAATCTCAAGTAAGTGGTCTAAATACCATTTATCAAAGTGGTAACCATTTGTTGACGCTGATCAACGATATTTTAGACTTGTCCAAAATTGAGGCGCGTAAGTTAGAGCTTTATCCAGACACCCTCCATTTTTCTAGCTTTATAGAAAGTCTTTCCGGCATTATCCGCATGAGAGCCGAAGAGAAAGATGTTTACTTCTGTTATGAAGCCGTGGGTGAGTTACTGACGGGCATCAAAGCAGATGAAAAACGGTTGCGGCAAGTCTTAATTAATCTACTGGGCAATGCCATTAAGTTTACGGATAAAGGCCAAGTCACGCTGCGAGTGTCACTCGTCAATGAAGTGAGTGATAATAAGGCACTCATCCGCTTTGAAGTAGAAGACAGTGGTGTCGGGATGACTCCGGAACAACTTGACAAGATATTCCGGCCTTTTGAACAAGTAGGCGATACCAAACGTCGGGCAGCTGGTACCGGCTTAGGTTTAGCGATCAGCCGTCAATTAGTCGAATTGATGGGTGGCGAAATCAAAGTTGACAGCGAATTTGGCAAAGGCAGCAACTTTTGGTTTGAAATCGCGTTGACAAAAGTTGATGTCAAAGAGGAAGCCCGGCAAAAGACGCAGCAAGTCATTGGTTATCAGGGAGAACGGCGAACTATTTTGATAGTCGATGACAACCAGCAAAACCGAGAAATTTTACTCAATATGTTGAAATTGCTGGATTTTAATGTAGTTGAAGCCATGAATGGTCAAGAAGGCGTATCGCTGGCCCAAGAAATGCAGCCCGATATGATATTTATGGATTTGGTCATGCCAGTGATGACCGGTTTTGAAGCGGCTCAACGTTTACGGCAAATGCCAGAGTTCAAGAACACCCCAATCATTGCCAATTCCGCCAGTGTTTTTGAAGCGGATCAACAAAAAAGCCTTATCGCCGGGTGTAATGCCTTTCTATCCAAACCCATCGAAGAGGATAAACTATCTAATGTGTTGGTTGAACATCTAAAACTTCAATGGATTTATAAAGAAATCGGGTTAGAAACCTCAGAAGAAAGTAAGAAAGCCAAGTCCGCCCCAATGATACCGCCACCACCGCAAGAGTTAGAAGCCTTGTACAAGTTAGCGATGATGGGCAACATGCGAAGAATTAAGGAACAGGCTTTGCTGCTTGGCTCTAAAGATCAGAAATATCAGCCGTTTGCCAACAAACTACAAGAACTCGCCAAAGGTTTTAAGGGCAAACAAATCTTGGCTTTAATTGAAGAGTTCAAAATTTAGAAAGTAAAGCCTTGGAGTCCAAACCTTCAGATTTGGCTTTGGAGATTTGGCCTTGGAGTCCAAACCTTCAGATTTGGCTTTGGAGATTTGGCCTTGGAGTCCAAACCTTCAGATTTGGCTTTGGAGTCCATTTTGGTGGATACGCTGTCGCTTTATCCACCCTACAATTAAATTCAATTAAATTCAATTAAATTCCATTAATTTTGATTGCTAAAAATCCAATAGAAAATATGAACACTGAAATCTCTACTCAATCTATATATCAAGGATACACTCTCTTGATTGTGGATGATAACCCAACTAATTTAGGAGTCTTAACCGATTATTTGGAGGAACAGGGCTTTGAAATTCTGTCAGCCGAAGATGGCTATATGGGACTTAAAATCGCACAATTTGCCCAGCCTAATATGATATTGCTGGATGTGATGATGCCGGGCATAGATGGCTTTGAAACCTGCCGTCGTTTGAAAGCCGATAACAAAACCCAAGACATCCCGGTGATTTTTATGACGGCACTGGAAAGCACCAAAGACAAAGTCAATGGCTTTAAAGTAGGCGGTGTGGATTACGTCACCAAGCCCGTAGAACAAGAGGAAGTCTTAGCGCGTATCAGCACTCATTTACACCTCCAAGAGTTAACCCATCAATTACAACAAAGCCACCAAGAATTAGTACAAAGCGAAAAAATGGCTTCGCTTGGGCGATTGGTTGCTGGCTTTGCCCATGAATTGAATACCCCATTGGGTGTCGCCATTGGCAGTGCCTCCGCTTTACAAACAGAAGCCAAGAAAATTAATGGCTTAATGGAACAAGAAGAAATCGATGTCGATGAATTGCTGTCCGCATTGGACGTTATTGATAAAGGCTCCGATTTAACCTTATCCAACTTAGAACGCGCCGCCAACTTAGTTACCAGTTTCAAGCGCACCGCCGTGGATCAAACTTCTGATGAAGTGCGGTCATTTCCGGTTCATGAGGTTGTTAACGACATCATTAATACCTTACATAGCCGCTTCAAAAAAACTGACATTGATATTCAAGTGGATTGTCCCAAAGCGTTAAAGGTAAAAAGTTTACCCGGTGCATTGGAACAAATTCTGACTAACTTGCTGATGAATAGCCTCATACACGGTTTTAATAATGGCAAAAATGCCGGTGTTATTAAAATCAAAGTCCAATTTGATGGTGAATATTTACATTTAGAATATTCTGACAACGGCTTCGGTATTGCCCCAGAAAATCTGGAAAAAATCTTTGAGCCGTTTTTTACCACCCACCGCGCTTATGGCGGTAGTGGTTTGGGGATGTATATTTGCTATAATCTTGTTGCCACCCAATTGCATGGTACGATTAGTTGTGAAAGTGTGCTTGGCACCGGTGTCGTGTTCAAGATTGATTATCCAATATAACTCAATAAATAACTACAAGGATTGTATATAAGAAGGGATTTTATATTTGTTTCGGGAATGGAGCGAAGCGGATTTCCCGAAACCCAGTAATATCGGGGTTTCGGGAAATCGTCCCTCATTCCCGAAACAACAAAGGTTGAATCAGAAACGTTACGGACGGGGTTGCAAACGTCTAGCAAGAGTTTCTTTTTGGAGTCCAAACCTTTAGATTTGGACGTAACTAAATTACCGTGTGCCAAATCTGAAGGTTTGGACTCCAAGCCAAATCTGAAGGTTTGGACTCCAAGCCAAATCTGAAGGTTTGGACTCCAGCCAAATCTCAGCCAAATCTGAAGGTTTGGACTCCAAGCCAAATCTGAAGGTTTGGACTCCAGCCAAATTTGCTTTTAATCCTTTCTTATATACAATCCTTGTAGTTCTATTAATAAGGAATAAATAACCCATGAAATTTGTCCGAAAGAAAAAAGATGGTAGTACCACCAAGATAAAAACGACTTTGAACCAATCTCAAATCAAATTGCCACCTTGGAAAGTGCTGATTGTTGACGATGAAAGTGATATTCACGAAATGACTCAGTTGGCATTGAAAGACTTCCAATTTGCAGACCGAGCCTTGCAAATCTTCCAAGCCATGTCTGGCACTGAAGCGCGAGAGATTCTGACAGTGGAACCGGATATTGCGGTAGCATTGATTGATGTTGTCATGGAAACCGACGATGCCGGCTTACAACTAGTCGATTTTATTCGCAATCAACTGAAATACTCTATGGTCCGGCTAATTATCCGCACCGGTCAACCCGGGATGGCCCCAGAAAGAGAAGTGATTGAACGCTACGATATTGATGATTACAAAAGCAAAACTGAGTTGAGGGCCGATAAGCTCTATACCGCCATACGCGTTGCCCTCAAATCCTACCGCGATCTCACTACCCTCGACTCTAACCGCAAAGCATTAAGAAAAATTTTGGAAGCTTTGCCAGAGTTTCACCACGCCCAATCTCTAAATCAATTTTTCAATGGCGTGCTGAGCCAAATAATTGGTTTATGCAATTTGGGGGAAAATAGTCTGATTTCTGTCGTCAACAGTGGCCTCGTGATCACAGCGGATAATCAGCATCAAGTCACGGTTCAATCGGGTACCGGTCGTTTTGCGCCCGCAAATGATGAGCCAAAGGAAGTTGAGAGGATTCGTCAAATTTGTTTAGAACAGATTTGGGGTGAAACCACCAATAAGGTATTACCACCAGACGCACTTTTAATTCCGCTTGAAATCAATCAAAAGTCGATAGGCTTTGTTTACTTAGAAAATGCTCTACACCTGAGTCTGGCCGACTTAGATCTCATTCAGATTATGGCCCAGCAATGCGCCAGCGCGTTGGAAAACTTACAGCTTTACCTTGATCTGAAAGAAGCTAACCAAAAAACCTTACAAATGTTAGATGTTGCCGAACAAGCGCGTATAGATGCTGAACAGGCTCGTCAACAAGCTGAAACCGCTAACCAAGCCAAAAGTCAATTTTTAGCCAACATGAGCCACGAATTGCGTACACCCTTAAATGCTATCATTGGTTATAGTGAAATGTTACAGGAAACCGCCGAAGATTTAGAGCAGGATGATTATATGCCAGATTTGCAAAAAATTCAGGGTGCTGGCAAGCATTTATTGGGACTTATCAACGAAGTACTTGATTTTTCTAAAATTGAAGCCGGCAAAATGGAGTTATTTTTAGAAACGTTTGAACTGAATACCGTGCTCAATGAAGTCGTGGCGACGATTCAACCCTTAGCTGAAAACCGGGCTAACACTTTAACTGTCGCATTCGATGACCAGTTAGGCAACCTACATACTGATATCACCAAATTACGCCAGATGCTATTAAACTTAATGAGCAATGCCACTAAATTTACCGACAAAGGCCACATTCGCCTTGAGGTAAAACGTGATGGCTTCTGGGTGAGTTTTTGTGTTATTGATAATGGCATTGGCATGACTATCGAACAGCAGAAAAATTTGTTTGAACCCTTTATACAAGGCGATTCTTCGATGACTCGTCGTTACGGCGGTACCGGTTTAGGTTTAGCGATTACTCAAAAATTCGCACAAATGCTCGGGGGTACGCTCTGGGTTGAAAGCGAATTTGGATACGGTAGCACCTTTGTTCTCTCAATACCCGTCACAGCCCAAACTACAACATCAGACACCCAAATAGATAGTGTTGTAGAACCGTCGCTAAAGGGAGAGGGTATTATCCTAGTCATTGATGATGATATGATCATTCGGAAATTATTCCAAAATAAATTAAGTAAACTCGGTTATGCCGTCGCCGTCGCCGTAGATGGCAATCAAGGTATTGAATTAGCAAAAAAACTCCATCCAGACGGCATTCTGCTTGACGTAAATATGCCAGATAAAAATGGTTGGCAGGTTCTGTCAATACTCAAAAACGACTCCAAGTTGGCACCCATTCCAATTATTATGATATCAATGGATATTGATAAACAGAAAGGTTATGCGATGGGAGCAACGGATTGCCTTGATAAAACCATGCCACATAGTCAATTGCCTCTTATGTTAAAGCAACATCATATTGGTGAACATTTTAGAAACGCGCATGAAATAACTTAGGAAACGTAGGGGCAACCACAAGGGATTGCCCCTACAAATCATTACGTATTGTCAGGGCATACCGATTTGGTTGCCCTAATTATTTCATGCACATTCCTTATCGAACAACAATAACTTTTTAGTCTGACGAATAATAACTACAAGGATTGTATATAATAAGGGATTAAAACCGTTAACTACAAGGATTGTATATAATAAGGGATTGGATCATGGTGGTATTTTGCTTACGCCTGTCTGCAACTGGCTCCGTAACGTTTTAGCTTGAATCGGAAACCTTACGGATGGGGTTGTAAACCCCGTCCAGCAGTTCCAGCAGTTAAAACGTTACGGACGTGGTTGCAAACCCCGTCCAGCAGTAGTTAGGGTTAAAATCCGGTTTTCCTTTTTTATATACAATCCTTGTTCTTTCTTGTTCTTAAACCGATAACTGGAGAATACAGATGTTTAAACTCACAGGTTACACTGTGACAGAAACTATTTACAATGGTGAAAATACCATCGTCTATCGTGGTTATCGCACTGATGATCACCATCCTGTCATTATTAAGTCACTCACGGATTATCCGAAACCAAAACGAGTGGCTCAATTTCATCATGAGTATGAAATCACGAAGGCTCTTAATTTAAAGGGGGCTATTGAAACCTACGATCTGCAAAAGAACCGCAATAGCTGGGTTTTAATTCTTGAGGATATTCAAGGTGATTCGCTTAAACATGTCCTCACCACCCAGAAATTAGATTTGGCCACCTTTTTAAACATAGCAATACAACTGGCTGATTTTTTAGGCGAATTGCACACCAACAACATTATCCATAAAGATATTAAACCGGGCAATATCATTGTTAACCTTGACCGAAATCAGGTTAAAATCACGGATTTTAGTATCTCATCACGACTGTCTTTGGAAAAACAAACGCTCACTCCCCCTAAATTACTTGAAGGTACACTGGCCTATATGTCACCAGAGCAGACCGGGCGTATGAATAGGGCCTTAGATTATAGCACTGATTTGTATTCGTTAGGTGTGGTTTTTTATGAGATGCTCGTCGGACATCCCCCATTTGAAAGTGTGGATGCGATGGAATTAGTACATTGTCATATTGCTAAACGTCCCATACCACCTCATGATATCAAGCCAGAAATTCCGCCGGCCATTTCAGACATCGTGATGAAATTATTGGCTAAAACCGCCGAAGCACGTTATCAAAGTGCTTATGGTTTAAAAGCAGATTTATCAGTGTGCCAGCAACAATTACAAACCACGGGTAACATTGAGAAATTTACTTGTGGACAACGAGATATTTCCGATAAATTTAAAATTCCACAAAAATTATATGGTAGAGAGGGTGAAGTTGACATTTACTTGAGCGTCTTTGAACGCATTAGCCAAGGCTCTACGGAAATGATGCTAGTGGCTGGTTATTCTGGTATTGGTAAATCAGCGTTAGTACAGGAGATTTATAAACCTTTGACCATCAAACAAGGGTATTTTATTGCCGGTAAATTTGAGCAATTTCAACGTAATGTGCCTTACTCAGCGGTAGTTAATGCGTTCTCCGATTTGATACAACAATTGTTAACGGAAAGTGAAAAACAATTGCAACAATGGCGAGACAAATTGTTAGTCGCCCTAGGTGCTAATGCTCCGGTGATTATTGATGTGATTCCAGAAGTAGAACTGATTATTGGGCAACAACCGCCTATACCTACCTTGGGTGCAGTTGAGTCGCAAAATCGCTTTAATATGGTGTTCCAAAACTTTATTCGCGTGTTTTGCCAAAAAGCTCATCCATTAATCATCTTTTTAGATGATTTGCAATGGGTTGATTCGGCGACGCTGAAATTGATGGAATTGATAATCACGGATACACATCATCTGTTTTTAATTGGGGCTTATCGGGATAATGAAGTCAGTCCCTCCCATCCATTGATAGTTGCGCTGGAAGAATTTCACCAAAAATCAGCCCTCATCAATCAGATCACTTTAACGCCTTTGAGCCAAGCGCATATTGCTCTTATGCTCATTGAGACGTTACACAGTAATTCCCAAGCCGTCAAACCCCTTGCGGAACTGATCGTGCGTAAAACTGGAGGCAATCCTTTTTTTGTGCAGCAATTTCTCAGAACTCTCCATGAAGAAAATTTATTCACGCTGAATCATGAACATCGCTGTTGGGAGTGGGATTTGGCACAAATCGAAGCACAAGGCATCACTGATAATGTGGTGGATTTAATGATTGCTCGCTTGAAAAAATTGCCATACAATACCCAACGGGTATTGAAATTAGCTGCTTGTGTCGGCAATACCTTTAACTTAAACACTTTGGCAGTTATCCACGAAAAACCACTCATCACGACGCATCACGATCTATTACCAGCCATCCAAATTGGGTTAATATTTCCCATTTCGGAACAACATGTCACTGAGATTGAAAGTGAGTCACAACGCCGTCTTTTTGCTAAGTGTAAATTTCTCCATGATCGCGTACAACAGGCTGCTGATGCTTTGATTACTGAAGCCAATAAACCGGCACTTCATTTAAAGATAGGCCGCCTGATATTAGGAAGTATGAGTCCGGCGGAATTGGAAGAAAATATCTTCAAGGTTGTTGATCATCTTAACCAAGGACAAGCACTCATCGGTGACGATTTTGAAAAAGCCCGATTAGCAGAATTAAATTTGACCGCTGCCCGCAAAGCAAAATTGTCTTCGGCATACAGTGCCGCATTAAAATATGTCACGGCCGGTATGGCGTATTTGCCTAACAATTGCTGGGAAACAAACTACGATCAGACTTTGTCCTATTACCTTGAAAAAGGTGAAATAGAATATCTCAATGCCGGTTGGGATGATTCTATAGCAACCCTTGATGCGGCATTTGAACGGGTAAACAAGTTGTTGGATCGTTGTAAGATCAACGAATATAAAGTCACGCTCTATCTCATGAAGAATGACTTAAGGATGTCTTTGGATATTGCAGTGCAGGCATTAGGTGAATTAGGCATTGAGTTAAAAATTTTTCCGGATGCCGAAGATGTGACGGCGGATATCGAACGTCTCAAGCTGATGACTGCCGGGATAGATATTGACCGCCTGTTTGAATTGCCGGAACTAGAAGAGCCGTTAAAATTGGCTACTATGGCTTTACTACGCGAATGCTTTGCGCCGGCTTACTTTCTAGGTTCGCAGCTAATTTCTATCATCGGTGTAAGAATGACAGAAATTACGATTAAATATGGAAATAGTCCTCATTCTGCGGTTGGCTACATTTTCTATTCAGCTATCACACTGGCAGTGAATCTCAACGATTACGACAACGCCTATCAATTTGGTAAATTAGCCCTGAGGCTCAATGATGAACGGTATCACGAAAAAGTGCATGAAGCACTTATTTTAGATATGTGGGGTACCTTTGTTTGTCACCATAAGGAACCACTTCCAAACGCGAGTGAACATTTATTAAGAGGCTACTATAGTGGTGTCGAAACGGGCTCGTATCAGTGGGGTAGCTATTGTGCAATGATCCACATATTTATGTGCTTTTGGGGACTACATACGTTACCTCAAGTTTTAGAAAAGGTTGATAAAATTGCCCCCGGATTGCAAGAAATTGACCCCAACTTGATACAACTACAGTATTATTATGCGGTCAAAGCCACTGCATTTAATTTAATCGAACCGGTTGCAGATTGGAGTGTTCTGTCTGAATCAGCTTGGCCAGAAGTCAATGAAATCTTGAAAGTCAGTCGTGAACAGGATGATATACTCACCTTATTCGTGGATACGACTTGTCGGTTGTCTCTAGCCAATTGGTATCATGACTATAAAAAGGCCGCCGAATATGCCGAACTAGGTGACAGATATGCCGCTGGTGTGCCGGGGGTTTTCATCAATCCAGTGTTTCATTTTCATCAATCCCTTGCATTTGCAGCGGCTTATGAATATGTTGATACGTCCAAGCAAGCGCAGTATTTGGAGAAGCTGCAATCAAATCTGTTTAAGTTTGATTTGTGGGCCAATCACTATCCGGGAACTTACCAGCATCAAGCTCTCTTAATCAAAGCGGAACTAGCGCGTATTAAGGGAAATGATTTAGAAGCGATGGATTTGTATGATCGTGCTATTGCATCTGCCGGAGAAAATGATTTTACCCAGAACGAAGCTTTAGCTTATGAATTGGCGGGTCAATTTTATTTGCTAAAAGACAAGCCCAAAGTCGCTCAAGTTTACTTAGCAGATGCCCACTATGCCTATCAGCAATGGGGGGCTTTGGCTATCGTTACAAATTTGGAAACCAGATATCCACAATTTATGGCTCCAAAAACTGCCCATGCAATGGAGGCGAATTCCACTAATTTCGCAACGAGAATGGTTTCAACTTCGACGAGTTCAGAATGGCTTGATTTGAACAGTATCATGAAAGCTGCTCAAACTCTATCTGGAGAAATCGTTTTGAGCCAACTATTGGAAAAAATGATGCACATCGTGATTGAAAATGCCGGGGCTGAAAAGGGTTTTTTGCTTTTGCCTAAACAAGGCAGTTGGTTTATCGAAGCACAAAGGCTTATAGATAGTTCGGATACTACCGTTTTACAGTCATTACCCCTTGAAGAAACTGAGCAGGTGTCGGCAAACATCATTCATTATGTGGCTCGTACCTTCGATAATGTGGTTTTAAACGATGCCACAATCGATGGTAGTTTTACCCGTGATGCCTACATTGTTAAACACCGCCCCAAATCGGTGTTATGTGCGCCGCTTGTCAATCAGGGTAAACTCACCGGTATATTGTATTTAGAAAACAACTTGACGACGTGGGCGTTTACACCAGCAAAGTTGGAGGTGTTAAACCTGTTATCCTCGCAAATCGCCATTTCTATTGAAAATTCTTTGTTATATAATAACTTAGAACAAAAAGTCGCCGAGCGCACCCAAGAACTATCTGCTGCCCTCTTCAATCTCAAAACGACTCAGAGCCAATTGGTAGAATCTGAAAAAATGGCTTCCTTAGGCGGATTAGTCGCTGGAGTTGCCCACGAAATTAACACCCCAATTGGTATTGGTGTCACAGCGGCTTCTACTTTAGCTGATCGAACTGCTGAAACCACAACTGCTTACGATAATAAGCAATTGAAGGGTTCCGCTTTGAAAGCCTATTTTAACATGGCTCAAACCAGTAGTAACCTCGTGTTAAACAACTTAAACCGGGCAGCGGAATTGATACAAAGTTTTAAACAAGTGGCAGTTGATCAAAGCAATTTGGACAAACGTTCTTTTGCGGTGAAAAAATATATCAAGGGTACCTTGCTTAACTTAAAACCGCATCTGAAACAAACGCGGCATCAAATTACGGTGAGCTCCGATGAGCAGATTGAAATAAATAGTTATCCGGGTGCGTTTTCACAAATTATAACTAATCTGGTGATGAACTCCGTGCGCCATGCTTATCCAAAAGGGGAGGCGGGCAACTTGCGTTTTGAACTCAAATTGGATTCGGGACGTTTAATGGTGGAATATAGCGACGATGGTTGTGGTATTCCCACCAAAAATCGGGATAAAATATTTGAGCCATTTTTTACGACGGCTCGCGCCCAAGGTGGCACTGGTTTAGGTTTACATATAGTTTTTAATTTGGTGACGCAGAAATTACAGGGAACGATTAATGTTCAAAGTGAAGTTGGTGTAGGTACAACGTTTATCCTGAATTTACCATTAAATACCGAATCATAAATTATCGGATATATACTTTAAACGTTTTCTGGTTCCCACGCGCCGGCGTGGGAATCCAGTCTCGACGCGTTTTTCTGGTTCCCACGCGCCGGCGTGGGAATCCAGTCTTTTCTGGTTCCCACGCGCCGGCGTGGGAATCCAGTCTCGACGCGTTTTTCTGGTTCCCACGCGCCGGCGTGGGAATCCAGACGCGTCGCGATTAGCAATAAGGGACGCTAGCGCGTCCCGACTGAATTCCCACGCCAGCGCGTGGGAACTAGAATAAACTATAAATTCAATTACTTTAAACGTTCAAGTTTTCGGATTTAAGACCTGACCGGTTTCTAAAACCGGTCAGGTCTGCCCCATTCACCATTAAATATATTATGTTTTCAAAACAATCTCTTACCCGTACTACCATTATTAAAATGGGGATACGGATAGCAATTATCACTATTATTGTAACGCTAGTTAGCTATTGGCACGTCATGTCCAATTTAGAATTACAAGTTGTCGGACAATTGGAGAAATACATCATTGAACGGGGACAGTATGAAAGTACTTTGTTCAAATTAGCAGAAGATAACCATGCTGAACTCAAGAAAGAATTATTGTGGCAACTTGAAAAATTGGGTGAACAAGACCCACAAGCCGAATTTGATCGCTTGTTTGTCAGATCGCCAGACGGTGTAATCCGCAACCGGCCAGAACTCTTTGATGGTACACGACAAGCAGGTGTTTACATTGATGAAATGCTAACCATCAACGCGGATATTCGTCGGCGTATCCTTACTTTTTACGAACTGACTGCATTGTACGGAAAAGCGTGGCATAACCGTTTCCAAACTACCTACATTACTACTCCGGAAAATATAGCAGCTCTTTATTGGCCTGAGCTTCCTACATGGGCACAGGATGCAACTACTGATCTCTACATGCCGGATGAGGAATATCTATGGATTGCCGATAAGAAACATAATCCAAAACGAGAAAGTGCTTGGACTGGGCTTTTCTACGACGCAGTTTCTAAGACTTGGATGGTATCCTGCGAAACGCCGGTTGATATAGCAGATAGGCATATTGCCACTATTGGACATGACATCTTCCTAAATGAATTGCTCAATAGAACCATAACAGATCATATTGAAGGTACTCATAATATTATTTTCCGTGAAGATGGTCGTCTTATTGCCCATCCTCAATACATGACTCAAATTATGGATGCTGGTAGTGACTTTAATATTCTTAAATCAGATAACGAGCATTTGTTAAATATTTTTAAAGCAGTGAAAAGTCTCCCGGCTGATACTGTTATTATTGAAAACGGTCAAAATAATGAGTATCTTGCCGTTACTAAGATTGAGGGTCCAGATTGGTATTTTGTGGCTGTCTATCCAAAATCGCTACTTGCCGAGTTAGCGTTTGACACCGCCCGTTTTATTTTATTGTTAGGCATTATCTCATTATTTATTGAAGTGACTATATTACAGTTAATTTTATGGCGGCAAGTTGCCCGGCCTTTGCAGGATTTGTTGGACGCAACTAAGCAAATTGCAGCCGGGAATTTTAATATTGAAGCAACGCAGCACTTACCGCTGAACCGTCGTGATGAAATTGGTGAACTTGCTAATTCATTTAACAGTATGGCTTCCCATTTGAAAGCTTCATTTGATACCTTAGATGCTAAAGTGATTGAAAGAACTGCTCAATTAGATGATAAAATTGTAGAGTTAATTCAAACTCGTCAAAAATTGGTAGAATCTGAAAAAATGGCTTCCTTAGGCGGATTAGTCGCTGGAGTTGCCCACGAAATTAACACCCCAATTGGTATTGGTGTCACAGCGGCTTCTACCTTAGCTGATCGAACTGCTGAAACCACAACTGCTTACGATAATAAGCAATTGAAGGGTTCCGCTTTGAAGGCTTATTTTAACATGGCTCAAGTCAGTAGCAACTTGGTTTTAAACAACTTAAATCGAGCCGCAGAATTGATACAAAGTTTTAAACAAGTGGCAGTTGAGCAAAGCAATTTGGATAAACGTTCTTTTGCCGTGAAAAAATATATCATGGGTACCTTGATTAACTTAAAATCGCAGCATCAAATCACAGTGAATGGAGATGAGCAGATTGAAATAAATAGTTATCCGGGCGCGTTTTCACAAATAATTACCAATCTCGTGATGAACTCCGTGCGCCATGCTTATCCAAAATTCGATGCGGGCAACTTGCATTTTGAATTAAAATTGGATTCGGGGCGTTTAATGGTAGAATATAGCGACGATGGTTGTGGTATTCCCACCAAAAATCGGGATAAAATCTTTGAGCCATTTTTTACGACGGCTCGCGCCCAAGGGGGCACTGGTTTAGGTTTACATATAGTTTTTAATTTGGTGACGCAAAAATTACAGGGAACGATTAATGTTCAAAGTGAAGTCGGGGTAGGCACAACGTTTATCCTGAATTTGCCATTAAATACCGAATCATAAATTATCGGATATCATAGGTGTTCGGGATTTTTCTGGTTCCCACGCGCCGGCGCAATGCCATTAAGTTAAGCTAGGGCGAACACATAGGTTCGCCCCTACAGCCCCTGAATACGTGGTGTATTGTAGGGGCAGACCTGCGTGTCTGCCCTTAACTAGGGCGAACCCTTAACTAGGGCGAACACATAGGTTCGCCCCTACAGCCCCTGAATACGTGGTGTATTGTAGGGGCAGACCTGCGTGTCTGCCCTTAACTAGGGCGAACCCTTAACTAGGGCGAACACATAGGTTCGCCCCTACAGCCCCTGAATACGTGGTGTATTGTAGGGGCAGACCTGCGTGTCTGCCCTTAACTTAATGGCATTGACGCGCCGGCGTGGGAATCCAGTCTCATACCATCGCCAATTGGATATTTGTTTCGTTCATTGCGCGAAGCGGATTTCCCGAAACTCTTATCTTGGTTTCGGGAAATCGTACCTCATTCCCGAAACAATAAATTTTGATATTGGCGAAGGTATTAGTTACGCAAAGTATTTCTAAATTCCACAGATGGAATCGATAGCTATTCATATTTAACCCCCTTTGGGGTTGGAACTATACCCCTTTGGGGTAAAACGTAAATAGCCATAGGTGAAACCTATGGAATTTAATTATTTAATTATATTATGTTTTCAAAACAATCGCTTGCCCGATCTACCATTATTAAAATGGGGATACGGATCGCAATTATCACTATTATTGTGACACTAGTTAGCTATTGGCACATCATGTCCAATTTAGAATTACAAGTTGTCGAACAACTTAATAAATATATTGTTGAAAGAGGATACCGCGAAAGCAATCTATTCAAGCGGATAGAAAGTAATCATGCAGTTTTTAAAGAAGAATATTTGGCTCGCTATTCAAACAAAGACCTTCAAAAAGAACTCACCAAATTCAATCAACTATACGAAAGAGCAGATGATGGTGGTATTCGTCTCCATTCCAAATATTACTATGGAACGAAAGATGATAATGGTGTTGTCACTAAAAATATGTCCGGTGTCATTGGGAATAAACAAACCATCACCCCGGAACTGCTGCACCGTATCGTAAAAGGCTATGAATTGGTCAGTGAATACGGGCCGGCATGGAAAGACATTAGCCCTAATCTCTATTTCATGACCCATGAAGACGATGGTAGCATCACAATCTATTGGCCGGGAAATACATGGGGAGTAAAAGCACCTCCTGATATAGATCCGACGACGGAGTTTTTTGAAGTATATGATATGGTAGAACTCCCCAAAAATCCAAATCGTGAGACAGTTTGGTCGGGAGTCTATTATGACAGCGTTGCAAAAGACTGGATGGTCAGCTGTGTTTCACCAATTGAAGTAGATGGTAAGCATATTGGCTCTGTTGGCACAGATGTGCTACTGAACAACTTGTTCACACGAGTTATTGAAGAACACTTGGAAGGTGCATATAATTTCATTTTCATGGAAGATGGCCGGTTAATTGCTCATCCCTTTAAAAAAGGTGAGATTCAGGAAAAACACGGGCTTTTCAATATCATTGATTCAAATGATCACAATCTCATCCATATCTATGAACACGTAAAGAATCCAGATTCCCAAACAAATCTCATTGATAATGAAACTGATGATGAATATATTGCTGTCACTAAAATTGAGGGGCCAGATTGGTATTTTGTGACTGTCTATCCAAAATCACTGCTTGCCGATTTAGCATTTGACACCGCCGGTTTTATTTTATTGTTAGGCATTATCTCATTATTTATTGAAGTGACTATATTACTGTTAATTTTACGGCGGCAAGTTGCCCGGCCTTTGCAGGATTTGTTGGACGCAACTAAGCAAATTGCAGCCGGGAATTTTAATATTGAAGCAACGCAGCACTTACCGCTGATCCGTCGTGATGAAATTGGCGAACTCGCTCATTCATTTAACAGTATGGCTTCCCAATTGCAAACTTCATTTGATACTTTAGAAGAAAAAGTTACAGAGCGTACTTATGAACTTGGCGAGCGGGTTAAAGAATTGAATTGTTTGTATTCTGTTTCTAATTTAGCTGAAGAAATGGGTATTTCCCTTGAGGAAATATTGCAAGGAACACTAGAAATTATTCCTCCATCTTGGCAATATCCGCAAATGACTGGGGCCAAAATTGTGGTTGATGGCCAAGAATTTCAAACGGCCAATTTTCAAAATACGGCTTGGTTCCAAAACCGCAATATTGTTATCAAAGGCCAGAAAATTGGTAGCGTGGAAGTTTGTTATTTGGAAGAAAAACCAGAAAGTGATGAAGGGCCTTTTTTGCAAGAAGAGAAAAACTTGATCAACGCCATTAGTATTCAATTAGGGCGAATTATTGAGAACAAGCAGGCTTCCGAGGCTCTCGCGAAACGTACCCAAGAATTATCTGCTGCCCTCGATCATCTCAAAACTACTCAGAGCAAATTGGTCGAATCTGAAAAAATGGCTTCTTTAGGCGGATTAGTCGCCGGGGTTGCCCACGAAATTAACACACCAATTGGTATTGGTGTCACTGCGGCTTCTACCTTAGTTGATCGAACTGCTGAAACCACAACTGCTTATGATAATAAGCAATTGAAGGGTTCTGCTTTGAAGGCTTATTTTAACATGGCTCAAGTCAGTAGCAACTTGGTTTTAAACAACTTAAATCGAGCCGCAGAATTGATACAAAGTTTTAAACAAGTGGCAGTTGAGCAAAGCAATTTTTCAAGCCGTTCTTTTGCCGTGAAAAAATATATTAAAGATACTTTGCTTAACTTAAAACCGCATCTGAAAAAAACGCCGCATCAAATCACGGTGAATGGAGATGAGCAGATATCGATAAATAGTTATCCGGGGGCGTTTTCACAAATCATTACTAATCTGGTGATGAACTCTGTGCGCCATGCTTATCCAAAAGGGGAGGCGGGCAACTTGCGTTTTGAACTTAAATTGGATTCGGGGCGTTTAATGGTAGAATATAGTGACGATGGTTGTGGTATTCCCCCGGAAAATCGGGAGAAAATATTTGAGCCGTTTTTTACGACGGCTCGCGCCCAAGGTGGAACTGGTTTAGGTTTACATATAGTTTTTAATTTGGTGACGCAAAAATTACAGGGAACGATTAATGTTCAAAGTGAAGTTGGGGTAGGTACAACGTTTATCCTGAATTTGCCATTACAAATTAACAATAAGAAGTAAACAATGGATGCCAGAAACCAAGTTTTTTCTGGTTCCCACGCACCAGCGCTTATCGTTATACATAAGTCGAAATTATAGAAATTGTCGGGTGGATAAAGTATTCACCAAATTACCCCACGAATGGTGGATATGCGACAACGAAAGGAGCCCAACACAATATCTTTATATTTGAATTGATTAACTTGACAATGTCACATTGAAATTTTACGTTCAAGAAATCCGATTTTTCCAAAAAATCGGATTTCTAAAATTCGCGGAAACCCAAGCAGTTCAAGAAATCCGATTTTTTGGAAAAATCGGATTTCTAAAATTCGCGGAAACCCAAGCAGTTCAAGAAATCCGATTTTTTGGAAAAATCGGATTTCTAAAA